>Ga0194047_10001536_pt1 | contig 13982 bp, 14 predicted proteins | sample JunL225m_MetaG_2_FD_160070 | JGI IMG/M metagenome (GOLD analysis project Ga0194047, IMG submission 160070) | Anoxic zone freshwater microbial communities from boreal shield lake in IISD Experimental Lakes Area, Ontario, Canada - Jun2016-L221-5m | ecosystem: Environmental > Aquatic > Freshwater...
AATCCCTCGTACTACCTAGTAAAGATTTATTCCTACCGATGACACTGCAGCCATCAGGCGGCACATGCTTGAGTACGGGATATTGGAACGCGATGCGGGAAGTGTTTATTGGCTACCTGATAACTCTCAATTAGAGAAGGCGAGAAAGGACCTTTCTGACAAAACTTCGATTTCACGCTTGTTAAACCAAGTTTTCTTGACAAGAAAAATGGAAATTGATGCAATCGAAAGCAACACGCTAGCAACTTAGCTCGGCGCTTTTCGAAAACTTGTTTTAGAGTTATCTGGTTGGTTCAAATAGCCGACGCGACGCCTTAGCAAAAACATCCGCTAAGTCCTCACCTAAATGACATTCGTTCCTACATCCTCGGAGGATGACGTATGTCTGAATTACGCAATGAAATAACAACCGTTACTGGCATAAAGAGAAATAAACGAACAAAATTAAATGGCGAAGGCAGTATCTACTTCAATAAGGTGCGAAAAGTATGGACCGCAGCCTTTTACGATATTTACGGAAAGCGCCGTGTTGCTTCATTTAAAGAGCGCGCACAGGAAGTCTTAGAAGGATTGCAACAAGGCTTAATCTAAATTCTTGCGTCTCCAAGCACCGGTTGACCACAACGCCCACACAACAAGCAGGGGTTGAAACACAAGACGAATAGCTCTGGCTTTATCGCTATCTAAACCAAAAGCATCAACGTGATTTACATACTGCGAGATATTTCCGGGAAAGACTGCCACAAAGAAAGCTGCAACTACCCAACCCACGACCACTCGATATCGCCACAAGAACACAAGTGATAGACCCAAAACAATCTCAACGACCCCAGATGCCAAAACAACAAAATCTGCAATTGAATGCAAGATCGTTGGCACCTGTGCCTGAAACGCTGTGCGCCTAGTTGTGAGGTGTGTGATGCCTGCATACGTAAGGAATGACCCAAGAACTACTTGAGCGGCGCGCTGTGCAATCTTCATGTGGCTAGTTAACACCTATTCATAGAAATTGAATCAGCAAAAAACTTGGTGTCAAGAAAAATTTAACCCTTAACACTTCCTTGAACTAGTCCATCCGTGAATTTACGTTGGAAAATAAAGAATAGTAAAAGAACTGGTGCGATAACCATGACACCTACAGCACTCGTCAAAGTCCAGTCGTTTCCAAACGTCTGTTGAAAAGCAAAGAAACTTGTTGCTATTGGCAATTTTTCCTCATCATTAATCAGAATAAATGCAACTTGAAATTCATTCCAAACATTAAGTGCAACAACTAGTCCTACTGTTAAGAAACTTGACCATGAAATTGGGAGCAGTACTTTAGTGAAAACTTTCATTTTGGTAGCTCCATCCATAATCGCGGCCTCCTCAATCTCACGTGGAATTCTGATGAGAAAACTTCTCAGAAGAAATATTGCGAATGGGGAATTAAGTGCAACGTAAAGCAAAACAAGGCCAAAGTAATTGTTCAATAATCCGACTTGCCGCCACAAAAAGAATAATGGCACTATGTACAGCCACAGTGGCAAAGCGGACACAACAAGCATGTACACCATAACTCCATTGCTACCTCTTGGCTTGAGTCTTGCCAAACTGTAAGCAGCTAAACCGCCTAAAGTTAAAACAATAGTTACTGTTAGAAAAACTAACAGTAAAGAATTTGTAGCATGATGGAGAAATTTACTTTGATTAAACGCAATCCTATAATTCGACCACAAGAGGTGCTTAGGTAAGCCTGATGGATTTAAACCAAGATCTCGTCTAGATTTCAAAGAATTCATTACTAAAACGGCGATTGGATAAATCGCAAACAAACTAAAAAAAGTTAATGGGATGTTCAAAACTGAGGGTCTTGATTTCAACTTTGTCATTAGATTTCCCAGCCTCTTTTGCGCAAGATTCCGAAGGAAATTAGTGAAGCACTCGCAAAGAAGGCCATTCCGAGACCTTGTAAGGTTGCATAACCTGCTTCAAAGTCGCCAAAGGCTGTTCGATAGACCAATGTTCCGAGGACTTCTGTGGAACCGGCTGGACCTCCCTTTGTGAGAACCCAAACATAATCAAAGACTAAGAATGACCAAATGCCCACCATCATGAGCATAAAAACTAGGGTAGGCCGAATACCAGGCAGGGCTACATAGCGAAATCTTTGAAATTCATTTGCGCCATCAAGTTCAGCAGATTCGTATAGTTCGCGTGGGACATTCTGTAATGCGACAAGAAAAAGTATTGTCAAAAATCCCCAGAAATGCCAATTATCAATAAATGCGATGGCCCAGAGCGCTGTATGTGATGTTCCCAAAAGCGCTTTATCAAAACCAGGTACACCTAATTTATCTAGAAATCCAGTAAAGCCACTACTTGGGTTTAATAGAAATCGCCATAATGTTGCCACGACTACGCTTGGAAGAATATAGGGCAAAAATAAAGAGACGCGATAGAACATAACACCGCGCTTAATTTGGCTTAGTCCATAGGCTGCAGAGAGTGACATTATGAATGGAATCGTTAAAAAGAATGCTAACCATCGAACATTGTTTTTGAGAGCGGCTATAAAATTATCGTCATCAAAAAGTAAGCGTCGAACATTTATAAGTCCCGTGAAGCGAGGGAGACCAACACCACTCCATTCAGTCATACTCAAGTAAATAGTGGAAATAGCTGGGACGGCAACCACCAAAAGATGTATCAAGAGAATCGGGAGTATGAAGAGCCATGATCCAAGATTCTTTTTTAGAAAATTATTCGACAATTTATCTCCTATTTTGGAAGAGTACACCTAGGAAGTTTCTCCCAGGTGTACTCCTTGGCAATATTTCTAACTATTTTCTGGCAGGAATTGGAGGTACATCTCCTGCTTTTAGTTCAGTTTGGAATAACTTGTCCATGCCTGACAAATACTCTTCAGCAGTCATATTTCCATTCCAAACTTTCTCGATTTCATTAATGATGTATTGCTCAGTCTTTGGAGGCCAGAATGCCCAAGTCAAATAACCGAAGTTACCTGATTTAGCTGCGACATCCATCTTCACAAGGAAATCAACCTGTCGAGGATCAATACCCTTTAGCTCTTTAGCAGTAATGGCGATTGGTGCCGGCGCTATTCCACAATTAGTAGCCAAGGCTCCCTGTGTCTTCTTGTCGAACATATAAGCCAATGCCTTTGCTGCTCCATCTTGATTCTTGCTGTTTTTGTTGATTGCCCATGAAGAACCCACTCCAATGGAGTAAACGCTCTTTCCAGATTTCGTTGGGAAGGATCCCCAAGACCAATCATTTCCAGTGTCCTTGAAGTATTGGCTTGCAGAGCCAAAGCGCCAACTACCATCCATATTCATAACTGCTTTTCCAGTTCCCCAGTTAGTTAGGAACTCATTTTCAGTTAGTGTGTAATATCGATCAACACCTCCCGAGAGGTATCCCTTTTTTTGCCAGTCAGTAATTACATTTACAGCCTCTAAGAACGCTGGATCAGTCCAAGCTTTCTTACCAGTCAATGCTTGATAGACAGCGTCGGGGCCTGCAACGGCATTGAATAGAGCGCTTATGAACCATTCATTGGTGCCTTTCCATTCAGCGTTGCCACCAGTAAATGGGTTGAGTCCAGCAGCTTTAATTGCTTTTACATTAGTTTGTAATTCAGCAATATTTGTAGGTTGCTTTAGCTGTAATTTATCCATCACTGTTTTGTTGTAGTACATAACCATGGCTTCAGTTTCGCCTTGGAGACTGTAAACTTTTCCTTTATAAGAACCTAATGAAAGTGCCCAAGGAGCAAAGGCTTTATCCCAGCCATACTGCTTGGAATATTTTGCAAGGTCAACAATCTGTCCCGCTTTTGCGTACTTTGCAGTAACGCTAGGTCCAGCAGTATAAATAATGTCCGGTCCACCGCCAGAAGCGATCGCGGCTTGATCCTTCATATCCGAACCCGAACTATTGGTAACCTTGAGGCGATACTTTGCATCTTTGAAATTTTTACTAATAAATTTCGCCCAACAAACTTCGTCAACTCCGGTTCCCATTGAAGCAGTGATATTCACTGTTGCAGCCGAAGCCTGAGTCGCAAATACGATCGAAGTTAGTGAGAATGACAGAGCTGCGAGCCCGGCCAGATACTTAGTTTTCTTTATGTTCACTATCGATACCCCTTTCAGAGATCCATTTCCTAGTTGACAAAATGTAATCGATTACATTATTGTGATGTAAACTACAGCAAAGCATGATTTAGTCAAGAGGGAGCACGGATGAAAATTCAAGACTTTATTGAGGTTGGAGTACTACCGCGAGCCATAGAAAACAGTGGATCTAGCTCAACCGAAATGCGCATAGCGACCGCTCTCCTGGCCTTTGCCGGTGGGGATGCAATCGGCGTCGAATATGAAATCCTAGACACCAAGAAACCTGTGCAAATTGAACGAATGGGTACCCGTGAAGACTGGCCATTCGGCGGGGTGAGTGACGATACCCTTTTGAGTCTGATCACAATAGAGACATTTGCAGAATCCAAATTATCTGATGCAAATGCAAACTTCCTTAAGAATCTGAAAGCTGCCGTTCCGAATCTGCGTGGACTTGGACCAACAACCCGTTTTGCACTTGGAATCCCAATGGAACCAAAATTAATGGCCATGGTTGGAAATACAAATGGCGGGCTAATGAGAACTTCAATGATTGGGCTTGCCTATCCAGCCTCCCGTGCTGAAGAACGTAGAGCTATGGTTTTCGAACTGGCAACAGCAACTCATCACAATCTAGTTGCGGCATACGCAGCAGTTCTTGCATCAGCTTTATATAGCGAAGCTCTTGAAAGCAATCCTCGGTCAAATTTTGAAGTACTAAAGTCTGAAGTTGCTTCAATCACAGACTTACCAAGTGATTTTCCAGAATTCATTAAAAATTATGATGCATGGCAGCCACCTAAAGATGGAATCACTCTGGATTCACTTGAGACTCTCCGAGCCGTCACATGGGTTATTGACCGTGCAAAAGATTGTTTGGATGCTTATCGCCTTTCATGTGAACTAGGAGGAGATACCGATACTGTCGCTGCTCAAGCAGGAGCCCTCATCTGTGCTCAAAAAATTGAAAGTGCAGATTTCTACAGTATCCCGTGGCTAAAAGATGTTTCATGGAGCGAGATCAAGTCAATGAAATCTGCATATGAGACTTTAGCTTCAAGCCGACTGAAGTAAGTCTGTTAAATTATTCGAATAATTGGAGAATTGAGGTGTTTAGTAGATGCGTAAAGTATGGGTCATTGGTCATGTAGCTGAGGATGTCGTTCTCAAGCTCAACAGTGAGATAGTAATCGGTAATTTCCATCTTCCTACCGAAGTAATTCATCGATGCGGGGGAAGTACGTCAAATATTGCAATTGGAATCGCCTCAGGGCCAATTGAAACTGGATTCATCACCTATCTTGGAAATGATGATTCAGCAAAACTTGTCGAACCGGTTTTGCAGAGTAGCGGTTTCAACCCCCTAGTCATTAAAAGGGGAGAAGATGCCACCCCTCAGTGTTTAGTAGTCGTTGATAAATTCGGTGAACGAACACTGATGTTGCTAACCAAAGTCATTAAGGATCACGGGGGAATTACTTTCAAGGATTCAGGAATAAAACCTGGTGACATTGTTGTGTTTACACACTGGTATGAAGAGTGGCGAGCTGAAATTGATATCGCTAGGGAGCAAGGCTGCACAATTGTTATTGGGTTGGGCGCATTGAATGCAGATCCAAAGGTGTCGGCCGACATCGCAATCGGCTCCATAGCTGATATTCCAAAGGAATTGCCCTTCGAAGATTATCTAGATCGCTTTCCATTAATTGTTGTCACACGGGGTCTTACTGGTTCGACTATCTATAGCAAGTCAGGGAAAGTTCACCAAGATGCTTTCCCGGTACAAACTATTGATACAACTGGTGCAGGAGATTCGTTCTTAGCCGGATTCTTAACTGGCTATGCACTAGGCATCTCACCAGGAAAGGTTCTGCTTGAGATAGGAGCACGTTGGGCGAGTTTGATGGTAACAATCGACGCATCAATCCCTCCTAATTTTTATGAAATTGAGGGAATCCAAGAATTAATTGATAAGGCTTTAAAAGAATCCAAGTAAAGAATGTGGCAATTGATAGGCTCCGGCCCAAGATGAAGAGTGCAAATTCAACGATCGCTGATGTTGCATTGCATGCTGGTGTGTCAACGGCAACAGTTTCAAGAGTAATCAATAACTCATCCGTGAGCGAAAATACTAGGCTGCGGGTCTTGAGATCGATTGACCAACTTAGCTACAAAGTAAACATAGATGGGCAAGCACTTCGATTACGAAAGACCAATAGAATCCTTTTAAGTTTGGCAAATATCTCAAATCCTTTCTATACCAGCCTGGCAGAAACCATTGAAAATGCAATAAGGAAGAGTGGTTACCACATCTTGCTCAGTGCTTCGGCAAATAATGAAGAGGAAATACAAGAGCAGATTGAAAAGGCAGGTTCAGGCTTCGTCGATGGATTTATATTTGGCCCAATCAACTTTTCTCCAGCCTCTATAAATAAATTAAAGAAGCTAACTATCCCAACTGTGCTTATAGGTCCCCGCATTCCAGGCACAAAGATTGATTCGGTTGGAACTAATGAATACCACGGAATGAAAGAAGCCATCTTATATCTACGAGCAAAGGGCAAAAAGAAGTTTCTATTGTTTAATGGCCCAAGCGATTCAATTCCTGGACTAAACCGAAATAATTGCTTCTTGAAAATAATGTCAGAAATTAGTGAAAAATCTATAAAATATGACGTTGTAAACATCTCGAGCTTCACTTTCGAGCAAGCAAATATTGAAATTAGGAACTTAAGCACAATTTTCGATTTTGACTCAATAATTTGCGGAAATGATTTGATGGCAGCAGCGGTAATTAACTATTTACGAGAAATGAACCGATCCATCCCTGAAGAAACGGCAGTTTTAGGTCTCGATAATGTTGATTTCTGCTCCTATGTATACCCACAGATTTCAAGTATCGATATCAATATCCCAGAGCAGGGGCAAGCCGCGGCAAAAGCGCTCTTATCAAGAATTAAGAATCCAAAACAAAAGTACTCAGAACACTTAACGGTTTCTAGATTTATTCCTCGTCAATCTACCTAAACCTCTAATCGAATCTAAATATCAATCCATGCTCCCAGTGATTTTTGAAACAATATCGTTCTTTGAAACCTTAGAAGTTTCATACTCACCTACTTGCTCTCCGCGACGCAATATAGATATTCTGGAAGAAAGTCTAAACACTTGGTCTAAGTTGTGCGAAACTAGAAATATTGCGGTTCCACGCAGTGATAAGTTCTTTATGAGTTCTTCAACTTTGGCTGTTTCTGCAATGCCAAGAGCAGCAGTTGGTTCATCCATTATTACAAGTGATTCACTCCATCGCGCTGCACGCGCAATAGCCACAGCTTGCCTTTGACCTCCAGATAGGGAGCCAATTGGAAGTTTCACACTTGGGATATTTACCCCAAGTTCTAAGAATAACTTTTCAGCTTCTTTGCACATTAACTTGTGATCGAGCAATTGAATTGCAGACTTAGTTGCTTCTCGACCGAGAAATAGATTTAGGTACACAGGGCGCTGCGGGACAAGTGCTAAATCCTGCAAAACAGTTTCAATCCCAGCTTTGCGTGCATCAAGTGCAGACCTAAGGGTTACCAATTGGTCATTAACTAGAATTTCACCTGAGTCTGGCTTATACAAACCGGAAAGCATTTTCACAACAGTGCTCTTTCCAGCACCATTATCGCCAACCAATGCGACGACATCCCCTTGCTTGATTTCGACAGAATAGTTTTGAACTGCCTTTACCGCCCCAAAGGATTTCTCTAAATTATGAGCCTTAATTGACTGCATTATTTCTTCCAATCTCTAACCAGGGTCTGTGCACCCGATGATCCATAGTGCTGCAATGCTTTTGGATTTGTTGAGGAGTTTTCAATTCCTACTGTCATGCCACGTGAGACAAAAACTTGAGGTCTAAACCCAAAGATAACGGTGCTACCAATAGGAGGTAACGCTCCATTTTTGTTAGGTGCTAAGGCGGCGTAATAATCTATCGCTCCAGGATTAGGCATATCTGCTTCCAAGATTTCAAAATCTCCACTGCTCGTCAACACGGCTGCCTTTGTTGGGATATCACCGAGCACAGGATCCATATAAAGCCCTCCCCCTAAGACGAACGCCCTTCCTTGGTGATGATGCATAACTTCGGTGACATAGGCTATTGCAGGTCGTTCGACAGTTTCTGACACTGCACTTAAAGGTGTAGTTCCGGTCAGTCCATGCCCCGGTTCCACTTGCGTTGCGCCCGCATTTGCGAGTAACTCAATTCCTTCTACCGAAGTTGTGCCAGGCATGTTTCTAATCAATTTGTAACCAAGTAAATCCTCTAGTTGTTCTGCAACTTTCTTTATGAGTTCTGCATTTTTGGTAACTATCAATTTTTTTGTCTGCTTATCAAATAGGAGGGCTGGAAAACTAGTGACACCTGCTAATCTCAAATTCTTCATAGTTAAAATCTTCTTGGCAACGCCGGCCACTTCAGATGAATGAAATCCCCCTTCATGTCCTTTATAAAACGTGCAGTTTTCATCCCAAACCCTCAGTGAAACATTTACAATCTCGCTTTGTTCTCCTGCAATTTTTGCAATATCTATGGCCTGCTCTAATGAAAAAATCGTCCAAAGTGCGGGTTCTAATTTAAATGCTCTAGAGATCTGGCTTTTAGGAATCTGAACTAGATGTCCAATATGGGAAATATCCAATCCGGCGGCGTGGGTATAGACGCCACATTCGTAGTCAACAGCGACAGAGCCTGTTATACCGCCCAACTTCACGGCTTTGCAAAAGTCAGGGTTACGGCCAACTTGTTTGGTCATAGCAATCACATCTACACCCAGACTTTTGCCTTTTTCTGAAAGTAATCTGGAATTGGCAGTAACTGTTTCAAGGTCTAAGGCATAGGTATTTGCATCAATTTCACCTTTCTGGTGAAGCCGAGCTGCAGATAAAAGGAATGACGGATTTCTGGTGAGTAGAGTTTGCAAAAACATCTAATTATCCGCCTTAGATTTGGATGATACGGACAGTGCAAGTAGCAGTACTAAGCCTTGAACAATAATTTGCTGAGTAACCGAAAACCCCGCGAGTAAAAGACCGTTGGTCAATAAACTGAGTAAAACACTTCCAGCTAACAAGCCAGGAATACTTCCCTTTCCACCAAAAAGTGAAGTTCCCCCAATTACTGTCGCAGCAATCACGGTTAATGTATCTCCAGAACCCATCATGTAACTAGCACTTTCCAACCGACCGGCATATAAAAGACCAATCAATCCAGCACCAAAACCACTAAATACCATCACTATCATTTTTACGCGCGAAACTTTTATACCTTGGGATTGAGCAGACATCGGATTATCGCCAACTGCGAGAACCCAAGCCCCGAACTTTGTATGTTGCAAAATAACATAGCCAATAACTAAAAGTAGCGAAGCCCAAATTATTAATGAAGGTACTCCATGAAACTTTCCGCCACCAAAGAAACCTGCGAAGGTACGATCACCCACAGAGAGGGTTCGTAAATTTGTTGTCCATCGTGCAACACCCGTAATAACCCCAGTAAGTGCAAGTGTGGTCAGGAATGAAGGTAACTTTACAACAGTGACAAAAAATCCATTTATAAATCCAACGAAACTACAAGCAACGAGCGCTAGTAGGCCTGATAAAATCCAATGAAATCCCGCTTGTAGGCTGGTCCCTGCAACAAGTGTTGATAGTCCAATTGTTGCACCGATACTTAAGTCAATTTCCCGCGCAGATAGAACAAAACAAGTAAACATTGCCATTATTGCAATCGGTGAACTTTGAATCAAAACATTTAAAAGATTATTTGGTGTAAAAAATCCATCATTCCTAAGTAAAAGTGAAAACGAAACAAAGACAGCAAAAAGGGCAATATAAATGAAATTTTCTTTAAGAACTCTCTTCACTGGCACGTCCCTTATTTTATAGTGAGAGAACTGGGCGCTAGGGCTCTAGCGCCCAGTTCTGACTCTTTTCTAGTCGAGTTCCTTTTTAATGCTTGTAGGAAGCGCACGATTGAGAGAAAGTTTCCAACCTTCTTCAACGTTGCTTGCTGAAACCGTCAAGGCTGGTGCGATTAGGAATGGCGGTACTTTGCCATTTACTAATCCAATTGCACCAGCGACTGCCATGCATTCACCTAGTGAATATGCAGCATCTGCTGTAAGTGAGGCAACATTTCCGTTGCGCACCATGTCAAGAGCTAATGGCTCAGATAAATCTAGAGTCACAATCTTGGTTGTTTTGTTACCAGCTGCTTTAAGTGCAGCAAGTACGCCTTCAGCTGGTTCAGCCCAAGTAACGTAGATTCCACCGATGTTTGGATTTTGAGCCAGCATCGCTTGTGCAATTTCCTGTCCCTTTGCTGGATCTGTCAGACCTTGCTCTGACACAATTTTCATATTTGGATACTTACTTAGGATTCGCGCCTTGAATGCTTGGTCGCGTTGATTTGTTACATAGTAGGCAGCATCATGGAAAATATAACCAACTTCACCCTTGGCACCCATTGCAGTTGCTAGTGAATCAGCAGCCTTTATTCCCATTTGGGCAAGATCGTCAGTAACAATCGTTACATATTCTTTGCCGTAAGTGAACTTATCTGGGATATTTGAAAGGAATACCAATTTTGTCTTTGCCGCTACTGCAGATTTATATGCTGCTGCGGCTGCTACGCCATCAAATGGTAGACCTAGAATTAGAGATGGCTTTTTGGCCATCGCAGTATCAACATTAGCTTTTTGCTTTGCTGTGTCATATTGCGCATCTCCAGTCGCTACAACTTTTATGCCCATGCGCTTCAATGATGCTGCTGCACCGGCGTTAACCGCTGTAACAAAATCACTAGAAGTGTGCCAAAGAAGAGCAGCTGTGAACTTACCTGCTCGAACTGACTTGGCTTGTGCAGTAGTGAGTGAAACCTTTGCACATGCTGTTGCTGACTCACCATTTGGTCCCTTGGTTACCGATGCGCTTGCATTGGCTAATTGAGCTGTCCCCGTAAAGACAGTCAATGCCAGGACAATGGCTCCAACTCCCGCTATTTTCTTTCTATTCTTCATTTTCCCTCCTTTGGGAATTTCACCGCTGACCCCCCTGGCCTCCAGTGAAAATCTTTTCGTTATATCCATGGGGTACTTAAGTACTCAGCCAGGGATTTAATTGCAGCAAAATAGTCATTCCTATTTATATGTTCTTCAGGAGTGTGGCAATTGGAAATATCTCCTGCGGCCCAATAAACACAATCAATTTCCAGGGCACGAGCGATGAGCGGCGCTTCAGACCAATAAGGTGCACCTTCAAATACTGATGTACCAGAATGATGTGAGTTCACAATTTCTTGCAATCTTTCCAGCTCGCCAGTTATGTCACACTCGAAAGGGGTGCCACCAAATTCATGATCTCTCGAGGCGCTAAATTCAACTTCAATATTTGCGCCATTAATAAGATTCATACTCTGAATAACTGAAAGTAAATCTTGACCTGACTTTTCCATAGATTCACCTGGTAGAACTTTTCTAATCAATGAAATCTCACAAGTACCAGGAACGGCAATAAGGCCACCTGCAGTCATAGAGGTAACTAACAAACTTGAATGACCTATAAGCCCATGCTCAAGCTGTTTCTTCATCTCAAGATCGTGTTGCCACAATTTTTCTAGAACTTGATGTCCTACTTTTAAAGCATCAATCCCTAACTCTGGTTTCCCAAAATATGACGTCTTTCCCGTTATCTTGATGTCAACAATCTGGAAACCCATTTGAGCCGTGTAGATATTCAATTCTGTTGGTTCAAGATAAATCGCAAGAGCTGGATTTTGAGATTTTTTCGTGACAATTGGCAACACTGCTTTCATGCCATTGCTCAGACCCATACCTACTTCTCCGGACTCCTCATCTGAAACAAAAACTACTGTTACGCTTTTTTCAAGCTGCAAATTGTTTTTCTTGATTAAAGATAGAGCCTGCAAAACAGTCGCAATTCCACCCTTTACATCCCCCGCACCTCGTCCCCAAATTGCTCCATCGACCTCGACGCCACCAAAAGGATTAATCCTTAAGTTATTGTCTTTACTCATCCCCCAATACTCTTCCCAGTTACCAGTATTGACGGTATCGATATGAGCGAAAAGCAGTAACTCCGCAGAATTGTTTCCCTTAAATGTTGCAATAACATTAGCCCGAAAATCAGCGCCTTCTTGCAGGACTACATCCTCCGCCCCTAGCTGCTCAAGCCTTTTAGCCAGATCTGCGGCAAGTTTTTTCTCGGTTCCAGTAATACTGGGAATTGCAATAATCTCTTGAAGCTCTTTTATTGCATTCTTCTCATCAAGAACGAATGGTGAGTTCATTTTGGACTGCTCGCCGTTATTAATGAACCATGCATTAATACATGGCCGCGCATTTCTGAAAGTGCACATGACATAGCACCAACTAATCCTGCCCGGGTTCCCAAAGTTGAAATTCTAACAATTGGAGGGCTTTGCATGCTTTTCTCTAACTTTTTTACAATTTTTAAATGTAAATCTTCACGACTACCTATCCCACCACCAAGAATAATTTCACCAAGATCAAGGACGCTACAAATTGCTTGGATCCCAAGTGCAATATTATTGCCAAGTTCATTTACGATTCTGTCTGCAATTTCATCGCCATTTCTAGCACTCTCAAATATTTCAATTAATGACTTCTTTTTGTCAACTTGCTTTTCATATCTTAATTCAACAGCATGTCCACCAATAAGTTCTTCATAGTGGCCCTCAATGCTCATTTCATCTACATTTTCTCCTAAAGGTAGATAGCCAATTTCACCAGCACCACCATTAAATCCTCGTCTTAATTCACCATCTAGAATTAGACCCATTCCAACGCCAGTTCCTATGGCAATGAATCCAAAATCTTCAGTACTTGAGTTTTCAAGTTCGCCGAGTGCGGCTATGTTCACATCATTCTCGACTAAAGTCGATACTTTAAATTTTGCCTGAATCAGATCACGCAAAATTAAATTGTCTAGGTACGCAAGATTGGGCGCATTTGAGATGACGCCAGTAGCTGGATTCACTGCTCCAGGAATTCCAATTACGATTTGTGCAAAATCGCTCATGGGTACTTTTGCTTTTTCAAACAAACCAGAAATAGTTTTACTCATAATTTCTAGTAACTCATCAACGCTTGAATGTGGGCTCTCGATACTTAATTCAGCTAAAACGTTGCCAGAAAAATCCACTAACCCGGATCTAAAATTGGTGCCTCCAAGGTCAATACCTACAGCGAAACCTGCTCGTGGAGAGAGTCGATACGTCAAAGCGCGCCTTCCGATCCCTCCTTCAGTATTTCCCGTGCCTTCGACCAATTGGGCACCTTCAAGTTCGGCCATAACGTTGGAAATTGTTTGCTTGGATAATCCAGAAACACGCGATATGTGGGCTCTACTCAAATCATTGTTCGAAAAGAGCAATTGAAGGACGGCACCACGGGAAGATTCAGCTCCCTGAAAGGGAAGGCGCTGGGCTAGCCCTAGTTTGTTCGTCATGTGGACAAACTAATTGGGTTGACCCTTGGTGTCAAGGGTACGACACGCAGTTTTATCGAAGAATCATGCACATTGAGAGTCAAGTGAAGGGCTTACGCAGCCATAACTCTAGAACTGCGCGCAACCCGCACAACATCCTGCGCCGTTGCACTCTCCCCTAGCTCGGCGTTCACATTCGTAGGTATCCCATTGATCTGAGCAGCAGCTAGTAAAGCTAATTGGGCTGCGATATCACTCATCCAATAAAAAGCACCAGGGCCAGTCTTATCTAGAATCACTTGTGCTTTAGCTAAGTGATCCTCACTAAACTTTGCTTCATCA
>Ga0194047_10001538_pt1 | contig 13977 bp, 6 predicted proteins | sample JunL225m_MetaG_2_FD_160070 | JGI IMG/M metagenome (GOLD analysis project Ga0194047, IMG submission 160070) | Anoxic zone freshwater microbial communities from boreal shield lake in IISD Experimental Lakes Area, Ontario, Canada - Jun2016-L221-5m | ecosystem: Environmental > Aquatic > Freshwater >...
CGCCTACGGTCTCGATCCAACCCATGCGGAGGATTTCTCCAACGGACTCACCCGCGAGGTCTGGGAAAATTTCGCGGGCACACGCGTGGCCGACCTCACTGCCAGCCGCCGCTTCTGCCTGGGTCCCGATGACCGCGAACAGGTCCCCGGCGTCAATGAAAACGGGTTGGGCGGCAATTACGCGGCCCGCTACCGCGGCTTCGTCACGGCCCCGGCCACCGGCACCTATCACTTCTGGATTTCCGCCGACGACGAGGCCGAACTCTGGCTCGCCGACGGCACGGTTAGAAAGACCGTCAACGGCCAGACCGTGGCCCTGACCAACCGCTTCGGCAAACTGCGCATCGCCACGGTTCAGGACTCGGTGCTTGATCCGGTCGTGTTCCAGGACTTTGACAAATACCCGTCCCAGCAGAGCCGGGCGATCCAACTCACGGCCGGCCAGAAATACTATTTCGAGGTCTTGCACAAGCAGGGCGGATACTCCGACCATGTGTCGGTTGCCTGGCAGACACCAAATGCCGCCCGCCAAATCATCCCCGCCAGCGCCTTCAATGCGGACTTCACTGAGGCCGAGGATAGGGAAAATGATGGATTACCCGATTCATGGGAGCTACAGGTCGGTCTCAACCCCGCCGACAACGGCCTCATCGATCCGCGCGACGGTGAGAACGCGGACTGGGATGGCGATGGCATCTCGAACCTAACCGAGTATCAACTGGGTTCAAATCCCAAATCCGATGATTCCGGCAGGAATCTGTTAGCCACCACCTATGCCACCCTGCCGCCTCAAAATTATGTCAGCACGACGGATCATTGGAACCGGGACGCTTCGGGCAGCCTGACAGCCGTCGAGCGCCGTGGCGAAATCTCCTATAACTTCACCGTGGCCGCCGGTGACGCCGGCGTCTATGAAATCGTTCTCGGTGGCGGTGCCGCCGGAATCCCTCGTCCCGTGGAAAAACTCCCGCTCGTGTTTTCCATCAACGGCAACCGCATCGGCACGGCGGTCCTGACAAGCCTCAACGGCGGCACTTCCTCCGTGGCGCTGCTCACCCCGTGGCTGCCCAAGGGCGATTACACGCTGACCATCCTTCACGACAATTACCGCACGGCCCTGCAACTTCGCATTGATTCACTCATCATCCGCACCCTGGCCGGTTCCGATGTCAATGCCAACGGCCGCCCGGACTGGCTTGACCAGCGCCTCGCAGCCGACAACCGCCTCACCCGCATTCCCGCCACCTCGCTCACCTCTCCGCTCTGCATTGAAGGCATCGCCGCCCAAGGCGTCAACCGGCAGGGCCATACCAGCAGCATTCCCGGCCTTTCCCTCAAGGTGAACGACGAACCGCTCACTCCCAAGGAATCCATCGATTCCTCGTTCTACGCCAATGTGCCTCTATCGGAAAGCGCGCCCACCACCGTCACCGCCTCCTTCCAATCCGGTGCCGTGACTGAATCCCACGAGATCACCTGGGTGCCCGTCAACCTTCGCGTCCATCAGGTTCTCCACATCCGCAAGGACGACTCCCTGCGCCTTGACGCGTGGGTCGATGGAGCCACCGGGCCGCCCAAGACCTTCACCGTCACCATGGACGGCACCCTTCTTGCCGACCCGGCGGGCAACACCACCCATACCTCGGGCCAGCCATTCACCGCCACCTTCGCTACCGCGGGCACTTACACCCTCGTCACCAATTATTCCAACAGGCTGCCGCGCACCACCGTTGTCCATGTTCATCGTGCCAATTTCGGCCCCGACTTCAGCGTGCGCGCCAATGCACCGCGCGAGTGGTTTCCGCCGGCCCTCAGCCCCATCCTGACCGTTCAGGCGGATTCCCGCCTCGCCTGGCAGGAAACCACCGCAGTGGATGCCCCGCGCAGCTTCCTCGTCACGCCCTTCGATATTGGCCTGCGCCACGTCATTGCCCGCATCCCGGACGATGCCATCGGCGCTCCCTCTGCCATCGTGGACAGGGGCACCGTCAATGCCTTCTATCTCGCCTACGTCGATGAAACCTACGATGTCCAACTCATCCATACGTATCCCGACGGCACCCGTCTCATGAGCGGTTCCATCGTGGCCGTGGGTCTGCCGCCGGACATTTACGTCCGCATCCAATCCATCTTCCAGGGCACCCTTTTCATCAACGGCTCCGAGACCCTGTGGCTCACCAATGCCGATTTCGACCAGAACGGAATCGCCACCCTCTACTTCGAGTGGTCCGGTGAGGGCAATCCCCGCATGTGTTCCAATGTGGGCATCTTCACCACCCCGCCCGCGCAGAACTAACAACCCATTGCCTTTCCCCAATAACCGTTAACTAATAACCTATAACTCTTCCCATGCCCTCCCTTCGCCTCGTTACCCTTGCCGTCCTGCTGGCCGCCCCGCATGCTGCCTTTGCTGCTGACTATGTGTCTCCAAACTACAACCTGACCCCAGCCACCTGCTGCAAGTGCATCACCGTAACAATCGGTCAGGGTGGTGCCACGCAGTCACTAGCCCAAAAACCCGATAAGCCCCTCATTCCAGCCGCTAAAGAAAAAAACGGTAATTACTCGCTCGGCGATGTTAATCTTACGATTGACAAGAACTGTTTGACAGACAACAGCGTAATTGGTTACTACGTCGAGTCCGACTCCGATCCGAAAGTTTCCACAGATCTTGTCTCGGTGCCTCTTGGGAACTTTGAAAACCGCGATGGTATCAAAACCGCCAGGATCGATGTCACCATCTCCGGTAGCAAGGCTAAGGAAGGTATGGAACTGGGTGCCAAAAGGTGGAAACTCATGGTCACTTGCACAGGCACAAAATCACCCGAATCTTGCCCGACCTATTTCACTATCAACTCCTGCCAGTCCTGCGAGACTTGTCAAACATCTTCAGCCTGTCCCAGCGCCAGTAATGGCTGCTTCATAGGATATATTCCGCTCGGAGCTTCCAATGCCGGAGACACCACCGGCTTCCTTCGCTTCTATACGCCCGACCTCACCAATCCCGGTACCGCCGGGATCATCGCACTGGTCCCATCCACGTTCACAGTCAACCGCGACGGGAATGGTTGTATCACATCGGTCGTCAGCCCGGTCAATACCATCACACTTACCCCGTCCGCAACGGCCTTCGATCCCAATGCCTTTACCCTTACCCATTCACATAACAACACACCGTTCCGCACGACCACCATCTCCCGGGTCCAGGTAAGCGGCACGACATATCTTTGTCTCGACAGCACTTACGATAATTCCACTTTCCGCTACCGGCAGAGCCAACCTGACGCTAACACTTGCATCCTCGATTCCGGCCCCGTCGTCGATGGCGTCTTTTCCCCAATGCGCACGGAAACCCGTGTCATCTCCGTCCCCGTGCCCGGCAAGGAAGTTCACCGTGATACCGTCAAGGAAAACAACATCACCGTCTCGGATATCGAGACCACATGGGAGAACTTTGCGTGGTGCTGGGAAAAGACCCAGGAAATCATCGATCCGTCCGGTTCCCATCTCACTTCCAATTGGGTCTATTTTCAACCCGGTGAATCCACTACCGGCGGATACGGCCTACTAAAACAATACACCCGTTATGATGGATATGAGGAGGTTCACTCATATCAGTTCAATGGAGGCAACGACTTCCATCTGGTCCAGCTTCCATTCGCTGGCAATCTACAGGGCCTCACCAATACCCTCACATGGAATTCCAATACCAGCACCATCACCATCAACCGCACGGTCAGCGGTAAAACCCTATCCGAAAAATCGGTAGCATTCAATGAGGCTGCCAACAGCATCAAGGCCATCACCAAGACTTCCAGCGCCGTTTCTCCCGACACTTCTCTAACTGAAGAAATCACCTATATTCCATATGGTACGGACTTTGGCGGCCAACCATCCCTCATCACTCATCCGGATGGTACCCTAACCACCTATACATACTCCCGTCAGGGCGACGGCGGTAAAACCGTCACCGTCAAAAACGGCTCCATCAGCACCCCCAGTGTCAATGGCGGCACCCTAACATATGGAACCACCACAATAACAATATACAATGCCAACGGAACACCCGTCCTGCGCACAGCGACGCTAACCGTTCCAAACGCCGGAACGGTGACAACTGAAAGCTTTGAAGTCACCCAGCAGGACGCCTTCGGCCGGGCCGAGAAAACCTCCTATTTCCCTTCCGGAAATACCAAGGCATGGGAAATACTAACAAGCTATTCCTGCTGCGGCATCTCATCCTCCACCGATCGCCATGGCGTGGAGACGACGTACACCTATGACGGCCTGCGCCGGCAAAACAAAGCCACCACCCTAAATGTCGCCACTGAGACAGTTTACAATGGCCTAACCACAACCACCAAGCGCAACTCCGAGGTCATTGCGGTTTCCGTCCGCGACCTTGCCGGCACCTACCGCGAGTCATGGTCTCCAAATCCCGCGGCAACGGCCGATGTCCCATTGGTAGCCACCACCTCGACCACCACTTATACTGACGGTCTGACCACCACCGTCACCACGACCTCGGATGGGTCCCAAACCACCACCACCTATCCCGATGGTCGCATTGCCTCCTCCATCGGTTCCCTTCAGCCACAGATGGTATATGGCTACGATGTTAATAACATCGGCCTCGTCACCTCCAGTGCCTATCAAGGCGGCTTTGAACTTACCACCAATCAAACGGATTGGGCCGGGCGCACTACCAACACCACCAAAGACACCGAGTCTATCAATTATGGATATAATTCCTCCGGCCAGCTCGAAAGCGTCACTGATGCCGATAACGTGCGCACGATCTATGCATACAATTCTATCGGCGAGCGCACCACCACTGCCATTTCCCTCAGCGGCGACGCCGGCATTAACTACGAAACCGATCAGATCACCGAAACCACAACCGTTCCGGGCACTTACAATGGCTATGCCGTGCTCACCAGCACCACCTCGGTTTACGCGATCAATGGGAGCGCCACATCCACCCCAGCCTCTACCACGCACCAAACGCCGGATGGACTTCACTCATGGACCATCGCTGCCGGAGCCACTGCCGCCAGCAGCCGGACTGTCACCATTGATAACACGCAGCCACAGTCATGGACCGAGACCTCCGCCAATCCCGATAATTCATATGCCGTGGCATATTATGAAGGGGGTCTGCTGGACCACATCACCACATATTCATCTGGCGACATCGCCATCAGTACCGTCACCACGGGCCGTGACACTCTCAATCGTCCTGTGACGTCCACCGACTCCCGCACCGGCACCACCACCACCGTCTACATTTCCGCCGCCTGTGACGCAGTTAAATCCGTCACCGACCCCGGCGGCCGCCCCACTTTATATACGTATGACTCCCGCGGCAACCGCACAGCCGTCACCCTCCCCGACACCTCCGTCACCCGCACAACCTATCTGCCAGACGGGCATATCGAATCCACCTGGGGCTCCCTGACATACTCCGTTATTTACTCATATGATTATGCCGGTCGCATGCTTACCCTCCGCACACAGCCCGCTTTCGCCAACGGCAAACCCATCAACGCCGGCGGTTCTCTAACCACATGGAACTATTTTGCCACCACAGGCCGTCTTCAATCCAAGCTCGACAACAGTTCAAACGGCCCCGCCTATTCTTACACCAGCGCAGGCAGGCTCAAGACACGCACCTGGGCTCGGGGCAGTCACACACGCTACGACCACCTCGCCGGTAACCTCGCCGCTGTGCGCTACTTTACCTCGGCGGCATCCAACACCGGCGCCAACTTCGGCAACGACTCCCTTACCCGCGATATCACCTTCACCCGCGACCGACTTAACCGTATCGACACTGTCGAACGCGGTGGTGTCCTCCACGCCCATTACGTTTACAGTCCCGACACTCTGCGACTCACTTCGGAGCAACTCAATCAGGACACGCTGGCCAAGACTCTCGACCGGAATTACGACGCCACTTTGCGTCCGCTCTCCTTGGAGGTTTCCGGCGATTACACGACCGCTTATGGGTTCGACACCGCCGGTCGTCTCGATCAGATCTGGGATCACCCGGCGCTTGACGCGACTTCCAAAGCTCCCGCCGGAGTTGCAACCTTCGCCTACGCCTTTGAGGAAGGCTCAAACAGCCTGATTCACACGGTCACTGGTCCCGTTCATACCGTATCCAATGACTGGGCTGCCGACCGGGATGTCCTGCTGAAAAAACAAAATTCCGCTGGAATTATCGTCCGTTCCGCGTATGATTACAACACACTGGATCATTCCGTGAACAGCATCGGCCAACGCATGGGTGTCACCACCACCTTCAACCTCGGGCAGGACAACCAGTCCAACCCGGGTCTCACGGGCTGGGCCTATAACCCGACCGGAGAGCTCGTCGAGGCCAATGACAATGGCAGCTCCAATATCGACCGGGCCTATCAATATGATGCCATTGGGAACCGGGAGAAAACCGTGAATGGCTTGTTGGGCGATCTTCCCACAACACCCAACTACGTTGCCAACCTCCTCAACCAATACACCAAAGCCAACGGCATCAGCCTGCCCATGGGCAATGATCCGGCATATGATGCTGACGGGAACTATCAGCGAGGTCCGCTGCCGGCCGCACCAACCACTGAGGCCGCCCTCGTCTGGGACGCAGAAAACCGGTTGGTCAAAGTGACCAAGTCGAACGGTGATGTTATCGCGACTGACTATGATTATCTCGGACGTCGGATTTCAAAAACGGTCACCCCCAGCGGCGGCTCAGCCACCGCCACACGCTTCCTCTATGATGGCTGGAATCTCATTGCGGAATACACTGGCACAACGCTCATAAAAACCTATACCTGCGGCTTGGATCTCTCGGGCACCCTGCAAGGTGCGGGCGGCGTCGGTGGACTTCTTGCCGTCTCCGAGCATTCACTGATCGGCTCAACCCCCGTTCGCACAGCTTTCTATCCGACATTCGATGGCAACGGAGACGTTAGTGAATATCTCGATGGATACGGCGTAGTGAAGGCTCATTATGAGTATGACCCCTTCGGCAACACCGTGGTTTCCAGCGGGGACAAAGCCGCCGATTTCAGCCATCGCTTCAGCTCCAAGTATCTCGATACCGAAACCGGCCTTTATTACTACGGTTACAGATACCTTGATCCTCTGACAGGCCGCTGGATGAGCAAGGATCCAATTGACGAAGAGGGTGGGCTGAACCTGTATGGGTTTGTTTATAATGATTCGCTCGCATGGGATGACTATCTAGGAAGAGAACCGCAAGCACCCTCCCAAGACATCAACCACCATTGGCATGGCCCTCCAGGACCCGCAGGTGGATTTTATGTCCAAAGACCATCGTTTAACGTAGATCCAAGCAATAGTCTAGCATCTGGTGCAGCGACACGGGATGAGGCTGCGTCGGCAGCATGGAACATTGGTAGCGCTGCTGTAGGGGTTGCGGAATATGGAGTACGGGTAATGCGCCGTCTGTTAGACAATGAAGCATACGGTTTGGCCAAAAAGGAATGCGAAAGAATGTTGCTGAACTCTTCCTGCAAAGGGCCACTATGCAATTCATGCGACGTATCATATATGAGGAGACTTAATCCCGGAGGGACCCCTCTTGGGCGAGAATTTGCTCAGGCTATTGCCCGCCCGTGCCTGAAATGCAGTGACCCACGTCCAGAGAGTGGGATATCGGGAACCGGCGGCCCAGGGTTTCCTCCTGGAATGACATTAAAAATTCCTGCGAGTGGTGTATGGCCAGCATATTATGTCAATGTGGAGGAGCCGTGGTATTTGCGAGCTTTTTGGTCCAGCCAATTCTGGTTTACGGTCGAAACTGAATGTATTGAATTATAATTTTATGAAACTACTTGTGTATATCATTGCGATCACGGCATTGTCCTGTTCCCGCAGGGGGACAACGCCTGGTAATTTCCAGAGTGCGGGCGGCGTGGAAACAGTTCAAGTTGACAGAACCGGCAAGGTTCCTAAGGTCAATCTGGTTACAAAGATTGAACCTCTGCTTTCTAACGCGATTACCGAACATTGGGGCCGGGACATGTGGATTTCAAAAGTTGGACAGCCGCTGAGAATACGCAACCTAGGAGAAGGGGTCGAACTCATGGAGTATGTTGAGACTGGTCCATTTGAACCGTGCGGGGAGAAGTTAATTTCAGGTGTTATCATTGTTCTAAAAGACGGTGCGACAATGAAATACGAATGGCACTATACGACCTTTGGTTTACCTGATAATATGGAGATAGATAAGGATGGCCATGTTAAGCCTCGGGTGAAATGAACGCGAACCGACACGCATTTGAACCCACGGGCCAACCAAGAGCAGCGGCCACGCCGCCCTATCCGAATATCGAAGCTCACGCGGGTTGATGGCTTCGCCCCTCTCCGGGCATGTCGTAAGCGCATAATGAGTGAGCGTAGGAAGTTGCGGGGTAAGCGCTCAATCGTAAGCGCTCAATCGTAAGCGCTCAACAGAGCACCTCTGGCATTTTTGTCAGAGGTCTGGCATCTCTGGCATCTATGCTACCTCGACTTCGATAGTCTGCGATGAACTCTATCATCCGTACCGGCAGCGACGGCCGGCTCCGCCTCAGCCTGGCCCGGCTCTAGGAACTGGTAGACGTGACCGCGTGGCGGCAGGCGCATTCCTCCCCCATCTCACTTCCCGCTTGTCCCCGGCCAGCCACCGTGCTATCAGACATCCACGCGATGACAACCGCCCCACCATGGCCGACCGCCGCCACCTTCCCGGTGTCCGTTCGGCGTCGTGAAGCGGGCCGAATCTGGGGCATAACACCTGCCTGCGGCGGCCCCATCGCCGGTTTAGGGTCGATTCGACGTCCGACCCGCCCCAGGTCGCCGGGACCTCGAAAATCGGGTAACACGTTGGATAGCAAAGAGTTAGCTAACAATCGGACATCTGGCAAAACCATGCATGTGGCTTGCTACGGTTACAGATATATGGACCCGCTAACAGGCCGCTGGATGAGCAAGGACCCGATTGAAGAGGAAGGAGGGGTGAACCTGTATGGGATGATTCAAAACAACGCTGTCAATGATTATGATGTTCTTGGCGAGTTTGGGCCATTGGGCCTAATCGCAGGAGCTGGAGCGGATTACCTGATTCAAGTTTCACTCAACTATGCATGTGGTAAGAGCGGCTCGGAGGCTTGGTCAGATGTCGATATTTCAAGTATTATTATTTCTGGGGCATTTGGAGCAATTGGCGCGCCTGGCGCAGGAGGTGCGGCCTGGACAACAATTACGAAGGGGAAATCGGCCTACAAGCTGGTTAAGCGGATTGAAAAAAGCAACCAGGTTGGAAAATGTTGTGATCCCGTGAGAGCAGCGAAGATCCTTAGGCGAGTCGAGGCAAAGATGGCTGAGGTCAGCACATTGAAAAACGATATTGCCATTGCCGTTGGTGGAGCAGCAGCAGTTGTTGCAACGAAAAGAACTTTGAATAAAATAGTAGATGAGATTGAGTTGGGTATTCGGCGGTTAAACGATGATAGCGAATGCAGCGGGACCATAATTGAATTACGAATGGATTCCACAATATATTACTCACAACCGTTCCCGCATTCGCCAACCTTGCCCGAGGATCCATTTAGATACAATGCTTATCCGCCCGATGCGGAGCCACCGAACTTCCCGACAGACTTCCATGCCCCTCCCCTTCCGATTTGGTTACGCCCACCTTTTTTGTGATCGGTCATCCATATCGAACTACCTAAAGTGGACATTTACATAATATTATTGTTTGCAGTTTCTGGCATTTTGCTTACTTGGGCTAAAGGCCCTAAAGGTCTGTTATATCTCATTTTGATAGCTGTTGTGGTGGGAACGATGACGCTTGTAGAAGTGTTGATTGGCAAAATGGCGTCATGGATTGCCCTTGTGTTGATGCTGTGCGCTGTTAAGTTCGTTTTGACAAAGCTCGGATGGTATAAACGAATATAAGCTTGGTCACCCTAGGTTCTCTATTGTAAGCGCTCAATGAGTGGGCGCGTGGATCTGCTGGCCGAGTATGCATAGATAGCATACACAGGTGTGTATGTTATCTATGCGTCGGTACGCATCAGCTCGGACAGGCCGTGGCTTCAACGTTCACGAGAGGTCCTGCCGCGGCGGTTGGTTGCCAGTGGGAGGGCGCAGTGCGCCGATGTCCTGGTTGGGTTGGTCATGGCTGGCAAGCGTCCAAGCACGGCGGCGAGGTAGGCCTCCAGATTGTGGCCATGGCGGCGGGCGCATTCCCCCTCTCCACTTCAGTTCCCGCTTGTCCCCCGCCAACCGTCCTGCTATCAGACAGCCACGCAATGACCGCCGCCCCGCCATGGCCGACTGCCGCCACCCTTCCGGTGTCCGTCCGGCGTTGAAACTGGCCGAATTCGGGGTAATTCGCCCGTCTGCGGCAGCTCGGCTACAAACCCAAAAATCCCGGAGCATGAAAAATGACCTTGATCGGTGGCGGTGGTGTGGCAGAGATGTGTCGGATGGTGGAATTCCACACGGATTCCACACAACCAGCCGTATCACCAGTCACAACCATGCATCACGAACCAATTCCAGTAACGCACCAATGCCCATGAAATCAACGATTGCCGCAAGAACCACCATAGATGGAGCCGTTCTCCGTAAGGTCCGGTTGGTGCAGGTTGACGGTGCCATTACCGGTTCTAGCAATTTTCAAAACGCCGCTTGAAGGACGGGTGATGGAAGTGCAAACCGCAGCCATCTTGTCCCTACCGGACGCCTCGGAGAGGCGTCCCTGCCATTCGCCACCGATGCGCAAGGCATGCGCATGCGGGACACAAATACCCCATCCTTCTTTCAGCGCGCCGGTTTGGACGCGGCCACCCACGGGCGGATTTCCACGGTCACCGGGGTGCCAATGGCAGGGATCCGCTTGGTCAAGGCAAACCAATCCCCGTAGTTATCCCCCTGCTTGTTGCTCGTGCCGGCGTAATTGAAGATCGATACTTCATTGGTCAGGATGGCGACGATGTCGCCGGTCATTTCAGCGACAAAGCGGCCTTGATCGACGAGCGAGCCGCCATAGACCCACGGGCCGGCCGGCATCGGCTTGTCGTTCTTGGTGTTGGTGACCATCTCGTTGACGGTGGCGGAATGCTCGGCGGCATCGTCCTTCCACAGCATCCGGATCTCGACGCGGGCGGCGGCTTTGGTCTTGGCGTCAACCGTCGGGAACAAACCGGTGGGGTGCCCCTCGTCGCGCAGCGGAAAAAGTTCGGGCGAACTTTGGTAACGCAACAGCTTGAGGGCTATGTTGAGGTGGGTCGGATTGATGGCCGTGCGCAGCAGCGATTCGTGCACCTTGCCCTTGTCGTGGACCACCACATATTCTAACAACCCCTCGCGCTGGTTGAGCGTCGCCGGAAAACGGATGACACGCGTGGCTTTGTCGAACTCAACCTCCCCGACCTTGAAACGGTTCTCGTCGAGTTGCACAAACGCGGGAGCGGCGGGAGCGGGCGCGCTGCCAGCGGCGGGTGGCTGACCAGCGGCAGGTGCGGCAGGTGCGGCATCCGGCGGACTCACCGGTTCGGCGGCAGCCAGCGGCAGAGCGAGACAGAGGATAAGGCAACGCAGGAGAAGGGTCATCGGCGGGGATCGTCGGCTGGCTGTGGGCAAATGTCAAAACCATCTGTTGCGATAGCCGCAACATCAGAGGTTTGGCTGCGCCCGCAAAAATTTCCAGACACCCAAGCACCGGACGCGTGACAATCCCAAGGAGGGGCGATCTCCGAATCGCCCTCGTCCATGAAGGCCAATGGGAAGCAGTTTTCATACCCTCATTGGCTGACCATGTGCAACGGCGATTCGGAGATCGCCCCTCCTTGGATAAGCCCCGTCTGTTTTCGGGGCCACAAGTGTGGTCCAAAAATTTTTGTCATGCACTCTCAACACACAACCCGCCTGCCGGCATGCGACAGGCGGGTTGTGGAATGATAATTTCCAGCAGGACTTACTTGGTAGTTTCGTCCAGCGCGGCGGGCAGCGGGACAATGGCGGACTGCACGCCCATTTTGGCGAGCAGGCCGTAAACCACGGCACCCACGAGGAAGGCGGCCACCGGTGCGGCCGGCACCGGATAGATCTTGAGGACCGGCATCACGCCCACGATGGCGCCCAGCAGCCAGGAAATCCAGCCGGCGGGATTGAAGCCGGCGCGCGGACCGCTCCACTTGCCGCCGTTGAAGAGGTATTCGACCAGCATCGCGCCACAGATTGGTCCGAAGGAGGCACCGATGATAACGAAGACGATGATCGCCTTGCCCGCCAGACCGGTGACGGCCAACAGGATGGCGACGGCCGTGCCGATGCCCACGGAGACGAAGGGATTGACGTTAGGCAGGGTGGTCTTGAAGCTGTTGGCGGCAATGAACGAGGAGAAACAGGCCGGCGGGAACGCCGCCAAGGCCAGCAGGAACATGATCAAACCTTTGCTCGATCCCATAATCGCCTCAATCATCGTCGTTGTCTGTAGCCACTTTTCCCCAGCTTTGTCGATTTCGTCGACAGTAACTTTCTCTTTAAGCGCATTAATTTTCTCTGGAGACAGCGGACTACCGCTCTTTGTTGCTAAATCTGTTGCTTCCGCAACCTGCCTGTCAACGGCTTTGACGATGGCAGCACTTGAAATCTTGGCCGCCTTTTCGCTCAAATCCTTAGATCCGTAGGTGCCAGCCACGATGAGCATCGAAATACCCGCCGTAACGATGATCGCCAACAGGATTCCCACCAGACCACCCTTGCTGACGTCACCCTTATTGCGCCCACTGCCGGCAATATCCACCCCCGCCGCACCGGCCGTGGCGAAGAATCCGACCACAAAAGTCAGCATGTACGCTAGGACCGCGAAGCTGCCCATCGCCGCCGGAGCCTTCGGGGCTGCCTTTGCGTGCTCCATAATGAATGTTTGCGGGTCAAAGGAACCGATACCGCCGGCCGTCTTAGCCAGCAGCAGGAGCAGAATGGCCAGCGGAATCAGCGGCAGGTAGGTGGCAACCTTGGCCACGTATTGGATGCCCTTGAGACCGACAATGGCGGCCAGCACACCCCACACGGCCATGATGACCTTGACGCCCACACTCGTGGCTTCAAGACCGAAGAACTCGCCCAATAACCTCGAGGAGAAATACACGTTGACGCTGACCCAGCCGAATTGCAGCACGCCCATCAAAAAGCCGGGCAGGAAAAAGCCGCCTTGCGCACCGAACAGGGAGGTCCCGATGATATAGAGCGGCAGACCGGTGCGCATGCCCAACATGCCGGGCACCATGTAGAACAGAACGTGGCACACCACGGCGGCGATGACCAAGCTCAGCAAGGCCCAGCCGATGCCGCATGAGAGCAGACCGCCCTGGTTGGGCGCGTTCACGGCGTCCTGCCAGAACACGAACCACAGGAAGATGCCCGCGTAGGTGGGGGCGATGTTTTTATACCACGGGGCCCGGTTCGCTTGCGGATTGGGCGTCGCGCCGGAGATGTAGGACGGGAGTGAACTTGGATTACTCATGTTGTTTTAGGATTTGCGATTGGACATGCTGGATGCGCTCGGCCGCCGGGATTGGCAGCAGCCGTTTCGATCCGGCCCAAAAGCTGTCTGATGGGCCGGCCGGCTGTCAACCGCAAAACTCAGCTAACGGGGAACCACCAGCAGGCGGGCGTTTCAAGGAGGGGCGATCTCCGAATCGCCCTCGACCCTGAGAGGACAATGGGATGCGGCATTCATTTTCTCATTGGCTCGACATGGGCAACGGCGATTCGGAGATCGCCGCTCCTTGGTTTTTCGCCATGCAACCGCAAAACTCAGCTAATGGGGAACCACCCAGCAGGCGGGCGTTTCAAGGAGGGGCGATTTGCCTGATGAAATCCAATGAGTCAGTCAGGCTATCTCCGCTGCGCTCCGGTTCCGAATCGCCCTCGACCCTGAGAGGACAATGGGAT
>Ga0194047_10001540_pt1 | contig 13960 bp, 13 predicted proteins | sample JunL225m_MetaG_2_FD_160070 | JGI IMG/M metagenome (GOLD analysis project Ga0194047, IMG submission 160070) | Anoxic zone freshwater microbial communities from boreal shield lake in IISD Experimental Lakes Area, Ontario, Canada - Jun2016-L221-5m | ecosystem: Environmental > Aquatic > Freshwater...
TGCAATCGCAGCATTGGTGTTGCCGTGATAGCTGCGATAAAAAGAGAGGACTTTATTTCTACCGGTGTGCAGACGTGCCATACGTATTGCGTTCTCCACGGCATCGGCGCCACCATTTGTGAAGAAAACTTTATGGAAATGTCCGCCGGCGCGATCGGTAATTCGCTTTGCGGCCTCACCGCGAGCGCTGTTGGCAGCTTGAGGAGCGATTGTTGTTAGCACCGCTGCCTGATCTTGAATTGCTTTTACAACTTTAGGATGTTGAAATCCAATATTTGTGAAAACTAATTGACCGGAGAAATCTAAAAACTTATTGCCATCGAAATCCCAGAAGTAACTTCCTTCTCCCCCAGCAATTGGCAGTGGCGTAATTTGTGCTTGGGCCGACCAAGAATGAAATACGTGAGCCCGATCGAGATCGAAGACCTCTTTGCCGCGCTTTGGATCTGCAGGTGGCTGCGTCATAGTGCTTATCTAATCACCCTTAACGATCCAGATCTAACTGCTGCCGGAAACCGAGGGCATCCCACGCGTCAAAGCCTGAAATGATTTGGCCATCTTTGAAATGATCGAGGCTCACGCCATCAACAGATACCTTCTTATTAGATGCAGGCTTGCCTTCAAGTGGTCCATCTTGAGTTCCAGTTAAATGCCATCTAGAAACAACAGTGTCACCTTCAACAACTACTTCTTCAACTTCAAAATGAATATCTGAAAATGCTTCTTGCCAAGCGCGCCATTGTTTGCGAAAACTTTCGCGCCCAGTTCCAAATCGCGGATCGTTGCCAACTGTATTGACGGAAATAAATCGATCGATCGCTGATTCATCGCCCTGATTCCAAATTTGTTCAAAAAAATCGTAGGCAAGTTGTCGGGTGATTTCTGTTTTACCTTTTTCGGACATATGCCCACTTTATGCGGGATTTATCGCCCTTGGAACCTCGCTGTTACCAATTTGTTATCACCATTATCTTGACCGAAATGTGCATACATGGTGGAGTAGGGGTAATGACCGGGGCGGGCACCCTCCTGCCCTGGGCATCCAAATCAACTAACTCTTGGCTAACGCCGAGCATAAGGAGAAAATAGATGAAGAAGGTCGGCCTACGTCGCCTTGCTGCACTTGCAGCAATCAGCTTGGTTGGTACAGCGTTCGCTGCTGCACCAGCACATGCAGCAAAGATCACTATTACAGTGATGACTCCAAACTACACAGATGCAATGCCTCCATATTATGCAGACCTAGAACAACGCTTCATGGCTGCTAACCCAGACATCACTGTGACTCACACAAACCTTTCATGGGATGACATTCTCGTTAAGGGCCGTACTTTGGTTGCAACAAACTCAACTCCAGATATCTTGAACCTAAATACCTACTCAGACTATGCAGCAGCAGATTTGCTCTATAAGACATCAGATCTTTACGATGCAAAGAAGCTTGCTGACTTCGTACCAGCGTTCATCGATAACTCAAAGTACAACGGAACTGCTTATGCAGTACCAGACCTAGCTTCAGCTCGTATGTTCTTCTACAACAAGCAAGTTCTTTACTCATCAGGAGTTACAAAAGTTCCAACAACTTGGGATGAAGTAACTGCTGCTGCAAAGAAGATCAAGGCTAAGTATCCAAAGATTTACCCAATCGCAGTTCCACTTGGACCTGAAGAGGCACAAGGCGAATTCCAGATCTGGGCTGGCGGAAACGGTGGACGCTACTTCGATAGCGCTGCAGGCAAGTGGGTTATTAACTCAAAGGCAAACGTTGACACCCTTAAGTTCCTAACAGGACTTGTAAAGGCTAAGTTGACTCAGCCAAACCCTGCTTCAACAAACCGTACTGATGCTTTCAAGCTATTTAGCCAAGGCAAAGTTGCAATGATCAACGCATCTGTCTTCTTCCCTTCAACTTTGAAGGATTACAAGAGCACAGTTGACTATGGTGTTGCACCATTCCCTCACTCAGCAACCGGTCACTCAATTACTTTGGGTGTACAGGATTACTTCATGGCATTCAAGAAGCCAGGAAACCAAGATGCAGTTACTAAGTATCTAAACTTCCTATTCGCTGCCGACAACTACGCCGGATTCCTACGCGCTGCTGGTGGCTTCATCCCAGCAACAAAGTCTGCATCTGCAACAGTTGACTCATCCTTGCTTCCATTCATCAACCAGCTACCAAACGCAATCTTCTACCCAGGAGATCTTGCTGCTTGGCCAAAGGTTGTAGGAGCTATCACCACCCAAGTTGGAACTGGTGTTAACAAGGATCCACAGAAGGTACTTGATGCGATTCAGAAGATCGCAGAAGCTGCTGGAACTAAGTAAATCTAGTTCGCTTAGCAAAAAGTACTAACTTGTAAGTAGCAGTAAAAAGAGCAGGGCTTTGGTAGGTTAAAGACCACCGAGGCCCTGCTTCTTTCAAAAAAAATTTAGCTGGATTAATTGGATTAGTTAGATTAGTTGGAGAGGAAATTGCGTTGACTATCACGGTCGCAACTGCTCGTAAGCATCGCAAGAAGAATTCCCTAATATCCGCACTGCCCTGGATCGGACCCGCAGTAGCGTTGATTTTGTTAGTTGTTATTTGGCCCGCAATAGAATTAGTAAAAATTTCATTCACAAAGATTTCGCTGGCTGGCGCACTCGGTGGCTTTAACGGACTGCAGAATTTCCGTGATTTATTTGCAAACCCCAACTTGTCAGTAATTGCGCTGCGCACAGTAATTTGGGTATTCCTAGTGGTTTTCTTAACCGTAGTCATCTCGCTTCCGATCGCCCAATTGATCAACCAGAATTTCCCCGGGCGTAAATTCGTCCGCTGGGCGATGATCGTGCCTTGGGCGGCTTCAGTTGTTATGACTTCGATTATCTGGAAATGGATTCTCGATCTAAGTTCCGGTGAACTCAATTTAACTCTGACCCAGCTTGGAATCATTCATGATGACGTGGATTGGCTTCACGATCCACGATTTAGCTTTTACGTTCTAGTTTTTGTAGCCGTATTCGTCTCGATTCCGTTCACATCCTTTGTGTTGCTCGCGGGATTGCAATCGATCCCAGCAGACTTATCTGAAGCGGCGTCAGTCGATGGCGCAACTCCGTGGCAGATCTACCGCAGAATAAAGTTCCCACTTCTTCGCAACTCACTCGCCATCGCAACAATTATTAACTTGATCAACGTCTTTAACTCGTTCCCGATTATTTGGGCGATGACGCACGGCGGTCCAGGTTATGACACTGACACAACCACCACTTTTGCTTACAAGATGGCCTTTATTGAATACAACATGGGGCCATCAACCGCACTCGGCGCCGTGAACTTCTTCTTCATCTTGATCATTGTGGGAATTTATCTTCGGGTTACAAGAGCGGCGAGGATCGAAGCATGAGCGCCCTGAAATCTAGTGAAGTTAAAGTGTTGAAGAAGAAGCGGGAATTCACGCCAAAGAAGATTGCAATTATGGCTTCTGCGTACTTGATAGCTTGGTTCTTTGTCTATCCATATATAAATATGTTGATGACATCGCTCAAGCCACATGGCGAGCTGTATACCGCTCCAACTCATCACGTTCCAATTCACTGGAAATTCATTAACTACATCGAGGTTTGGAAGCATGCTCCGATTGCCGGCTTCTTAAAATCATCATTAATTGTTTCGATCTGCGCCACAATCCTTGTTCTACTTGTTTCAATTCCAGCCGCTTACTACGTGGCTCGTAATCGCTTTCGTGGTCGCGGTTTCTTCCTTCTACTTGTGCTTGCAACCCAGATGTTCTCACCAACCGCGCTTATCATCGGAATTTTCCGGGAAGTTAAATTCTTCCACGGTTTAAATGGCTACCCTGCTTTGATCGTGGTTAATGCGGGATTCAACTTGGCATTTGCGGTCTGGTTGCTTTCTGGCTTCTTCGCATCTGTTCCGGTTGAAATTGAAGAAGCAGCGATGGTTGATGGATGTTCTAAATTCAAGGCGCTGACCAAAATAACCTTGCCGGTTGCGCTTCCTGGAATTGTTACAGCAGTTATTTTCACCTTCGTATCTACTTGGAATGAATTCACCGTTGCGTTAACCGTTATGAGCTCACTTCCTAAAGAACCAATTTCGGTTGGTATTACCACATTTATCGGCGAATATGACGTGGCTTGGGAATACTTATTTGCTACAACCACGATCGCCATCATCCCAGTAGTAATTCTCTTCATCTCAATTGAAAAGTATCTAGTGGGCGGCTTAACTGCAGGTAGCGTTAAGTAAGCCATGCCCGCCCGGTTAAATAACGCATTTACCTTTCCCTACACATTCTTCAGGCAGGATGCCACCGAAGTATTTCGTGAGCTAAAGAGTGCCCATTTAACTGGCATTAACCTGGCACTTAATTATCACGGTAGTCGCGACTTCCTTCTTCGCCAAGGTCCGCAACTTGAATATTTGGCTGATGGTTTTCATTATTACCTGCCAGACTCAACTAAGTATGAATCAGATTCCATCTTGCCGCACGGGAAGGATCATTTAGTTGATAACAAGGTTTTAGATGGCGTACTTGCAGCAGCAAGTGCCGAAGGTATGAAAGTGAATGCTTGGTGCGTCTTTGCTCATAACTCTGCAGTCGGAATTCAAGAACCATCGGCAACCGTTACTAACGCTTTAGACAACCACTTTCTCTCCGAACTCTGCCCATCTAATCCACGAGTGCAACGATATTTCAAAGGCATGGTTAAGGATTTGCTCTCACGCGGCGTTAACGGAATCGCCGCTGAATCACTTCACTTCCATGGTGCCAGACACGGTGAGCATCACGAACGTTTCTTCATGGAACTCTCCCCCACAACAGAGTTTCTCTTCGCACTCTGCTTCTGCCCATCTTGTATCGCTAAATTTGAGCAGCGCGGTGGTGATGGTCATCGCTTAAAAGCAAAGGTTGCACTTGCCCTTAAACCATTCTTGGAAGATAACGATCCATGGCTTGGTAAGGCACTTTCCCAACCATTCCTGGTTGAACTTATCGGTACTGAATTATTTGATTATTTGGTATCTCGAGAACGAACCGTAAGTGAGTTATACGCCGATATCTCTAAGTTAACTCGCGCTTCTGGCGCCAAATTTTCTTATGTTGATCAATCCACGCTGCTTGATATGGAGAGCGCTAAGCCTCTGGGTCTAAGTTGGCAGGTTGGAATTGATAACAAGGCTGTCCGTGCCCAGATCGATGCCTTCTTGCCGCTGATGTATCGCAAGCTTGCCGATGACATTGCTGGCATTGCGCATAACTATAAGAATGAAATTGGCGGAGAGATCGATGCGATTTTGCGGCCAACTTATCCAGATAGCGAGAGCAGCGAGAATTTAATTGAGAAAGTTGAAACGTTAAGCGCGCTAGGTATCTCTAATATTGATTTCTATTTACTTGATACTTGGCGGCCGCGAGATCTTCAGCGAGTTGCGGCGGCGTTGGAGCGAATCGCCTGACCAGGAACATTGCTAGTCCGCTTGCCACTTTTTAGAGTTTCAATTCCAGAAATCCAAACGCTTTCAAAACCTTGGGCAAATAGCCTTGGTTCATCATAAGTTGCGCGATCTTTTACCGTGCTGGCATCAAAGAGCGTCATATCTGCAACGAAGCCAGTTCTTATTAGGCCACGATCTTTTAGGCCAAGTCGTTTTGCTGGGCGACCCGTCATGCGAGCAACTGCCCCTTCCATAGTGATCACGCCTTCTTCTCTGGCATAAACACCGAGGTATCTTGCGAATGTTCCATAAGCCCGTGGGTGTGGACGGTTGCCGGTCAAAATTCCATCAGTTCCAACCATATGTTTTGCATGCTGCATGATTGCGCGAACATTTGGTTCGTATCCCGCAAAGAGTATGCAGTTAACTTTGAAATCTTCATCAACAATTAGATCAAGGTAGAAATCAACCGGCGACTTGCCTTCGCGCTCGGCCATATCAATTAACTTTTGGCCAACATATTTAATGTTCGCCTCCTTAGTGACACCTGCAACTACGATGCTTGGCCAGTTCACTACGCCACCTTGATTACCATCTGAACCACTAACATCTAAATTATTTATGATCTTCAAACGGTCCTGCGGATTGCCAATGCGATTGATCAAATCTTGCTTGGTTCCGGCCTGACACCATGATGGAAGTAGCGCGTGCAGATAAGTCATGCCCGCTAAGTAAGGATAGGTATCAAGGGATACTTCTGTACCGCTGGCATTTGCTCGATCAATTCGCTCGAATAGTTCATCAACCTTGTCATGATATTTCGGATTACTCATGTGGCAGTGCGTTAAATGAAGGGGGCACTTGGACATCTTGGAAATATCGATGCAAGCATCAATCGCATCCAGAAAGCCGGCACCATAATTTCGGTGATGTGGTGCGTAGTAGCCACCATGTTTTGCGATTACCTCACATAGTTTTGCAATCTCTAAATCACTTGCATACATCGCAGGGGTATAAGTCAGACCAGCTGAAAGCCCAACTGCGCCCTGGCGCATACCTTCGTCAACCAAAGCCAATTGGTGCTTCATCTGTTCTGGTGTTGCATCCCCTGGCTCGTTGCCACATGCCAGCATGCGAACATTTCCGTGCGGGATTAAGTAAGCCACATTTACTGCCGCGCCGCGATCTACAAGTCCCAAATAATCTGCAACTGAACGAAACTTCCAATCAATGTTCTTGGGTTCACCGTTCCATCCAAATAATTGATCACGCAGAACGGCCATCGTGGAATCATCCGTCGGCACATAACTCAAACCATCTTGGCCAACAACATCAAGTGTTACCCCTTGAGTTACCTTTGCCAGATGCTCTGGATCAGAGAGAACCGCAAGATCAGAGTGCGCATGCATATCAATAAAACCTGGTGCCAGTGTTAAATCAGTTGCGTCAATAATTCGGCCACGTTCATTGCCTTTGATCAACTTTCCAACTTCTGCAATAACGCCGTCAACAACTATTACATCGGCTTTTACGGCAGGTGTTTCGCTGCCATCAATTATTGATGCGCCGCGAATCGTAAAAGTGTTATCGGTCAATTATTAATCCGAACCCTCAACCACTGGATACATCGGGGCAAGACCAGCAAGGAGTCCACCATCAACTAGAAATTCGCTACCGGTCATCCAACTTGATTGATCAGATGCTAAGAACAAAACCGCTGCTGCAATGTCAGCTGGTTGGCCAACGCGATGCAGTGGATACCAAGGCTCTAAGTCGTTGAAAACATTTGGATTGCGTTCGATACGCTCTTTCCAAGGTTCTGTTACAACGGTGCCTGGGAGCACGGTGTTGCAACGAATTCCATTCTTTCCGTAACGAACCGCAACGGTGCGGGTAAGAGTATTTAAACCACCTTTAGAGGCTGAGTATGAATCGCTGCCGACCATAGTCTTTGAGTTAACGGTGCTGATGTTAATAATGCTGCCGAAGTTATTTTTGATCATTCCGGGAAGAACTTGGCGGATGCATAAAAATGGCGCTGTTAGGTTGATCGCCAACGTCTTATTCCAAACGTCAAGTGAGGTTTCGAGGAGATTCTTTGGATCGTGGAACATCGCATTGTTAACTAATACTTCGATCTTGCCCAAATCTTTTTCGATCTGCGCGATTGTTTTAATCACATCGGCTTCGATGGTTAAATCTAGGACATAACCGGTTGCATCACCGCCCGCAGCTTTTAATTCCTTGATCGCTGCGTTCAGTTCTACTTCGAGAATATCAATCAGTGCAACTCGCATCTTGGCGCCGATCGCGGCGCGCGCCATTTCAAGGCCAATGCCACGGGCACCACCAGTAATAAGGATGGTGCGACCAACAAGCTCAGGTGCGCTGAAGTAAGCCATTATTAACTCTGTTATCGCAGAGCTACTACTAAGTCGATCTCAACCAAGATTGCGATTAGATCTGAGCCAACGGTTGTGCGAACTGGATAATTCGGTGCTTTAAAGAACTCTTGATAGACACCGTCATACTCTTTGAAGTCGCGATTAACATCTTGTAAATGTGCGGTTGTCTTAACAACATCCGTGAAATCGCAGCCAACTTCAGCCAAGACCATCTGCAAATTCTTTAGAGTCTGTCGAGTTTGCTCGCCAACTCCACCAGAAACTATCTTGCCTGTTGCTGGATCTACTGGACCCATGCCACATGTGTAAAGAAAGCCATTGGCTACAACACCATGTGAATATGAACCACCAGGTGCTGGTGCGCCCTTTGCTGTTATGTGACGTACGGCCATTCGAGTCTCCTTCGGGTTAGTTATCTTGATCTTAACTGGGCTATGACTGGCCTAAAAGTGGGTCTGAATACAATCTACAACATCATAATTATCATCAACTACTGGAATCAAACGCCATTTATCAAAGTTAGTACACGGATGAGAAATACCACATCCAACGATCTGGCCGACCTCCACGCTGCCCGGAGTGATCTCGGCAAAGGCATGTTGGTCATTTAGCTTCTCAATTTTGGCACTGAAGGCCTCAACCTTGCTGCCTACCTTCTTAATAGGTAACGGATTATCAAGATCATTTCCGGCATCGCGCTTTCCGTAATTCAAAATAGCTAGGTTGGGTTCTGGGATGCTGAGAACTCTTGACCAAAGTTCCAGGGCTGGTACAAATCGATCGGCTTCATTTGCGCCCATGAAGGGATACAGCTCCTCGTAATGAATGTGATCGTGGCTTACGTAACCACCACTTCTAAGAATGATGTGAGCATCGCCTTGGTACTTGGAAAACTCTTCGGCAACGTAATCGAAGAATGAACTTCCACCCCCGGAGATAATAATTTTCTCATCTAAGTACGGAGCCACGATTTCGGCAGCCGCAACAATATGTCGCAGGAAAGCCCGCAATTTTTCGATACCTGCCTCGCGATCGCCGCCTGGTACGGCACCTTCAAAACCAGAAACGCCACGTACTTTAATCTTTGGGTCCTTAACAATTTCAACCATTAATTCTTTGAGCAATCCAAGGTCTCGAATACCTGCGCGACCACCAAGTGCACCGATCTCCATGAAGATATTGAGCTTGGCGCCACTCTGCTGTGAAATAGCGTTTTGAACAATCTTTAACGCAGCGAATGAATCAATATAGAAAATTATCTCAGCAGTACCTTCATGATTGCGCTTTGCGATTTCACGAATTGATGTTGGCTCTAGAACTTCATTACCAATAATTATTTTCTTAAACCCTGCATCAAGAAAGACATTTGCTTGTGCAAAGTTTGCAACGGTAATTGCCCAAGCACCCGCATCCATCTGACGTTTTGCGATTTGTGGCGACATTGGTGTTTTAACATGTGGCGCGAGTGAAACTCCGAGTCCGTCGCAGTACTTCGCCATTCGATCTATGTTATGAGCTAGTGCGCTCTCGCGAAGGACCATGATCGGAAATTGAAAATCTGCAGTAAAGAGATTGGGTTTGGTTGCTAAGAATTGGGCAACGGTGGTGCCATGGGCTGCCAGTGGAAATCCCTTGAATTCCGAGTTTATTTCGCCGCTGGCCACGACCTAACGCTATCAACGCACGCATAAGTACGCCAGAGCCAGCGCATATTTTGTTACCTCGTATAACGATTTCGTGCGAAAATATGACGTGTCCAAAATTGGAAATGTGATGGAATCAGAAATTGCCGAGATTCCTGCGGTTTTTCAAACTCTCCTTGAAAATCCGGCCCAATTTAGCGATCTACAAAATCTTCTGAATAAGAGTTCAATCCAATCCGTTCTCGTATTGGCCCGTGGAACTTCAGATAATGCGGCGCATTTTCTAAAGTATCTAATCGAAACCAAACTGGGCTTGCCGGTAGGACTTACCTCGCCCTCATCGGTGACTATCTACAAGACAAAATTGCACTTCAAAAATACTTTGGTTGTTGCGATTTCGCAGAGCGGACAGTCAACTGATCTTGTTGAATATGCCAAGGCGGCACAAGCCGCAGGGGCGCTGCTTATTGCTATGACTAACGATGACACATCCCCCCTCGCTCGAGGTGCAAACTTCCACATCTCACTTCTTGCCGGAAAAGAGTTAGCAGTTGCGGCAACAAAGAGTTATGCCGCCCAACTGTTGTGCTCTCTTTTGTTAGTACGTGCCTGGGCCGCAGAGGGTTCCACGCCGACTACGATTATTTCTGAGGCCAAACGACTAGTTGCAGATGAAACTTTAGTTACCAACGCAGTTGCGGCGGCAAGTCGTGATGGTGAGATCGTTGTTTTGGGACGTGGCTTCTCATACCCAAATGCTCGCGAGGCAGCGCTTAAGATTCAAGAGACCAGCAAAATTTCAGTTCAGGGTCTATCTATCGCTGACTACATGCACGGCCCAATTTCGGCTCTCACTTCCGATACCCAGGTTTTTATCCTTGCGCCCAAGAAATTTCCACTGGGCTCTTTAAAAGATGATCTGGTGAAAATTAGAAGTAACTCGCCAAAAATATTTTGGATTGGCAGTGGCGAAAGTGCACTTGCCAATGAAATAGTTATTGATGGCGCTGATTGTGAAAACGAAATCTACGCAAGTATTGTGGACAGCATCGCGCTCCAACGATTTGCTCTGGAATTTGCTCGAAAGAATGGCCTTGATCCTGATAGTCCAGCGGGGCTGAGTAAAGTTACGTTAACAATCTAATGTCTAAGAAGGTTATCTACTTTGACGGTGGCGGCAGTGGAATCCGCGCTGGTTCAAATATTGATGGAACAAAGAGTGAGGCAAAGAACTTTGCTGGTTTTTCACATGGTGAGGTTGATTTAGTTGATTATTTGGCTGATGTAGTTTCGAAATATGCAAATGAAATTGGGGGCGATGTCTCCCGAGCAGTTCTAGCAACTGCAACGCTTCCTGCAGATACCGCGCGCTATGAAGCGATTGCGAGCCTTGTCTTTCAAAAGAGCGATATCCAAGAGCTCTGGATTTGTAGTGATTCGGTAAGTTCCTGTGCCGCTGCAATCTCTGGTGATGGCGTAGTAATCGCAGCAGGGACTGGAATTACGGCACTTGCCGTTGGGAAATCTCGAACTATGTTTCATTCCTTATCCGGTGACGGGTATTTGATTGGTGATGAAGCAAGTGCTTATTGGATCGGCAAAATGGGCCTGAGCGCCGCGTTGCGTGCCCGAGATGGTCGCGATCAAAGTGCGGGATCAGCGCAGTTATTAGAAGTTGCCTGCGCACACTTCAATACCGAGCCTTACTACTTGCCGCATATCGTGCATCAACAAGAACGAGCTGTTCATGGGATTGCCAACTTTGCACTACAAGTAAGTGAATTAGCAGCAACCGGAAATACCAAAGCCGTTGAGATTATTGACGCAGCCGGTGAAGAGGTCGCTCTTATTGCGAATACGGCAAAACGTGAATGTAATGGTGGGCAAGATTTTCAAGTGGCACTCATTGGTGGTGTTTTAGCCTCAGAGACTCTGGTTTATAAGAGCGCTGTGGCAAAGATCGAAAAACTTGGGATGAAGATTCACGCATCTGGTAATACTCCACTTGATGGCGCAGAAATTCTTGCTATGCAATCAGATGCTGGTGTATTTGCGCCCATGATCAAGATTTACAAAGTTGGTAGCAAATGAAACCAATCTTTGTCGACCTCCAAGTAAACGGTCACGGTGGTGTTGATTTACTCTCGGCTAAGACAGTTGATGATGTTCGCAAAGTGAGTCGGTCGCTCTTTCAAAATGAAGTTGCTGGTTATCTGGCCACTTTAATCACTGCACCGTTAGATTCAGCGCTTTCCGCACTTAAATTTATTGAAGAAGTTCGCAAGAATCCACTGCCGGGTGAAGCCATAATTCTCGGAACTCACTTAGAGGGTCCCTTTATCTCGCTCGAAAAACGGGGCGTGCATCCGAAAGAGTTTGTAAAAGATCCCGATTTGGCCCATATGAAAGCGCTGCTTACGGCTGGAATTATTAAGCAAGTAACTCTCGCTCCCGAATTACCAGGTGCGATCGAATTAATTAAATATTTAGTCGGCGAAGGAGTTGTTGTTTCACTTGGGCACTCAAATGCAACCAAGAGTGAGGCAATTGCGGGCTTTGCGGCTGGTGCAAAGACAGTAACTCACCTATTTAATGCCATGCCCAAGCCTCCACTTTCTGGCCTGGCGGATGCCGCGTTGGAGCGCAGTGATGTAGTTATTCAAATAATTGTTGATGGTGTGCATGTATCGAATGAACTTTTGAAAGATACGATGCCTAAAATTTTGGAGCGCTTTATTGTGACTAATGACGCCGTTGCTGCAGCCGGACTTGGCGAAGGAACTTTCCCATTTGGGGGCATGGAAGTTACGGTGACAAACGGTGCGGCCCGCAGAGTTGATGGAACTTTGGCCGGTGGCGTTGCGAATTTACGTGCTTCTTTGGCAAAACTAAAAGAGTTAAATATCTCGGATTCGACAGCTCTAGCCAGTGTTACGACCAGGCCTTGCGAATTAATTGGGGTTTCTTATGATTCACTTTCCAACAATTTTAAGTAGTTCAGTAAACACAACATCTAGCTCGCTCTTAGTTTGATCACTCAGAACTGTGCTGACTGGTCCACGTTGGCGGCTCGATGTAAAGATTCCTTGCTTCACTAAAAGGTACTTCTCTACGGCAACATAAGCGTCAATGGTTGGTTGGAATGAAACTAACTTTGCAACACAGGCATGAATCGCGGTTGCCCGATTTAAATCTTTCGCTTCCAGCGCATCCCAGAGCGCAACAATCGCCCATGGAATCTCGCCACCAGGCATGGTTCCTACAAGTCCAAGTGGATGGGTATCAAGTAGATCCAAGCCGCTCTGTCCTTCGTAAACTTTTGCATTGCCGCCAGCAATCTCCTGCAGCGCAGCCATCCGTTCCTTAACTGGCTTAGCCTCTGGCTTAAATTGCACACGGGTGTTGCCGTATTTTTCTAGTAATTTTCCATACAACTCGAGATCTAACGGTTGTCCCATGTAATTACTTGCGTCTTGAACAATTAGTGGAATTTGTACCGCTTCGATGATGGAGGTGTAATAAGAATAAATCTCGGCCGATGTGGCGGGAAATGATGCGGGTGGTGTGGCCATAAGAGCAGCGGCGCCATCGGCTTCGGCAAATTTTGCAAGTTGAACCGCAATCGCTGTGCTCTCGCCGCCAACGCTGACAATAAGTGGAAGGCGCTTATTTAATATCCGAAGCACAATTTGCCATTGGTTTCGACGCTCGGAGGCACTAAAGCGCATAACTTCAGAGACCATTGCAAGAACTAAACCTTTTGCACCGGATTCGATAAGCCAATCAATCTCTTTTTCAAAGACGACTTCATCTATTTGATCGTTGGAATCCAGCGGAGTTTGGATTACTGGGTAAACGCCTCTATTCAACGTAGCCTCTCCCAATTTTTTGTGCCGATTCGTTCTTCGTGCAAATGATAGTAGTAGATTTGGCATATGCACTTCGGCTCACTCGTGACTTCCCTCGACTTAATTGCAACATTCGCCTTCGCTGTGGTCGGGGCTCGAATTGCAGTGAACCGAAACATGGATTATGGAGGAATAGCGTTAGTTGCCGCTGTTGCATCTTTGAGTGGCGGAACCTTTCGAAATCTCTTCCTGAGAGAACAGCCGCCTTGGTTGCTAAATCCATGGTTGTTCGCATCAATAATTCTTGCAGTCGCACTAACGATCGCTACTAAACAAACTGGTCCGGTTGGTCGTTTTGCGCTTTCATTTGACACTTTTGGTCTGGCCGTGGCTACCGTTTCAAGTACAAATTATGCTTTGAGTTTGCAGGCAAATTTTGTTGGTGCGCTAGTTCTGGGAGTCCTAGGCGGTGTCACTGGTGGGTTGCTACGAGATGTTCTCTGCCAAGTTGAACCAGTACTACTCCACCGAGAAACCATTGGAACTTCTTGTCTGGCAGGTGCGCTAACTTATGTAGCGCTAGATCGTTTGAGTGCGACAACTTTGCCAGCAGCT
>Ga0194047_10001541_pt1 | contig 13956 bp, 10 predicted proteins | sample JunL225m_MetaG_2_FD_160070 | JGI IMG/M metagenome (GOLD analysis project Ga0194047, IMG submission 160070) | Anoxic zone freshwater microbial communities from boreal shield lake in IISD Experimental Lakes Area, Ontario, Canada - Jun2016-L221-5m | ecosystem: Environmental > Aquatic > Freshwater...
CGACTAATTTTATTTCTGTATTTTTGTCCATGTTGTTTGCTCAGTTTCTTCAAAAACAAAGTACAACATTTTGTGAGCAACTTAGGTTGCTCACTTATTTTTATGATTTAGTCGGTTACTAGTGATTGTTTATTATTTAAAATCACAGTATTTATATCTGCTCCAATCTCGACAAATCGGTCGTAGTAGGTTGTATTATAATTTGATTTAGTAATCTCTACATATTCATTATTTTTACGAAGTGCTATAGAAAAACTTAAATCTCCTTTAATATGGTTGAAATCTATTCTGCATGTTTGGCAATTATTAACACTTGGTGGGCAAGCGGGACCTCCGTTACCAATATAAATTGGTTCAGTATAGTATTTTTTACCTCCACCTACTACAATATTGGTATCGCCATATTGGTCTAAAAAAAACAAGGTATCAGTTCCTGTGTAAGGCATTTTAGTAAGGTCGTAGGATGTTAGGTTTGTAGTTTTAGTGGTAGCTTGTCCGCATGCCTCGCTTTCATCTCGTTTGCAAGAATTAAAATATATTGCTGATGTAAATAGCAGAGCGAAAAAGAGAATTGAGGCAGCTTTAGTTTTCATAATTGAGTTATTACTATAGCTTACTCAACAAACTTTCTATTTGAATTCGTAAAGAAGGCAAAATGCTTTTACAGGTATTCCATACAATTTGATAATCAATTTCAAAATAGGCATGTATCAACCTGTTTCGCATTGAAATTGCTTTATGCCATTCAACTTCATGATGTGTATTCAAAAATGTTTCAGGTAATTTATTTATCGCTTCTCCAATTACTTCAATGTTTCGGATAACTGCATCCGACATCATTTCATTGTTTTGGAAATGTTCAAAATCAGTTGTATTTAAATACGTTTCAATTTTGCGAATTGAATCCAGAACGTCTTCCAATAAAATTATTACAGGTCGTTCAGACATAAATAATTCTTGATTTAAGATATTCCCAGTGCCTTGGTTTTAAACCATTCTTCGAGACAAGGTCAACTTTTCTATTCAGTAATTTTTCGAGTTTCTCGGCAAGTTCAATAAATCCATAACCAATTTCACCGTTAAATTCTACAATCAAATCAACATCACTTTTTTCAGCATCAAAATCATTACGTGTAATCGAACCAAACATACCAATTCTCTCAATCGGATATTCCTTTTTAAGAGAAGTAATATTTTCTGATAATAAATTTCTTACGGTATTTAATGTTGTGCCCATTGTTATTTTTAGTCAAACAAATTTAACTTATTTGAATAACTCAATGAAAAAATATTTAACACAAAAAAAGCTGCCCATTTCTGAACAGCCTTACTGAAAATCGTCAGACGCTTTTGAAGCGTCAGACGATTGTATAAAATTATTTATTTCTTTTTATCGAAGTCAACAACAATTGGTGTTGCGATACAAAGTGATGAGTAAGTTCCAACAACAATACCGATCAACAATGCAAATGAGAATCCGCGAATAGTTTCTCCACCAAAAATAAATATTGCAAGCAATACAAAGAATATAGTTAACGATGTATTGATGGTTCTACTCAATGTAGAATTCAATGCATAATTGATTACAGTGATTTTTTCGTCTTTATCCAAATCAGCTTTATTTTTCTGAGTTAAATATTCTCTGATTCTATCAAATACCACAACAGTATCTGTCATCGAATAACCCATTACCGTTAAAATTGCCGCAATAAAATCTTGGTTTATTTCAAGTGAGAATGGCATTACATTTTCTAAAATTGCAAACACACTTAATACTACAAGCACATCATGCGCCAAAGCGGCAACAGCACCCAAACCATATTGCCATTTTTTAAATCGAATAAAGATATAGATGAACATCAATATACAAGAGAACAAGATTGCCCAAATAGCTTTTGTTTTAATATCTGCCGAAATAGTTTCACCAACTTTTTGTGAGTTCATCACATCATATTTTGTATGAAGAGTTGTTAATCCTGTTTTTAAAGCATCTTCCACTTTTGCTTCAGCATTATCACTTGCATCATCAATTAAATATGACGTTGTGATTTTATACTGACTGCTGCTTCCGTATGTTTTAACTTCAGGTTGTGCACCAAATCCAGTTGAAAGAGATTCACGAATCTGATCAGTTGTCATTGGTTTTTCAAAACGAACAACATATGAGCGTCCACCTTTAAAATCAACACCCATATTGAAACCGCCATGAATGAAAAAGAAAACAACACCCAACGCAATTACACTAGTTGAAAATATATAATAGAGTTTACGTTTTCCAACGAAATCGATATTGATATTTTTGAAAATATTTTCAGTTGAAGCTCTCCAAAGGGTGATTACTTTTCCTTTATTAATCTGCCATTCGAAAATTAAACGTGTGATGAAAATTGCAGAGAACAAAGATGTTAAGATACCGATGATTAGAGTTGTTGCAAAACCTTGAATTGGTCCTGTTCCAAATGTATAAAGAATGATACCTAATAATAAAGTAGTGATGTTTGAATCGAGAATGGAAGACATGGCATGAGAGAATCCATCGCTAATTGCATTTTTAACATTCTTCGCATTGTGATGCATTTCTTCTCGAACACGTTCAAAGATCAAAATATTTGCATCCACCGACATACCGATTGTTAAAACGATACCGGCAATACCTGGTAAAGTTAGAACCGCACCGAGTGAGGAAAGAACTCCGACCACAAAAAACACGTTAGCAAATAAAGCAACATCCGCTACTAAACCTGCGCTGTTATAATAAAACGCCATGAAGGCAAGTACAATTAATAATGCAATTACGAATGAGAATAAACCTGAACTGATGGCTTCTTGTCCGAGAGTTGGACCAACGATTGCTTCACCTACAATTTTTGTTGGTGCAGGTAATTTACCCGCCTTTAAAATATTTGCTAAATCGGATGCTTCTTCAGCAGTAAAACTTCCTGTTATTGAAGAGCGTCCGTTAGGAATTTCATTTTGAACATTTGGAGCTGAGTAAACAACATCATCAAGTACAATTGCAATTGAATGACCAACATTATTTTTTGTTAAATTTCTCCAAACATGTGCACCTTCAGCATTCATGTTCATTGAAACTTCTGTTTGTCCGGTTTGAGAAATATCTTTTTTTGCATCGATAACTTTATCACCACTTAATGATGCGTTGCCATCTTTTGAAGCTTTTAAAGCAAACAATAAAACCGCTTCACCGTTAGTTCCAAATCCTTTATAATTCCATGCAAATCGAATATTTGAAGGCATTGCTGCTTTAACTTCAGGACGATTTAAATAGTCATTAACTTTTGCTGTATCTTTAATTGCTGCAATACCACAAGTAGCACCTTTTTCAACTAATTGATTTTGTTCGTTTGCATATGGACGAAGTAAAATGAAAAGAGGATTCTCTTTTTTGATTTTTTCAATTTTAGCTTTACTTGTATCTGATAATGAAGAAGTATCTTTAGCTGCAGTGGTTGCATTTCCCAATCCTGATAAAGCACTGGTTGATGTTGTTGTATCAGTAGCTGTAGAATCATCTTTCATTTTTTCGTTTGCAAATATTTTACTCAAAACATCATTTGCAGTTGAAAGGTATTTATAAGCTTCAGGATTATCATATGTTTCCCAGAACTCCAATTTAGCAGTTCCTTGTAATAGTTTACGAACACGTTGAGGATTATCAACACCAGGTAATTCAACCAAAATACGACCAGAACCTTCCAGTTTTTGAATGTTAGGTTGAGTTACTCCAAACTTGTCAATACGGGCACGAAGAATTTGAAACGAGCGATTGATAGCTTGATTAGCTTCATCATGAATATATTTTAATACTTCAGGATTTGTAGAGCTGATCTTTACTTTATCTTTATTACTTTGATTTGCAAAAATTGCTGCAAGTTTTCCGTTAGGTTCAACTTCGGCATAGCTTTCACCAAAAAGAGTCACATAATCTTTAGTGCTTTTTTTGATTTTTTCATTGGTAAGCAAAATTGCCTTGTTAAAATTTGGATCTGTATTATTATTTGACAACGAACGTATCAAATCTCCAAGCGATACTTCAAGAGTAACGTTCATTCCTCCTTGTAAATCGAGACCAAGATTTAACTCACGTTCTTTACATTGTAAATAGGTGTATTTAGCAAAACCCAAATTATAAACCGGTTCACGGGAAACAGAATCAATATATAATTTTTCTTTTTCTACATCACCGTTGGCAAATTCTTTTGCCTTTTTCTCTACTCTGTAAGTTATTAATGTAAAACTCAACTGGTATAAACATACCAATGCGAGTGCGATTGCGAATAGCTTTACTGCGCCTTTACTTTTCATTTTATTCTATTTATTCTATTAGATATTATTTAGTTACTCTGTCTGAAAGCGGGCAAATATAGTTTTTACCACATGTAAATGCAAAGTTTTTAGAAGCCGCTTAAAATCAATTATTAAAGGCTCTTTTCAATATTTCGTTGGGTGTTTTGAACTTGGTTCAAAATCATTCTAAAATGATCTTCAATCACTTTTAGGCTATTGTTAAAATGTTTGTTATTATTTATTACCACATCCGCTTTTTCTTTATATGGTAAAAGATATTGTTCAAATGCAGGTTTTACATGGTTTTTCCATTGATATAATATAAACTCTCTAGAAATGTTTCTTTCGTTCGTATCACGATTAATGCGTCTTTCAAGCTGAACATCTTCACTTGCATCAATAAATATCTTTAAATCAAACTGCTTAAAAATTTCTTTCTCATAAAAAATAAATAACCCTTCAGCAATGATTATTGGAGCCGGAAGATATTCGAGCCATTTGCCTAATTGCTCATTGTGTTGAAAACGATATTCTCTGCGTTTAACAGGTTCGTTATTACACAATTTTATAATGTCGGTTTTAAATGCATCGAGATCAATGCAACTTGGAAGATCATAATTGACATGTCCGTTCTCGTCTTTTGTATGATGCTCTGTACTTTTATAATAATTGTCTTGAGATAAAAAGCATACCTCATTTTTATTAAACAATTGCCCAAGTTCATTAAGAAATCGGGTTTTACCTGATGCACTTCCACCTGTAATTCCTACTAAATATGGCTTTTGTTGTGTTCTCATTTTTATGCAAGTACTGATTTTATATAGTAATTCTCAAGCGGAAAATAAAGTTAAACAATTTAAAGTATTGATTTCCATCTGTATGTAAACTTAATAAACTTTTAATACAAAAATAGTTTCCGACACCAAAAATGTCTTTACATTTGCTGCCGCAATTTTAAATAATTAATGAGCGAACATCCCGATATCAAAATAAAAATTTTACGTGAAGCCGAAACGCTTTTCATGAAATACGGCTTTAAAAGCATTACCATGGATGATGTAGCTAGAGAACTAGGTATTTCAAAAAAAACATTGTACCTATATTTTGAAGATAAAAATGATTTAGTAGATCAAACCATGCTACAGCATTTGGAAGATCAAAAAGTTTCTTGCCAAAATATAGAAACGTTAAAACTAGACCCCATTTCCTACATGTTAAATATTTCCGATTCTGTGAGCACACAACTCAGACAAATCAATCCGGGGGTACTGTATGATCTTAAAAAATATTTTAAATCGAGTTGGGATAAGTTTGTTGAATTTAAAACCAATTTCGTTTACCAAAATGTTTTAAATAATCTTGAAACAGGACAATCGAAAGGTTATTATCAAAAAGATATTGATGTAAAACTTATTGCAAGTTTATATGTTCACTTGATTGATTTTTTGGTCTCACCAACTGGATTTCAAAACGAGCATAAAACCTTCCGTGAATTACATTTTGAAATAATGAAATACCATTTACGTGCAATTTGCACTGAAAAAGGTTTGAAAATATTAAACGAAAAAATAAAAAATAACTAAAAATAAAAAATCATCATACAATGAAAAAATACCTTGGATTATTGATGCTGCTTGGTGTGTTTTACTTTAACACGAAGGCGCAAAATAAAAAAAATGAAGTGAAGTCATTTTCGCTTGCACAAGCTATTGAGTTTGCCAAACAGAATAATTATTCACTAAAAAATAATAAACTCGATGTTATAGCATCAGAGAAAAAAGTGAATGAAATTTTGTCGTTAGGCTTACCACAAATTAATGCAAGTGGTAACTTTATTAATAACACAACAATTGCCACAAATTTTATAAATTTTGGAGGAAAAATTACCCCATTGCAATTTGGTCAACCATTTAGCTCAACGGCAAGTATTACAGGTACACAACTTCTTTTTGACGGTGGGTTTTTGATGGGAGTAAAAGCTGCCAGCGAATATGTGAATTTAGCAAAGTTAAATGTGAACAGAGGTGAAATTGAAACTGAAGTAAATGTTACTAAAGCATATTATTTGGCATTACTGCTTCAAACAAATGCGTTATTAATTGATACAAACATTTTAACAATGGCAAAAACCAAAAATGATTTGGAAAAAACATACGCAAATGGTTTAATTGAGAAAACTGATTTTGATCGTGTAACTCTTCAATATTCGAGCTTGCTTTTGCAGCGAGAAAGAATTTATAATTCATACAAAGTTGCTTTAATGGTCTTGGAATTACAGCTTGGAATAAATGTTTCGGATAGTATTAACTTAACAGATAAATTAAGTGAATTATATCAAAACACAAAAGCATCATCAGCAGAATCAAAAAGCGATTATAACAAACTTCCCGAATATCAAATACTCAATCAACAATTAAGACTGCAGGATTTAGACAGGAAAAGAATTTTATTTGGTTATGCACCATCACTTTCAGGAGTTGTGTCAACCCAACGAAATGCATTTGCAGGAGATTTTAGTTCATTAGGAAACACTTGGTATCCCGGAACATATTGGGGACTTAATTTAAACATTCCTGTATTTGACGGATTACGCAAAAATGCTCAATTACAACAATCCAAAATCAGTATTTCTCAAACTGAAAACAATATAAAGAATTTAGAAAATGCTATCGACCAAAAAATCTCATCAACAAAAATGGCATTTGAACTTGCAAACCGTCAGGTGAAAATCCAGGAAGATAATTTAAAATTAGCTCAAGAAATTTACGATCGTGTAAATATAAAATATAAAAACGGGGTAGGTTCAAGTCTAGATTTAACAAATTCTCAAAACGATTTGGCAAATGCACGACAAACATATCTGAGTACAATTTATGATTATTTCTCTGCTCAAATTGAGTTGAGAAGAGCTTATGGAGATATCAAATAATAATAATTAAAAGAGAAAATATAAAGTATGAAAACAATTTCAAAAATTATCGCTTCAATTATCCTTCTTGCAACTGTTGCTTGTGGAGGAGACAGCATTGATGCAAAGAAAACAAAACTCGAAAAACTAAAAGCTCAGCGTGTTGAACTTTCAGATAAAATTAAAGGGTTAGAAGATGAAATTTCGCAAAGTGGCGATACAACAAAATCAACCGACAAATTAAAAAATGTGATGGTTACTAAATTGGAAACTCAACAATTTTTACATGCTATTGATGTGCAAGGAAGAATTGAAGGTGATGAAAATATTACCATTTCAACAAAAATGCCAGGCACAATAACCAAAGTAAATGTTGTTGCAGGAAGCAATGTAAAAACAGGAGACGTAATGGCCGAAATTGAAAACGATGTAACTAAATCTCAACTTGCCGATCTTCAATCTTCATACGAACTTGTTAAAGATGTATACAATAGACAAAAGTCTTTGTGGGAACAAAAAGTTGGTACCGAAATGCAATATCTTCAAGCAAAAAATAACAAAGAATCAATGGAGCAAAAAATTGAACAAGTGAAAAGAAATCTTGATATGTATTTTATCAAAGCACCTTTTACTGGTACTGTTGATGAAGTTTTTATTAAGCTTGGACAAAATGTTGCGCCAGGAATGCCTTCAATTAGAGTGGTTAATTTAAGTAAATTAAAAGTACGAGCCGACTTAGCTGAAGCTTATGCATCAAAAATTGAAATTGCTAATACTGTAAATCTTGTTTTCCCTGATATTAACAAATCAACTACTTCAAAAGTAACCTACATCGCAAAAGTTATTAATTCTTTAACACGCTCATTTAATGTTGAAGTTGCATTGCCCACAAGCGATGATTATCGCCCAAATATGATTGCTCAAGTAAGCATTGTGGATTACACAAATGATAAAGCAATTGTTGTTCCGATAAACTCTGTTCAAAATATTGAGAACAAAAATTATGTGTTTGTTGCTGATGATGAAAACGGGAAAAAAGTTGCCAGAAAACGTGAAGTAATTGTTGGTGAAACCTATGAAGGTGCTGCTGAAATTAAAAGCGGACTACAAATTGGTGACCTATTAATTACTACAGGTTACAATAATTTAAATGATGGTGAATTGATTAAATTTTAATTCGTAAAGCATTTACTAAAAAGATAATTTCATAAATGTGCTTCATTTTTTTCGACATAAAATTTGTTTGAAAATTATTAATGAACACTCATTTAAAAAAATAAAAAATGAAAGATTTTGAAAAAGAATTTAAACCATCAAGCTGGGCAATAGACAATAAAACCAGTATTTATGTGATTACTATCATCATCACATTAATGGGTTTCTTATCCTTTAACAGCATGCCAAAAGAGCAATTTCCAGAAGTGGTTTTTCCTCAAATTTTAGTAACTACTGTTAGACCTGGAACCTCTCCAACCGATATGGAAAATACGGTTACCAAGCCTATCGAAAAAAGAATGAAATCAATTGCCGGTGTAAAAAAAGTTACCAGCAATTCGAAACAAAATTTTTCGATGATCACGGTTGAGTTTAACACCGATGTTAAAATTCCAATTGCAAAACAAAAAGTAAAAGATGAAGTAGATAAAGCACGATCAGATTTGCCTAATGATTTGCCAAATGATCCTACAGTAATGGATATTGATATTTCACAAATGCCAATCATGAACGTGAATATTTCAGGAGATTTTTCTTTGGATAAATTAAAAAAATATGCAGACGATTTAAAAGATAAAATAGAAGGATTAAAAGAAATTACACGTGTTGATTTAGTTGGTGCTCTAGATCGTGAAATCCAGGTGAATCTCGATATTTATAAAATGGGAGCTGCCAATGTTTCACTTGGAGATGTTGAGCGTGCAGTGAGTTCAGAGAATTTAACCATCTCAGGTGGTGAAGCCAAAATGGATGGCGTTAAACGTTCGATAAATATTAAAGGAGAATTTAAAAGTTCGGATGATGTTGGCAACATGATTATACGTTCGCAAACTGGTGCAACTATTTTTTTAAAAGATATCGCAGAAGTAAAAGATGCATTTAAAGAACAAGAAAGTTTTGCCCGTTTAGATCATAAAAATGTAATCACTTTAAATGTAATAAAAAGAAGTGGTGCAAACTTGATTGATGCTTCAGATAAGATCAGAACAATTTCAGAAGAAATGGGAAAAAACTCTTTCCCTAAAGAATTAAAAGTTACTATCACAGGCGATCAATCAACCAAAACACGAGTTACTGTTCATGATCTCATCAATACCATTATCATCGGATTTTTATTGGTAACATTCATTCTCATGTTTTTTATGGGAGCCACCAATGCAATTTTTGTTGCTATGTCGGTTCCTCTTTCTAGCTTCATCGCCTTTTTGTTATTGCCAAGTTTAGGCTTCACATTAAACATGATTGTGTTATTTGCATTTTTACTTGCACTCGGAATTGTTGTTGATGACGCCATTGTGGTTATTGAAAACACTCATCGGATTTTTAACAATGGAAAAGTTCCAATAAAAAAAGCTGCAAAGATGGCTGCCGGAGAAATTTTCATGCCGGTTTTATCGGGAACTTTAACAACACTTGCTCCGTTTATTCCGCTTGCATTTTGGCAAGGAGTAATTGGTAAGTTCATGTTTTATTTACCCATTACGCTTATTGTTACTTTAACAGCATCACTCATCGTTGCCTATATTATCAACCCTGTTTTTGCTGTTAGCTTTATGAAAACAAATGAAGAGGAAGAGGCTGCAAACAAAAACAAAAAAAGTTTCAAAATTGCTACAATCGTTTTTGCTGTTATTGCATTACTGTTTTACGTTTTCAAAAATTGGGGAATGGGAAATCTGGTTGTAACGATGTATGGTTTTTATGCCTTAAACAGATTTGTGTTGCATGATGTGATTAAAAAATTCCAAGATAAAACTTGGCCTTCAGTTCAGGATAATTATAAAAACATGATGAACTGGGTCCTTATTGGACGCAGACCAATGTGGGCTTTGTTAAGTACTTTAGGTTTGTTTATTTTTAGCATTGCATTACTCATCATTCGTTCTCCTAAAATTGATTTCTTTCCAAAGGCTGAACCAAATTTTGTTTATACCTATATTGCCTTACCGGTTGGAACAGATCAAACTTATACCGATTCGATTACCAAAATTGTTGAAGCTAAAATTTATACAGTTGTTGGAGAAAATAATCCTCTTGTTGAATCTGTTATTTCAAACGTTGCAGTTGGAGCAGGAAATCCACGAGAATTTGACCAAAGTGTAAATCCGCATTTGGCAAAAGTTACTGTTGCTTTTGTTGAATATGGAAAACGAAAAGGGCAATCAACTACAACTTACCTTGATAAAATTAGACAAGAAGTAAAAGGAATTCCCGGTGCAGAAATTATTGTAGAACAAGAGCAAGGTGGTCCGCCAACAGGTAAACCAATTACCATTGAATTGATGGGTGATAATTTTCCTCAATTGGTTAAAACTTCTAAAAATTTTAAACGCTTTCTTGACTCTTTACAAATTCCAGGTGTGGAAGAACTAAAATCTGATTTACAAGATAACAATCCCGAATTATTAATCGAAATTGACCGTGAACGTGCAAATCGTGAAGGAATTTCAACAGGTCAAATTGGAATGGAACTTCGTAAAGCAGTTTTTGGTTTAGATAGAACCACTAAACTTCGTGATGCCGATGATGAATATCCAATTCAGGTTCGTTTAAAACAAAATCAAAGAAACGATATTGATGCTTTGATGAATTTGAAAATCACTTTCCGCGATATGAATATGGGTGGAGTGCTCCGGCAAATACCAATGTCGTCTGTTGCTAAAATAAAATATTCAAATACTTATGGCGGTATCAAACGTAAAAATCAATCACGCATTGTTACCATTTCTTCCAATGTATTAAGTGGATTTAATGGAAATGAAGTGGTGCCAAAAGTTAAAAAAGCTGCAGCACAATATGGTTTGCCTGCTGGTGTAATTTTGAACTTGGCGGGAGAGCAAGAAGAGCAAGCAGAAACAGGCGCATTCCTTGGTAAAGCAATGCTGATTTCTCTGGGAATGATTTTTTTGATTCTTGTTACCCAATTCAATTCTATTTCAAAACCAATCATTATTTTATCAGAAATTGTTCTCAGTATCATTGGAGTATTTTTAGGATTTGCAATCACAAAAATGCATTTCTCAGTGATCATGACTGGCGTTGGAATAATTGCTTTAGCTGGAATTGTTGTAAGAAACGGAATTTTATTAGTTGAATTTACCGAAATATTATTGATGCAAGGAGTTCCATTAAGAGAAGCTATTATTGATGCAGGACGTACACGTATGACCCCGGTTATTCTTACAGCATCGGCAACAATTTTAGGCTTGATACCTTTAGCAATTGGTTTAAATATGGATTTTGTAACCTTGTTCAGCGAATTAAATCCTCACATACATTTTGGAGGAGATAATGTTGCTTTCTGGGGACCACTTTCTTGGACCATGATATTCGGGTTAAGTTTCGCAACAATATTAACTTTAGTTCTTGTTCCTGTCATGTTATATCTAACAGAAAATTTAAAATCAAAACTCGGAATAAAGCCAAAACACTAGATTTAAATTTTCAGTTTGTAAAAAAATTTCTACAAAAATTATTTTATTGAAATTATAAATTAAAATTAAATTTGCTCTGTAATTCTTCAAAAGAAATTTCAAAATGAATGTTCAATTTAATTTACCATTCATTTAAAATATTGCATCTTTTGAGTAGAGGTGCAATTTGTTTCATAGGCTAGAGAAGGCTCCCGGAGGGGGGCCTTTTCGTTTTATAAAAACATTGTGTAAATTATTCATTTATACGATATTTGATTCCTCACCAAAACAAACTCAAACATGAAAAAATTACTACTCTCTACACTAATGATCTTATCATTAAACGTATTTTCCCAAAACAAATGGATACTTGTGAACACACGCGTATCAGGCTCAAACATGAAGTTTGTGCTTTTTAAAAAACAACCGGATCTTACCTTTTTAAATACTAGAACCGGTAATAGTACAGGCGATTTTAAATTCGATTCTTTATCAGCAGGAATTTATCGGGTTTATGTAGGTATCGCATACAATAAATACCTTCCTACCTGGCATCCAATGAAAGCACTTTGGGAAGATGCAGTTGATATTAATTTAACAACAGCAGATACTTTTGTTGCCGGTAGTGGATTACTTCCAAACCCTGCTTTTTTTGGTCCCGGAAAAATTAAAGGAAAATTATTGGAAGGTCTTTTAAAAACTCAAGGCGATCCATTAAAAAATATTAACGTTGTGATAGTTGACAACAGTAATAATTTAATTTCAATGGTTACTACAACCGACTCTGGAACTTATGAAGCTGCAAATCTTCCACTCGGAACTTATAAAATTAAAACCGATGTTGTAAATGCAGCAAATACAAATCCTAAAACAGTTACTTTAGATAGCGCACATTTAATTTCTGTAGTTAACTTAACCGTAAATAAAACTGGGTCAAATTTTACTGCTGTTAAAAATGCTACTGCCAATCAAATTAAGGTTTCTATATACCCAAATCCGTCAAACGGAAACTTAACAATTAATGCTCCTCAGGCCTTTAATTATGAAATAATCAATATGATTGGACAAACCCTAAAATCAGGAACTGTTAATGATGTATCAACTCAAATTGATTTAAATAATTTTCAGAATGGAATCTATTTTGTCAATGTTAATTTTGGAAAAACATCAACTACACAAAAACTTTTAATCAATCATTAAAATTTACTTTGAAATAAAAAAAAAGCCGACTTAAGTTGGCTTTTTTTATTTGAGTTTAAAACACTTTTTTAATTCAATTGTCTATTTAAATTGCAGGACGCTTTATGTTTGGCGTGAAATTTTTATATGCTATACAAAAACACTTTAACATTCGCACAACAATTAGATAATGAAGATATCTTATCTAAATTTCAAAACCATTTTCATCTACTTAAAAAAGATGATAAGCATATTGTTTATTTATGTGGAAACTCTCTCGGTCTTCAGCCAAAAAATGTAAAGGCCGCAATTGATCAGGAGTTGAAAGATTGGGCAGAATTAGGTGTTGAAGGACATTTTGAAGGCAAGAACCCTTGGATGTATTATCATCATTTTTTAACTGAAAAAGCTGCAAAAATTGTTGGGGCAAATGAAAGTGAAGTGATCATTATGAATAACCTCACTGCAAATTTGCATTTGATGATGGTGAGTTTTTATCGTCCTACAAAAATTCGTTATAAAATAATGATGGAGGCAAGTGCATTTCCATCCGACCAATATGCGATGGAAACTCAAGCACGTTTTCATGGGATAAATCCTGATGATGCCATCATTGAATTGAAACCTCGTGATGGAGAATATCTTCTTCGCACAGAAGATATCCTTGCAAAAATATATGAACATAAAGATGACCTCGCTATCGTAATGTTGGGTGGTGTGAATTATTATACCGGGCAGGCATTTGATATGCAAGCAATCACAAAAGCAGCACATGAAGTTGGAGCAATAGCAGGATTTGATTTGGCACATGCTGCCGGAAATTTACAGTTGCAATTACATGATTGGGATGTTGATTTTGCAGTATGGTGTACCTATAAATATTTGAATTCGGGACCGGGTGGAACAAGTGGCGTTTTCGTAAACGATCGTCAT
>Ga0194047_10001542_pt1 | contig 13949 bp, 10 predicted proteins | sample JunL225m_MetaG_2_FD_160070 | JGI IMG/M metagenome (GOLD analysis project Ga0194047, IMG submission 160070) | Anoxic zone freshwater microbial communities from boreal shield lake in IISD Experimental Lakes Area, Ontario, Canada - Jun2016-L221-5m | ecosystem: Environmental > Aquatic > Freshwater...
TTTTAAAAACATAATCCAAAGTATCGTCTAAATAAAAATGCAATACAGGAATACGTCTTAATTGATGCTTCATGGTATCAGAAAGATGCTTTTTGATTTCCCATGCCTGCGTTTGTATTTTCTTAAAACACTCATTGGTATCTTTTACCTGAAATAGGCTGATGTATATTCTGGCTTCCAATAAATCGGGGGTTACTTTTACAGATGAGATCGAAATCATGCCTCCTTGCAAATTGGTAAGGCCCAATTTTAAAAATATATCGTTCAGGGCTGTTTGAATGGCCCCGGCCACCTGTTTTTGTCTTTTTCCTTCTTCCATAATCAAAATCGTTGATTCGTTGTAAAATTAGTTACTTTGCTGATTATTCTGGGGGAATAATTTTGAATATGAAGAAATTTATTCGCATCATAAGTTATATCAGAGAATACAAGGCCTATATGGCTTGGTACAGCCTATTTATTACCTTATCTATTGTATTTGGCTTGTTTTCCTTAGGAATGTTGATGCCCTTTATGGACCTTATTTTTGGGAGCAGCGATTTAACTGGCGCCATCAAAACAGCAAGCGTTGCTGGAAGCACAAGTAATATAAAAGACATCGTATATGGATTTCTTCAAAATAGCATTGCCGAACATGGTAAAGTAAATGCCTTGGGTTGGATATGTCTAGCCATTATAATTACCATTTTTTTAAAAAATACATTTCTATACTTGTCCTATTATTTTTTGGCACCCATCAGAAATGCGGTCACCAGAAAATACTCCAGACTCTTGTATGAAAAAATATTACAATTGCCAATTGGTTATTTTACCGAACAACGCAAGGGGGATATTTTAAGTAGATCCTCTAACGATATTACTGAATTAGAAAATTCTGTGATTGGTGCACTAGAAGGTTTGATTAAAGAACCTTTGAATATTTTAGGAATATTGATTTTCTTATTCATCATTAGTGTAAAGCTTACTTTATTTGTTTTTATACTTTTGCCAATTGCTGGATTGATTGTGGGTCGCATTGGAAGAAGCTTAAAAAAACATACCAATAAAGCACAGGTAAAATGGGGTGAAATTTTAAGCCAGATGGAGGAAACTTTAACAGGCTTAAGAATCATCAAAGCCTTTAATGCAGAAGGTAGGGTGAAAAAACAATTTTTTGCCCTGGTAGATGAAATTTTTCATATCAAAAATAAAATACTCAACAGACGCGATTTGGCTTCCCCTGTTTCTGAAACCTTGGGCGTGATTATTTTATGTGGTGTGTTGTGGTTTGGAGGTAAACTGGTTTTGAGTGGAGAAATACTTTCAGGTAGTTCTTTTATTGCTTATGTAGCCTTGTTTTCTCAAATCATCAATCCTGCGAAAGCCTTGTCCCAAGCTGCTTACAACGTTACAAGAGGAAATGCTACTTTGGACCGATTGAATGAAATTTTAGAAGCCCCATTGACAGTTGAAGAAAATAAATATTCAATTATTTTAGATACATTTAAAACATCTATAGAATTTAACCATGTTCAATTTTTATATCAGGACACGAGCATTTTAAAAGACATTAATCTGACCATAGAAAAAGGGAAGTCAGTGGCCTTGGTGGGATCATCAGGTGCAGGCAAAAGTACCTTGGCCGATTTAGTTCCGCGTTTTCATGATGTGAGTGCAGGTAATTTATTGATTGATGGAAAAAATATTAAGGAATATAGTTTACATAGCTTGAGAAATTTAATCAGCATTGTAACGCAAGAACCAATTTTATTCAATGATACCATTGCTGCGAATATAGCCTTGGGCAAACCAGATGCAACGGAGGCTGAAATTATTGAAGCTGCAAAAATTGCCAATGCTTATGAATTTATTATTAAAAAAGAAGGTGGCTTTCAAAGCATGATTGGTGACAGAGGTAGCAAACTAAGTGGTGGAGAGCGTCAACGTTTAACCATTGCCCGTGCGGTTTTAAAGAACCCTCCTATTTTAATTTTAGATGAAGCCACTTCGGCTCTAGATACCGAAAGTGAAAAACTAGTACAAGAAGCCATCAACAACATGATGCAAAATAGAACTTCGATTGTGATTGCACATAGACTGTCTACCATCAGGCATGCAGATGAAATTATCGTTTTACAAAAAGGCAATATTGTGGAAAGAGGTAATCATGATGCTTTACTTGCACAAAATGGATATTACCGCAAGTTGATTGATATGCAAGAAGTAAAATAAAAAGTGGCCGTAGTAACTGATGTATTGAAAACTTTTAAATAATACTTACAAAAAACCCCGGTTGTTATACCAGGGTTTTTCTCTATCTTTTAAATAATCTTATTATTGCTCACTGCTATTTCTTACATAGCCTAACTTAGCTTCTAAACTTAATGTAGCATGAGGTACCGCACGCAAACGTGCTTTGTCAATTAAGCGACCTGTAACTCTACAAATACCATAAGTTTTATTTTGGATACGCATTAAGGCTTTTTCTAAATGATCAATGAAAGTTATTTGACGACTGGCCATTTGACCTAATTGTTCTCTTTCCATACTGACACTGCCATCTTCCATGGTCATATATCTAGCATCATCATTGTCTCCGCCTAACTCATCTTTGCGGGTAATCAATCCTTGTAAATAAACCAATTCCTTTTTTGCTGCTTCTAATTTATTAGTAATTAAATCTTTGAATTCTTTTAATTCTGCATCTGAGTATTTTACTAAAGTATCGGTTGATCTTTCTACTTCTTTTCTTTTTTCCATTGGAACATACCCTGGTTGATAAGGCACACTACTTTTTGCTACAATTTTTGGAACCTTTATATCTTTGATGGGTTCTGCTACTTTACGCACAGGCTTCACTGGAGGTGTTGGAATTTTAGGAACCGGCTTTGCAGGTGGAACGTATTTTTCAACAGGCTTTGCAGCTACTGGTGCTTTAATGGGTGCTTTAACAGGAACAGATGGTTTTGCACTTCCTTTAACAGGAACTGCTTTTTTAATAGGGGCTTTAATGGGGGTTGCTTTTTTTATAGGTGTTATAACTGGAACGGCTTTTTTAACTGGCGCAACTTTTTTAGGGACTACCTTTTTTACTGGGGCCGCTTTTTTTGCTGTTACTACTTTTTTTGCTGGTGCGGCTTTTTTAGGCGCTGCTTTCTTAGCAGGAACTGCCTTTTTAGGAGCTACTTTTTTTGCAGGTGCAGCTTTTTTAGGAGCGGCTTTTTTAGGCGCTGCTTTCTTAGCAGGAGCTGCCTTTTTAGGCGCTGCTTTTTTTGGAGCTGGTTTTTTTGTAGCCATAATTATCCTTTTTGTCTAACTGAAATCCTTAATTTATGCTCATTTATCTCAACTTCTACCGCCTCTTTTAATGCAGGGACCCAGTCAATTTGGTGAGCAAGAATTTCGCGGCAAATATAACCCGAAAATTGAATAATGGAGTCCTTCAACTCTGTATTCTCCTCAATTTCAAGCAAAATCTTATCTGTTAGGTCAAAATTCGACTCTTTTCTGATGTTTTGGACCCTATTTACCAGCTCACGGGCATGTCCTTCCTTCAATAACTCGGGGCTAATGGTAATATCCAAGGCCACCGTAAGCGCATTTTTGACAGCCACGCTCCAGCCAGGTATATCTTCGGCTATTATATCTACTTCACTGATTAACAATTGAATAGTATCATTTTCTATGTTTAAGTACAAATTACCGTCTTTTTCCAAACTACTAATTTGTGCCTGTGTTAAATTGGCAATCACTGCCGAAGCCTGTTTCATCTTAGTTCCCAACTTGGCGCCCAATAATTTGAAATTTGCTTTCACCTTTTTACTAATTACCCCCTCTGTCTCAGTGATATAATTAATTTCTTTAACGTTAACCTCTGCTAAGATTAATTCCTCCATTAATTCAATCGCCGATTTCATTGAAGGATCCAAAACGGGTATTAATATTTTTTGTAATGGCTGACGCACTTTGATATTGACTTTTTTTCGAATAGATAAAACCAATGAACAGATATCTTGCGCCATTTGCATTCTTGTTTCCAAAGCAAGATCCATTTTTGATTTATCTGCTTTTGGAAATTCGATATGATGAATGGAGGTAGCATTGTATTTTTTGGTGATGCCATTTAAATTTCTAAAAACTTGATCACAGAAAAAAGGTGCGATAGGTGCCATCAATCTAGCAATGGTTTCGATACATTCATACAATGTTTGATATGCAGCAATTTTATCTTGCGTATAGGTGCCTTTCCAAAAACGTCTGCGACACAATCTTACATACCAATTGCTTAAATGTTCGTCTACAAAAGTTTCTATGGCCCTGCCTGCAGTGGTGGGCTCAAAATCATCCATGGCATTCGTCACGGTTTGAATTAAAGTATGCAAAGAAGAAATGATCCAACGATCAATTTCGGGTCTTTCATTTAAAGCAATAGGCGCTTGTTCAAAATGAAAATTATCTACATTGGCATACAAGACAAAAAATTGATACGTATTGTATAAAGTACCAAAGAATTTTCTTTGAACTTCTTGAATGCCTGCTAAATCGAATTTTAGATTGTCCCAAGGTGAAGCATTGGTCACTAAGTACCAACGCGTCGCATCAGCACCATATTTTTCAATGGTTTCAAACGGATTCACCACATTACCCAATCGCTTACTCATCTTATTTCCATTCTTATCCAAGACCAACCCATTGCTCATAACTGCTTTATACGCAACACTATCAAATAACAATACACCCAACGTGTGTAATGTATAAAACCAACCTCGGGTTTGATCTACCCCTTCACAAATAAAATCGGCAGGGAAAGCTTGTCCCTTGTCAATCAAATCTTTGTTTTCAAAAGGATAATGCCATTGTGCATAAGGCATGGCGCCCGAATCAAACCATACATCCACTAAATCAGAAACACGCTTCATAGGCTTACCCGAGGCACTTAAGATTTCTATTTGATCTACAAATGGTTTGTGTAAATCAACCTCTAGTTTACCGTCAATGATTTTTAAATTAACTTCTTTATTGAATCCATTTTCTTTTGCAGCAGTATAAGCTTTTGTCAATTCGTCTATAGATCCAATACACATTTCCTCCGTTCCATCCTCAGATCTCCAAATTGGAAGTGGGGTTCCCCAATACCTACTTCTAGATAAATTCCAATCCACCATATTCTCAAGCCAGTTGCCAAAACGCCCTTCGCCAGTGCTTTTGGGCTTCCAATTAATGGTCTTATTTAATTCCACCATTCTGTCTTTGACAGCCGTAGTTTTTATAAACCAAGCGTCTAATGGATAATATAAAATAGGCTTATCGGTTCTCCAACAATGCGGATAACTGTGCTCGTATTTCTCCACTTTAAATGCACGATTTTCTTTTTTCAATTGTACAGCAATATCAACATTCACATCCTGATACGCTTTTTCGTCTTTGTAATTTTTTACATAACGGCCGCTGTATGCGCCTACACCCTCTACAAATTTTCCTGCTCTATCTACCAAAGTAATGATGCCTAAATTGTTTTTTTGGCCCACCTTGTAATCGTCTGCACCAAAAGCAGGAGATGTATGCACCATACCTGTTCCGTCTTCTGTAGTTACAAAATCACCCAATACTATTTTGAAAGGATCTCCTTCAAAAGTTTTTGGATCATTGGCTTCAAATGGCATTAACTGCTCGTATCGCAATCCATTCAACTCGGTTCCTTTGCATGTTGCAATAATTTTCCAAGGAACAATTTTATCGCCTTCTGCAAAAGTTTCCAATGCTGCACCTTCTTCTTTGAAATATTTTCCTAGTAAGGCTTTTGCCAAAATAACATTGACAGGAATGGCCGTATATGGATTGTAAGTTGCCACTAAAACATATTCAATATTCGGACCAACAGTTAAACCTAAATTAGAAGGCAAAGTCCATGGCGTGGTCGTCCAAGCCATATAAAATATTTCTTCTGATTTAGTATTAGCTGCTTTTACTGCGTCAAATAAAAATTGACTCGCACTACTTTGCACAGCTTTAAACATAGCAACTGCTGATGTATCTTTTACCTCTTTGTACGTACCAGGTTGATTCAGTTCATGCGAACTCAATCCAGTACCTGCTGCAGGCGAATAAGGTTGTATGCTCACACTCTGATACAAATACCCTTTTTTATACAACTCACTTAAGATCCACCAAAGGGTTTCAATATAATTGTTTTCAAAAGTGATATAAGGATTGTTTAAATCTACCCAATAGCCCATTTTATTGGTAATGTCGTCCCATTCTTTTTTATAACGAAGGACTGCTTCTCTACATTTTTTATTGTAATCTTCTACACTTATCTTTTTACCAATATCTTCCTTCGTAATGCCCAATTCTTTTTCCACTCCTAACTCCACAGGCAAACCATGGGTATCCCATCCGCCTTTTCTTTTTACTTGAAACCCTTGCATGGTTTTGTACCTACAAACCATGTCTTTTAAAGTTCTTGAAATTACATGATGTATTCCAGGCATTCCATTGGCACTGGGTGGTCCTTCATAAAATACAAAAGGCTTATTACCTTCTCTTAAAGCAACAGATTGCTCAAAGGCTTGCTCTGATTTCCAGGCAGCTAAAATCTCTGCCTCAATTGCGGGAAGATTTAGTCCATTTAATTCGGGGTACTTGTTATTCATACAATGCTTGTCCTAGCTCATTTTTAGGGCACGAAGGTACGAATAAGCTTGTAAAAAAAGCCAGCCCAATTTTGGGGCGAATGGTTGTATAAAATTTAACTAGGAACCTCTTCGGAATGGGAGGGTGTAATGGGGTCCTCTTCCTTAAAAAACTTCTTTTGAAACAAGAACAATACAATCACCCCTGTACTAATAGATGCATCTGCAAAATTAAAAACAGGACGAAAAAACTCAAACTCTTCCCCTCCCCATATTGGAAACCAGCTAGGAAAATGTCCATTTCTAATGATTGGAAAATAAAACATATCTACCACCCTTCCATGTAAAAAGGAGGCATAGCCACCACCACTTGGAAATAAATGAGCAACCATGCTGGTATAAGGATAGCTTGCATCAAAGAGGAGTCCATAAAACATACTGTCCACTAAATTACCTACAGCACCTGCATAAATTAATGCTGCACAAAGAATAAAACCATTGTGGTACTTCTGTTGGATAAATCCCTTAATTAGAAAAGTGCCCCATATAACGGCACCCAATCTAAATAAGGTTAAAATTATTTTACCATAACCGCCCCCAAATTTCAATCCCCAGGCCATGCCTTCATTTTCTACAAAATGCAACCTAGCCCAATTGCCTATAAAGGCATGCTCTTCCCCTATAAAATAATTTAGCTTAATATAAAATTTAATGGCTTGATCTATAAAAATGATCAATGCGATAAAGGCTGCTACTTTTTTTCCGTTCATAGAGGATGATGTATAATAATGGTCAAATATAAGAATGTTTTAATGCGCCCCATTCGAATTGGCTTTTGTTAACTTTTTCTTATTGGTAAAAATAGAATAAAGAATAGAGCCCGAAATGCAAAAAATGATAAACATTAAGGAAACAAGCACTTGGGTGTTTTTATCCATCCATAAATTGATATAATGCTCTCCAAGCATTTTTAGTCCAATAAAAATAAGTACAATGGCGATGCCTTGTTGAAGATGCTCAAATTGATTTACCGCACCTCTTAATAAAAAGAACAAGGAGCGTAATCCAAGTATCGCAAAAATATTAGATGTATATATGACCAAACTACTTCGAGAAATGCCCATTACTGCAGGGATGGAGTCCAATGCAAATACCAAATCAATAACAGCAAGCAATACCACCACTACAAATAAACTCGTATACAAAGGCTTATTGTTATGGTCTCTAATTACAAATTTCCCATCTCCATCCGTATGGCCAATAGGTAAATATTTTTTAAGAAATAAATACACTTTAGAGGTATGTGGATCAAATTGACTTTCTTCTCCTGCTACGAACATTTGATAGCCTGTATACAATAAGAAAACCCCAAAAATATATAAAATCCATGAAAATTGAGCGACCAAGGCAACCCCAGCAGTAATGAAAAGTACTCTTAATACAATTGCAGTTAATATACCAATCAACAAAACGCGGGGGATATTTTTTTCCTTCACTTTAAAAGCACTAAAGATCAATATAAAAACAAAAATATTGTCAATGCTCAAACTCCACTCCATTAAATACCCACTTAAATATTCCAGACCTAGTTTTTGTCCTTCTTCTATCCACATAAAAATAAAAAAAACAAAAGCCAGTAATACCCAGAAGAAAGTTTGTCGCAAGGCCTGCGCTATTGAAATGACTGCATTTTTTTTACTTAAAAATCCTAAATCAAGAATTAATGCTATTGTAATTACACCTCCAAAAACTATATATACCAATTGATCTGTCGTCATAATATAAAGTTAACACATCCTTTGCTACACAGCAAATTGACGTTTTCGGTAATAGTTCCAAAACACAAAACCAAGTACAAGTAAAATGATTGGGCTGCCTATAATAATCAATTGCCACAAGAACCTGTCTTTCTCTACTTTTTGTTTGTCCAATAAACGCAATACGACGTATTTATTTCTGCTTTCCAATAAACCAATGGGCTCGTTCATATAAGCAATGCTGTTCAAATAAAAATCATGATTGGCAAATTGGTAATCTTCAAAAGGAATCATCCCCATGGGTAAAGCACCTCTGGTTTTATCTACTTGATTGGTAAAAATATCTGCATCAGCAATCACAATTTGTTTAGCACGCCCATTACCATTTGCCTGATATGAATGATGGGTAGACACATAAACACTGTCTTGCAATGCATTGGAAATTCTATTCGCATATAAGGAACTAAATTTCCCTTCCAACAATACCGCAATGGGCAAATGATGTTTGTTAAATGAAGCCATATCCATTTCATCCTTCACACTATTCAAAGAAACTAAATTAGGCGTTGCGATGATTCTGCTATTGGTATCCGTAGTTAATAAAATTGTTTTTTTAATATGCGGGTTTTGTAAAGTATCCAAACTGGAAGGAAACAAGGACAAGATCCTGTCTAAATTTTGCACCAAGGGATGGCTGTCTTCTCCCAATAAGAATGGATAATAAGGCCAGGGAATGCGTTGCATCATAGGACTTCCATCGGCTTGTCTACCAACCACCATCGGAAGTTTGGCACAATTTAAATCTTGGACCAAATTGCTATTCATTCTAACTCCATACTTAAAAAATAAATCATCTAGTGCAAGTCCACGATCATAAGCAACATAACTCCCTTCCGTTTTTTGCAAACTATCGTACTCGGCATACAATTTGTCCACGGCCCAAATAATGTTTCCGCCGTTCATTATATATTGATCCAACTTTAATTTATCATTTTCTGAAAATGGTGTTGTTGGTTTTATGATTAAAAGGGTTTTAATTTTTGTAGCATCTGGATACCCTTTTTTTAAATCAAATACCACCAATTTGTATTGATGTCTAATTGATTCCCCCAAATCATTCACCGTTAAATTGGTAGGCTCGCCATTTCCAATGGCATACGCAATGGTAGGTACATCGGTTCTATTTAATAAATAAAGGGCTTGTATAAATTTGTATTCCAATAAAGCTTCTGCAGCATTGGCGCTTGCTTCCAAATCTTCTTCGGGAATATCTTTGACAATATTATAGGGTTTGAAAAACTTTTTACTGCTTCTTAAATCAACGACCATTGGCTTTTGCCCTGCAACCTCTACCAATGCTCCAGGAATCAACAATTGATCTACCCTTTTATCCGAAGCTCGATCTTCGTCTTGCAAACGCTGTATGGGCAAGCCTAATTTGGATAAACTATCATACAATTGATACAAAGCGGTATCCTTTTGCATTTGACTAGGTACTTCGATCTGCCATTGAATAAGAACCGGATTGATTTGATGCAACTGCTCTAATAAGTTTGCAGTAGATTGCGCAATTTTTTTATAATAAGCCGGAAGGTCTCCGCCTAAATACAAATGTATTTTTACCGGATTTTGTATCTTTTGAAGAATTTGCGTTGAACTTTCACTCAAAGTAAATCTATGCTCTTTGGTTAAATCCAATTGTAGAGGTTTTGCAAATGCAAAATAGTTGACAATTAAAATAAAGGCGACGGTACTGATGTATTTAATTTTTGCTTTGATGTTTTCAAGGCAACCCATGCAAAATAAAATAAGAATAGAAATAAAATAGGCCCCGTCTTGCAAAGACAATACACCTCTACTCATGGAACGATAATGGCTGCTACATCCCAACTGTGTAACATAATAGTCATATCCATTTTTAAAAAATGAAAAGGCACTTAACCAATCAAACCCTTTAAAGAGCAATAAAGAAACTACGATGGATAACAACAAAGCCACTAAATTATTTTTAGTAATGCTACTTGTGTACACGCCAATGGCAGTATAGGCTGCAGCTAAAAATAGTAAACCAAAATAAGCACCTAAGGTGGCACCCCAATCCAATCCGCCCACCGTACTTAATGCATTCAAAGCAATTGCATAAAGAACAGATGGGACAATGGCTACCAATACGATAAGATAAGCGCCTATGAATTTTCCAAGAACTAAGTGCAAAGGCTTAATAGGCAAAGTTCTGATCAATTCATATGTGCCAAGCCTGTATTCGTCCGAAAAGCTATGCATGGTAATGGCGGGAATCAGTAACAATAAAAACCAGGGTGCAAAATCAAAATATACTTGCAAAGAAGCATAACCAAAATCCAAAACATTGTAATTGGGCAAAACAAATAAGACCAAGCCATTGATCAATAAATAAAATCCAATGATCAAATAGCCCGTAATCCCATTAAAATATTGCGCCCATTCATTTTTGCAAATTGCCCACATGTACCAAAGCTACAAAAAAAATGCCCCGAGTTATCGGAGCATTCAATATTATAAAAATCTTATGATGATTTGTTATTGGCCTATACCGCAAAACTATCTCCACAGCCACAGCTTCTGCTGGCATTGGGATTGTTGAAGAAAAAACCCTTGCCATTCAGTCCATCAGAAAATTCAAGCTCTGTATTTACCAAGTATAAAAAGCTTTTTAAATCGGTCACAATTTTAATGCCATTGTCTTCGAATACCTGATCCATAGGTTTAATCTCGTTGTCAAAATCTAATTTATAACTCAATCCAGAACAACCTCCGCCCACAACACCTACTCTTAAAAAATAGTTGGCATCTCCCGATACACCAGCATCTTGCATTAACTGCAATACTTTAGCCTTTGCCTTAGCACTAACGTAAATAGAATTTTCTTGGGCTACTTCGCTCATAGGTTAAAAATAGAAGACCTAAATTAAACGTGGCTTTGTTCAAATACCAATTCAGCCAATCCGTTCTTCACACGGAAATCATTGATGGCTGCTTTAATAGCATCTTCTGCTAAAACAGAACAGTGAATTTTAACGGGAGGTAAATTTAATTCCTCTACTAAATCCATATTGTCAATTTTAACAGCTTCGTCAATTGTTTTTCCTTTTAACCACTCTGTCGCTAATGAAGAAGAAGCAATCGCAGAACCACAACCAAATGTTTTAAATTTTGCATCGGTAATCACACCTGTAGCCTCGTCCACTTGAATTTGCAAGCGCATCACGTCTCCACATTCTGGAGCACCTACTAAACCAGTACCTACACTTTTAGATGCTTTATCTAATGTTCCTACATTTTTAGGATTAGAATAATGATCGATTACTTTATCTGAATATGCCATTTTATTTTTATTTTATATTTTCAAAATTATTAAAAAAATTCGAAACTAGAGATACGCCTTTTGTTTAATGGTGTGCCCATTGAATCGCATCAATGTCAATCCCTTCTTTAAACATTTCCCATAAAGGACTCATTTCTCTTAGTTTTAAAACAGTATCGGTTACTGCTTTAATGGTAAAATCAATTTGCTCTTCGGTAGTGTACCTGCCTAATCCAAAACGTAGAGAGCTATGTGCTAAATCATCTCCTAAACCCAATGCTTTTAAAACATAGCTAGGTTCTAAGGAAGCAGAAGTACATGCAGAACCAGAAGACAATGCGATGTCTTTGTTAAAGCCCATCATCAATCCTTCTCCTTCTACATATTTAAATGAGATATTACTTACATGTGGTAGACGGTGTGCTGGATTGCCATTGACATAAGACTCATCGATTTGCTTTAACGCGTTTTCTAATTTGTCTCTTAATTTTGAAATTCTTTCTGTATCCGCAGCCATTTCTAAACGAGACAATTCACATGCTTTACCAAAGCCTACAATACCTGGTACATTTAAAGTTCCACTACGCATGCCTCTTTCATGTCCACCGCCGTCTACTTGTGCAGTTACTTTAACACGCGGATTTTTACGTCTTACATATAAAGCTCCTACTCCTTTTGGTCCGTACATTTTGTGTGCAGTAAATGCCATGATATCAATGCCATCTGCAATCACATCTACAGGAATTTTACCCACGGCTTGCACCGCATCAGTAAAAAATAAGGCACCATGCTTTTTGGCAATAGCACTAATTTCTTTAACTGGTTGAACCACTCCAATTTCATTGTTGGCATACATGATGGCTACCAAAATAGTAGTTGGCTTCATGGCTGCTTCCAATTGTTTTAAATCGACTAAACCATCTGGTTGGACTTCTAAATAAGTGACTTCAGCACCTAGTTTTTCTAAGTGCTTGCAAGTATCCAAAACTGCCTTGTGCTCGGTAGTACAAGTTATGATGTGGTTACCCTTACTTGCATACATTTCATAAACGCCTTTGATGCCTAAATTGTCTCCCTCGGTTGCACCTGAAGTAAAGATGATTTCTTTAGGGTCGGCACCAATTAATTGGGCCACTTGCTCACGGGCATAATCCACAGCTTCCTCGGCTTGCCATCCAAAAGAATGGTTACGGCTGGCCGCATTTCCGAAATTTTCGACGAAATAAGGGATCATTGCTTCTAAAACCCTAGGATCCATGGGTGTAGTTGCATTATGATCAAGATAAATTGGTAATTTTAACATATCCGAATTTGATTTTTTCTAAAGCACAAAGCTAAAGCTTAAGGCTTGATTTTATTGAATTCATTAGGCTTTAAGGGCAATTTTTTCCCAATTCGTAAAACAATGGAAGCATGGACTATAAGGTAGAACATATTGGCATTGCAGTTAAGAACTTACAAACAAGCATCCCCTTGTTTGAAAAGTTGTTAGGCAGCCCCTGTTATAAAACTGAAAATGTAGAAAGTGAGCAAGTAAATACTGCCTTTTTTCTTAAACAAAATTCTAAAATTGAGTTGCTAGAAAGTACGGACCCTATTGGAGTGATAGCGAAATTTATTGAAAAAAAAGGAGAAGGCATGCACCATATTGCATTTGAAGTACCAGATATTATTGCGGAAATGGAAAGATTAAAAAAAGAAGGATTCACTTTATTAAATGAAAGCCCTAAAAAAGGGGCGGATAATAAATTAGTTTGTTTTGTACACCCAAAAGAAACGAATGGCGTGTTAATAGAACTTTGTCAAAGTATTTAAAACCCTTTCAGAAATTAAATACCTAAAATTTCAATGGCTTTTTGAGCAGCCAACTGGCTTGCATCTTTTTTAGTATACCCTTTTTGTGCGGTAATGACTTCTCCATCTAATACTACATTGATGGTAAACAATCTTCTACGCCCTTCTAATTGCTCTCCTGCCAAAACAAAATCTATTTGCTTGCCTTGCTTTAAAGCCCAGCCAATTATTTTATTTTTAATATTGATGTCTATCTGCTCTAAATCTTCCATGAACAAATAAGGTTGTATCATTTTTTCTAAAATCCAGCGTTTAGTAAAATCATATTTTTTATCTAAATAAATAGCCCCCACCAAAGCTTCTAATGTATTACCAAAAATTTGACTGGTTTTTAAGCTTCCGTCCATTTTATTAAAACGCGTCATATTGCGAAGACCCATTTGC
>Ga0194047_10001543_pt1 | contig 13947 bp, 13 predicted proteins | sample JunL225m_MetaG_2_FD_160070 | JGI IMG/M metagenome (GOLD analysis project Ga0194047, IMG submission 160070) | Anoxic zone freshwater microbial communities from boreal shield lake in IISD Experimental Lakes Area, Ontario, Canada - Jun2016-L221-5m | ecosystem: Environmental > Aquatic > Freshwater...
TAGCTCAAATGCAAGCAAGTCTTGGCGCATAAGTTATCCCTATTAAGAACATACGAAATAAGACCCAGGAGTAAGTAATGCAACTCAACCCTTCCGAGATCAGCGAGCTGATCAAAAGCCGAATTAGCGAAATGGGTGTTGACACCCAGTCTCGTAACGAAGGCACTGTCATTTCAGTGACCGACGGTATTTGCCGCGTTCATGGCTTGTCTGGCGTGATGCAGGGCGAAATGTTGGAATTCCCAAACAACACCATCGGCCTTGCTTTGAACCTGGAACGCGATTCTGTTGGTGCCGTAGTGTTGGGTGAATACACCCACATTAAAGAAGGCGATCCCGTTAAATGTACGGGCCGTATTTTGGAAGTTCCAGTTGGCCCAGAGTTGCTCGGCCGCGTTGTCAATGCACTCGGTCAACCAATTGATGGCAAAGGCCCAATCAACACTAAATTAACTGACTTTATTGAAAAAGTTGCTCCGGGCGTTATCGCACGTCAATCGGTTAGCCAGCCGTTGCAAACTGGTTTGAAGGCGATTGATGCAATGGTTCCAATCGGCCGTGGTCAGCGCGAGTTGATCATTGGCGACCGTCAAACTGGTAAGACTGCAGTTGCAGTTGACGCAATCATTAACCAAAAAGGTAAAGGCGTTTATTGCGTTTACGTTGCTATTGGTCAAAAAGCTTCTACTATCGCTAACGTAGTTCGTAAGCTTACTGAGTTGGGCGCGATGGAGTACACCGTGGTTGTTGCCGCGAGCGCCTCTGAGTCTGCAGCGATGCAGTACCTCTCTGCCTATGCAGGTTGCACCATGGGTGAATACTTCCGCGATCGTGGTGAAGACGCTTTGATTGTTTACGACGACTTGACCAAGCAAGCGGTTGCTTATCGTCAAATTTCCTTGCTGCTCCGCCGCCCACCAGGTCGCGAAGCTTATCCTGGCGATGTGTTTTATCTCCACTCACGCTTACTTGAACGCGCTGCTCGTGTGAATGCTGAGTATGTTGAGAAGTTCACCAATGGCGCAGTAAAAGGTAAAACTGGCTCATTGACTGCATTACCAATTATTGAAACTCAAGCTGGTGACGTTTCTGCATTCGTTCCAACGAACGTGATTTCGATTACCGATGGTCAGATTTTCTTGGAAACTGACTTGTTCAACGCTGGCGTACGTCCTGCGATTAACGCGGGTATTTCTGTTTCCCGTGTTGGTGGAGCAGCACAAACTAAAGTGATCAAGAAATTGTCCGGTGGTATTCGTACCGACTTGGCGCAGTATCGTGAATTGGCCGCATTTGCGCAGTTTGCTTCTGACCTTGATGATGCAACTCGTAAGCAACTCGAGCGCGGAAAGCGTGTTACAGAATTGTGCAAGCAAGCTCAGTACAAACCTTTGCAGGTTTGGGAAATGGCCGTGTCACTTTATGCAATGAATAACGGCTACTTCGATGATCTTGAAGTGAAGCATGTATTAGCATTTGAAAAAGGTTTGCAAGATCATTTGAAATCTAAATACGCTGATTTAGTTGCGCGTATTGAAGAAACTAAAGATCTCAGCAAAGATGATGAAGCTGCTTTGCGTGCTGCAATTGAGGATTACAAGCGCTCAGCCTCTTTCTAAGAGGACTCGCATAAATCATGGCTAGCACAAAAGAGATACGATCCAAGATCAAGAGCGTGCAAAACACGCGCAAGATCACGAAGGCAATGGAAATGGTCGCCGCATCCAAGATGCGTCGCGCCCAGGAGCGCATGCGCAATGCACGCCCATACGCTGAAAAAATTCGTGAAATTGTTGCCAATCTTTCTAAAGCCAATCCTGAGTTCCGCCCTGCTTATATGGCAACTCGCGAAGTCAAGAAGGCCGGCACGATTTTGGTTACAACTGACAAAGGCTTGTGCGGCGGTTTAAATACCAACGTCTTGCGTTTGATTACGAACCAAGTGCGCGATATGCAGGAAAAAAATATTGAGATTGCCTATACCGCAATTGGCTCAAAAGGCCTGCAATTTTTGAATCGCTCAAAAGCTAAACTGATTTCTCAAATAATTCAAATTGGCGATACACCACATTTGGATGTGTTGATTGGTGCAATTACTGCCCAGTTAGAAGCGTTTGAGCGCGGCGAGATTGATGCTGTTTATTTAGCATACACCCGCTTTGTAAATGCAATGAAACAAGAGCCTGTTTTAGAGAAGCTTTTACCTTTGGAGCCAGCACAGCTGACCCCTGAAGATAAAGTAGGACCATCTTGGGATTACATTTACGAACCTGACGCTGAGTCCATTTTGAATGGCTTGTTAAAGCGTTACGTTGAGGCAATGATTTATCAGGCGGTTGCTGAAAATATGGCTTCAGAACAATCTGCGCGCATGGTCTCAATGAAGGCCGCTTCAGATAATGCGAAGAACGTGATCGGCGAATTGCAATTGGAATACAACAAAACACGACAAGCTGCTATTACAAAAGAGCTGTCCGAGATTGTTGGTGGAGCGGCTGCGGTTTAAGCAGTCAGCGTTTAGGAATACGAAAGAATTCAGGAATTAAAAGCGGAGAAATGCGATGAGTAACGGAAATATCGTGCAATGTATCGGACCAGTGGTGGACATTCAGTTCCCACGCGACAAAATGCCAAGCATCTACGATGCGCTGACATTAGTTGATAGTGGTGAAAAATCATTTGCTGAAAAAGGCTTGACCTTTGAAGTTCAGCAACAAATCGGCGATGGTGTAGTTCGCGCAATTGCCATGGGCGCAAGCGATGGCCTGCGTCGTGGCATGGAAGTCAAATCTACTGGCAAGCCAATTTCTGTACCAGTTGGTCCAGCAACTTTGGGCCGCATCATGGACGTTTTGGGGCGCCCAATTGATGATGCAGGTCCGATTGCTACTGAAGAGCGTCGCGCTATTCACCAGCCAGCACCGAAGTTTGATGAGCTCTCACCTTCTGTTGACCTGTTAGAAACCGGCATTAAGGTTATTGACTTAGTTTGCCCGTTCGCTAAGGGCGGTAAGGTTGGCTTGTTCGGTGGTGCGGGCGTTGGTAAGACCGTGAACATGATGGAATTGATTAACAATATCGCTAAGCAACACTCAGGTTTATCTGTGTTTGCTGGTGTTGGTGAGCGCACTCGTGAAGGTAATGACTTCTATCACGAGATGAAAGAATCAAACGTTGTCGATAAAGTGGCAATGGTGTTTGGTCAAATGAATGAGCCTCCTGGTAACCGTTTACGTGTTGCGTTGACTGGCTTGACTATGGCCGAAGCATTCCGTGACGAGGGCCGTGATATTTTGTTCTTCGTTGACAATATCTATCGCTACACATTGGCTGGTACCGAAGTTTCCGCCTTGCTTGGCCGTATGCCTTCTGCCGTGGGTTATCAGCCTACATTGGCTGAGGAGATGGGTAAGCTGCAAGAGCGCATTACTTCTACTAAGACGGGCTCTGTTACCTCTATTCAGGCCGTTTACGTACCTGCGGATGACTTGACCGATCCATCACCAGCTACAACCTTCTTGCACTTAGACTCTACGGTTGTATTGTCACGTGACATTGCTGCTTTGGGTATTTATCCAGCGGTTGATCCCTTGGATTCAACGAGCCGTCAGCTAGATCCACAAGTAGTTGGTCAAGAGCACTATGACGTAGCTCGTGAAGTACAGATGACATTGCAACGATATAAAGAGTTGCGCGACATTATTGCGATTTTAGGTATGGATGAATTGTCACCAGAAGACAAATTGGCTGTCTCACGTGCTCGTAAGATTCAGCGTTTCTTGTCCCAGCCTTTCCACGTTGCTGAAGTATTTACTGGTTCGCCAGGTAAATATGTTCCGCTGAAAGAAACCATCCGCGGCTTCAAGATGATTTGCAGCGGTGAGTTGGATCACTTGCCGGAGCAGGCGTTCTACATGGTGGGTTCAATTGATGAAGCCATCGAAAAGGCTAAGAAGCTTTAATCGAAAGCATCTAGGAAATTATGTCAAACATACATGTCGACGTAGTGAGTGCTGAGAAGTCCATTTTTAGCGGAGAGGCTAAGTTTGTAGCCCTGCCAGGCGAAGGTGGAGAGCTAGGTATCTTGCATGGCCACACTCCATTAATTACACGAATTCGTCCGGGTTCTGTTCGCATTGAAAAAGCGGATGGAGACGAAGAGTTTGTGTTTGTTGCTGGTGGTTACTTAGAAGTTCAGCCAGATCGCGTCACTGTATTGGCCGATACCGCTATTCGTGGGCATGATCTTGACGAAGCAAAAGCTCTAGAGGCAAAAAAACGCGCAGAAGAGGCAATGCAAAACCGTGGCACTGACTTTGATTTGGCCTTGGCCCAGTCTGAGTTTGCTATGGCAGCTGCACAGCTGGCTGCAATTGCACGCTTTCGTCGTAAAAAATAATTACAGGCCAACCACTTGCTGTTAAATGATCGCTTTTTAAAAGCTTGCCTTGGCGAAGCGGTTGATCAAACACCGCTTTGGCTCATGCGCCAAGCTGGAAGATACCTTCCTGAATACAACGCCACACGTGCTAAAGCCGGAAGCTTTCTCGGACTCGCTAAAAATCCTGCTTATGCTACTGAGGTAACCCTTCAGCCCTTGGATCGCTATCCATTGGACGCAGCGATTTTGTTCTCCGATATTTTGACCATCCCCGATGCCATGGGATTGGGATTGAAATTTACCACCGGTGAAGGCCCGAGTTTTGATCACCCTTTGCGCACTGAAGAGGCGGTTAAAAAATTACGTGTTGCCGATATGGATCAACTGAAATATGTATTTGATGCTGTATCAGAAATTCGTAAAGCATTAACTTCCGATGGTAATCAGCGCGTGCCTTTGATTGGCTTTTCTGGAAGCCCATGGACATTAGCCTGCTACATGATTGATGGGTCTAGTTCTGATGACTTCCGTCACGCTAAAACCATGATGTTTAGTCGCCCCGATTTATTGCAGCACATTTTAGATATCAATGCCCAATCAGTGGCAGCATATTTAACCGAGCAAGCAAAAGCTGGGGCACAAGCGCTGATGATTTTTGATACCTGGGGCGGAATGCTGCCAGATGGCTGGTATCAAAAAATGTCCCTAGCTTCAATGCAAAAAGTAATCGCTTTATTGCCGCGTGAACACGAAGGCAGAAAAATACCCATCATCATGTTTACCAAAGGTGGCGCCATTTGGTTAAACGATATGGCACAGGTTGGCGCTGATGTTATTGCAATGGATTGGACGATGTCCCTTGGCCGTGCTCGTAGACAATTGCTGGCACTTAATAAGCCTCTAGCATTACAAGGCAATCTAGACCCCCTAATCTTATTCTCTGAGCCAAAAGAAATAGCTGCACAGGCAAACCTCATCTTAGAGGATTTGGCGAGCGCTCCAGCCCTTAAGCCTGGTTTGCATCCACTCGATGGCCACATATTTAACCTAGGCCACGGGATCTCCCAATTTACCCCTCCTGAAAGCGTTACCGCATTGACAGAGGCGGTGATGCAGCGTTCAAAGGCTCTTAGATCAAAGCAATAATCCTGAGTAGCTACTCACTTAGGTTTGAAATTTTGATGAAAGTTATGCACAGATGGGCGCTTCATTCAAAATTCATGAAGATTGCGAATAAATATAAACATTCACTTTTGAAGTATGATATAAGTTATTGATTTATATGTATTTTTAATAAAAAGCTTAAAAACGGTGCAAAATGGGATAGCTGTTAAATTAGCTTATAAATCAGAATCTTTGGATGATATCCACAGACTTATCCACAAGCAAAACAGAAAATTGAAGTAAATCATGGCCCCGCTAATCGTGGTTCAGGTTGTTGTCGATAAGCCCTTAGCCCAGGGCTTTGACTATATATGGGACGCTGAAAAGTTAGGCATGCCACCACAAGTTGGGCGCCTTGTAGAGGTGCCTTTTGGGCGCTCAAGCTTAGTTGGAATCATCGTAAAAGTAAGCGCCCACTCTGATTTTGAAATTGATAAATTAAAGTCAGTAGCCAAGCTAGCCCCTCTTCCTCCTTTAGACCCGGCAGCCTTGAGACTGATGAATTTTGCCAGCCAATACTACATTTATGCTCTTGGTGAAACCATCATTCCAGCAATTCCACAAATGTGGAAAAAGCCAGAGAACTGGGAAAAGATTCCTCAAAAACTGGTAGATGCAGAAGAGAAAAAAAAGAAAAAAAATCAGCAGGAGAGGAGTGAAGGCTTTATTAGTGAGGCCGAGCTTAATAGCGAACAGCAGCTGGCTTTAGAAAAATTGCGCGTTTGTAGTGGCAAGAAAAATCAGTTTAAGGCTTTTCTTTTGCAAGGCCAAACTGGTAGCGGGAAGACCGCAGTGTTTTTGAATTGGTTAATGGAGGTGTTGGACGAAGTGGGCGCACAAGTGTTATTGCTTGTTCCAGAAATTAATTTGACACCACAATTAGAGCGTAGAGTGCGCGCATATTTTCCTGATAAACAGATGGTTGTCCTGCATAGTGGGGTAACTGAAAAAGAAAGAGGCATTGCTTGGTATCAGGCAATGACTGGTAAAGCACAAATTATTTTGGGAACACGATTAGCAGCGCTAACCCCGCTCCCAAATTTGCGTGCAATTGTTGTGGATGAAGAGCACGACCCCTCTTATAAACAGCAAGACGGAATACGCTATTCAGCCCGCGATCTAGCAATTTGGCGCGCACATGATGTGAGGGTACCCATTTTGCTATCTTCAGCAACGCCCTCTTTAGAGACTTGGATGGCAGCAAAAGCCGGCCGTTATGAATACATCCGTCTAGACCAGCGGGCGCAAGGAGCTAGCTTGCCCAAGGTTCATTTAATTAATACTCGCGACCCTCAAAACCAATATAGCCCTGGCGATATTGGAAGACCCAAAGACAAAAGCGTAGTAACAAAGACTCTTGCCAATGCAATTAATAAAAATTTAGAAGACAAAAAACAAAGCCTCATACTCATTAATCGCAGAGGTTACGCCCCAGTCTTGAGTTGCAGCGCTTGTACCTGGCTTTCTAAATGTAAACAGTGCAGCTCTTATATGGTCTTACATAAAGCCGGAGCCTTAACTAAAAAACCAGTTCTCAGTTGCCATCATTGTGGTCTGGCCAATCCCGTTCCCATGCATTGCCCAGAATGTGGCAATGCAGATTTAAAAACCTTAGGGCAAGGCACGCAAAAAATTGAAGACGCGATTGACGACATGTGGTCTGGGGCCAGAGTTCTTCGAGTCGATACGGATGCCAGCAAAGGAGGCAGGTCTGCAGAAGCGTTGTTTCAAGAAATTCATGAAGGTAATGTAGATATCGTAGTTGGTACACAAATGATTGCCAAGGGACACGATTATCAAAATATTGGGCTGGTTGGTGTTCTAGATGCGGATAGCAGATTATTTTCTCAAGATTTTAGGGCTGCAGAAAGGCTCTTTGCGCAATTAGTACAAGTTGCTGGACGTGCAGGACGATCCGGAAAAGATGGTCAAGCTGGAGGCGACATCTATATTGAAACCCAATATCCGGAATCTGCAGTATTTCAATATTTGCTGCGTCACGATGTAGATGGTTTTTTATCCCACATATCTTCTGAGAGGCAAGAAGCAGGATTGCCACCGTTTTCATATCAAGGCTTAGTGCATGCTGAGGCTAGAAGTCTAGACAAGGCGATTCAATTTCTAGGTGTATTAAAGGGGTATCTAAAATCACAAGCCCTTATATCTAATGGGTTAAGAGTTTATGATCCCGTTCCAAAAGCAGTTATGCGGGTAGCAGGCATCGAACGCGCCCAACTCCTCATTGAAGCTAAAAGTCGTAAAGAATTACAGGAAGTTTTGGAGGTAGTCGACCGCCATTTACGAGAAAACTCTCAGGGGCGCATTAGCAAAGCTACGCGCGTGCGCTGGTTCATTGAGCGCGATCCAAGCGCGATTTAATTTTTTGCTTAGCCGCCTGCAGTAGCGGTATATTTTTCAAGGCTCATGAGTTGATCAAGTTCCGATAAAAGATTGCTGCTTGAGCTTGGTTTAATTTTGAATAACCAAACTCCATAAGGTTTTTCATTTACCAATTCTGGTGCGGCATCTACAGCTTCATTTAATGAAACAATCTCTCCGCTTACTGGTGCATGAATATCGCTCGCAGCTTTTACAGACTCAATTGCTGCAATGGCTTCGCCTTGTTTTACTTGCTGCCCAAGCTTGGGGGCCTGAAAAAACATCACATCACCCAAGGCTTCTTGTGCGTGGTTACTAATACCAACCCACACTAAGCCATCCTCTTCAAGATCGGCCCACTCATGAGTTTCTGCAAATTTGAATGTATCTTGGGTATTCATTGGAAATATTTCATGGGGGAGGTGTAAATCAAATCCCCTGCGAGTAATGGCTCATGCCATTACTGCTCTTTAAGTTTTTGCTGAGCCAGTACGGTGTGTACGGTTGTACAAGCAGCTAGCGCAAATCCAGCGTTGCTTACGGTTGCTTGTTGGAATCCAAGTGCCGCCTTCAAGTCGCTTTTCGCGACTGCAAGAAGAGCAAAACTTTAGGCTTTGGGAGGTATCTTGGGTAGCGGCTGGAGTCGATGTAGTCATGGGCAATCCGGGGTAAGTCAAATCTTTAACAGAGGATCTATTTTACCCGTTTTGTCCCGCTAGAGCTGGGCTCAGGACAACTCGGACAGAATCGGCCGTTTTATTGCCTTCAAAGTCCAGCCAAGCCTTATTTTCAAAGTCATACAGCTTGCACTTGCTGGCTGTATCAAAATACCAGTCCCAAGAGAACTTTTGCACAAAAATACGCTCTGGGAGGATGGTTTCCAAGGTATTTTGAGCTTCTTGGAGGCGGTAAAGTGGCACGCTCATATCCACGTGGTGCGCAGTGTGCTCCATGATGTGGTGCATCAACGAGCCCCAAATCCAATTAAAGGTGAGGTGAACCGTTGTTGAAACGAAAGGCTGGGCACGGAGCCATTCAGACTTTTTGTCGTACCAAGACACAGAAGGGTGAGTATGGTGAACATAGACTACAAACCCAATCATCCCGTTCCAAAACAAGAATGGGATAGCAAAGCCAGTAATTAGGCCAATCCAAATTGACTGACCAGTAGAAATTGCGCCTGTAATCAGACAGGCGATCCAAACAATTGCAAATCCAGTAACTAGCAGGTTGTCTTTTAAGAAGATTGGACGATCACCCGGTTTGTTCTTGGCATTTGGGAAGTACTCACGTCGCCACCAAATTTCAATGAGGTAGTAAAAAACGGGGCCCCAGCCGCTGCGATAAAGGCGCTCTAGAGCCTTACGCCATGGGGGTAGCGCGTCATATTCTGATTTTGAAAGCGGCGCCCAAACAAAGTCAAAGCCTTTCAAATTGGTTTGACCATGGTGCACAACGTTATGCCCAACATCCCACAAGCTATAAGGCGTGAGCGAAGGTAAAAATGCAATGCGCCCTAAAACTTTGTTCAGATCGCGATTAGGTGTAAAGCTTTGGTGACAGGCATCGTGACCAAGGATAAAGATGCGACCGGTTACAAAACCAGCAAGCAAGCCAAAAATAATTTTTAGGATGAAACTTTCAACAAAAATTGTTCCAGCAATACAGCCTAGCCATAAAACAGCGTCAATGAATAGGAGCATGATTGCGCGCCCTGTTTCACCTTGTGCCATAGGTATTAGCCAGCTCCGGATGATTTTGCGGTGCGGTAAAGGCGCCTCTGGAGAAAGGGGATTGGTCAGTGACGGCTCTGAAAGGGCTGAATTTAGATGTGTAGACACGATAAGAATCAATAAGTTAGACCTAAATGATAGTGGCTTTTGCGACTTTACGCATGATTTAGGTCAAAACCCCCCTCTGTTTTGGCGCGCCCGGCAGGAATCGAACCTGCGACCCTTGGCTTCGGAGGCCAATACTCTATCCACTGAGCTACGGGCGCCATGAAAACTGCTCACCCCTTATTGTAAGTGTCTATAGCCCTACTCTCTAGTTATAATCACCGCAAAACAACCTTAAACCCACTAAAAAATAAATTCCTATGAGCAACGAGCACGGAAGTCTAATTAAATCCCCAAAGCACCTCGTCATCATGGTGTTTGCCAGCTTTTTTGTGCCACTAATCATTATTTTGTTGCTAATGGTGTTTGTGCACAGCGGTAAAAGTAGCGATCCCGCTGCTGTCGCAGACCAGCTTATTAAGCCAGTTGCACAGTTAAATTTTCAGGATGCCAGTGCTCCGGCTTCTGCAGCGGCTAAATAAGATTTAGCGCATCCCCCAAAGCTGGCTTTATGCCAGCTTTTTATTTGCCAGCATTTTCATCTTTTGCATCTAGAGCAATTTGATAAGCCTCTTTCTTTGTAAGGCCTAGCGTTTGGGATAAAACTGCAGCAATCTCTTTACTGCCTAAATAAGGGCTCAATGCATTTGCCCAAAGCAATAATGAGGCATGCTCAGGAGCCTCTTCAGCACTGGCTTGGCGACCCGCAACCAGAATGATGAATTCACCCTTTAAGCTTTCTGCAGTTTCTAGCCAGGAGGCAATTTCACTGGCTTGGATCGAAACTAGCTGCTCAAACTTTTTAGTGAGCTCTCTGCAAATAAATACTTGCCGCTCAGGCTCTAAGGTAGCTGCAAGCAAAAGCATTGTTTCGCGAATGTGATGGGGCGATTCAAAAAAGATGCTGGTTTTTTTACTGCTACAAAGATCGTGAAGTAACGCATCTCGTTCTTTAGTTTTGTTTGGCCAAAAACCTAAAAATTGAAAGCGCCCTTCAGAGTTCAACATCACTGAACCTGAAGCAGAGATGGCACAAGACACAGAGCTAGGCCCGGGAATAGGGATGACTCGAAAGCCGGCCTTCTGTACTTCATTTACTAATCTAGCACCGGGGTCTGAGACTCCTGGCGTGCCTGCATCCGATATATATGCCCAACGCCCCTGATTCGCTAAATGTTGAATAACAGTTTGAGCGCCCTCTATCTCATTGTGTTCGTGGAGCGCTAGACATTTTTTATGAATGCCAAACTGCTGCAATAGTGCTGCGCTATGCCTTGTATCTTCGCAAGCTATCCCATCTACTGCATTTAGCACATGTAATGCGCGCAAGGTGATATCACCTAGGTTTCCTATGGGTGTGGCAACCATATACAGGGCCCCTGCGGGTAAATCTTGTTGCTTTAGAAAATCGAATGAACTTACTTCCATAAGGGCATCTTTTGCGTAAGATTAGTAAATAAGTAAGAGGATACGTTGCTTTAGAAGTTACACCCACTTTGGCGCATAATATTGTTATGGATAAAGAGACTATTGAGCGTTTGCGCAAGCGCGCATCCCAACATTTTTTAGACAGCATCGCAGTCAAGCAAGAGGCTGAAAAAATCCTTCCAGAGGCTGTTGCACATGGGGTTCTTGCAATAGTTGAGAGCTTGCGTGCTGGTGGCAAGGTAATGGCTTGTGGAAATGGCGGATCTGCTGCTGATGCCCAGCACTTTGCGGCCGAGTTAATTGGCCGTTTTGAGAGGGAGCGTGAAGAGTTAGCTGCTATTGCTTTAACTACAGACTCTTCAATTTTGACCGCCGTTGGAAACGACTACGGTTATGACGATATTTTCAGTAAGCAAGTTCGTGGACTTGGAAAAAAAGGTGACGTCCTTTTAGGAATTTCTACCTCAGGAAACTCTAAGAATGTAATCAAAGCAATAGAGGCGGCAAAGAAGATGGGCATCAAAACTATTGCCTTCACGGGTAATGGTGGCGGCAAGATCGCAGAGCTCTTAGATAAAGACGATATTCATCTCTGTGTACCCTCAACTCGTACTGCGCGTATTCAAGAAACCCATTTAGTTATGTTGCACGGTTTATGTGATGGCGTTGATCACGTTTTATACGACTAAACCTTCTCTCAATCTTTTTTAGAAAATAGGCAAATGCACATTCACTCTCTCGGTAAGATATTTATTGCGGCGCTTGCTGTAATGCAACTCTCATCTTGCGCAGTAGTCGCCGTTGGCGGTGTTGCTGCAACTGCAACAGTTATGGCAGATCGCCGCACTCCAGGAGTGCAGGCAATTGATAAAGGAATTGAGCTTGAGGCCAACAATGCACTTGGCAAAAAATTTGGTGATAACGCACACATCAATGTCACTTCATTTAATCAAAAAGTATTGCTGACGGGCGAGGTAAAAGATGCTGACATCAAAGCTGAGGCAGGCGTCTATGTGAAGGCAATGAAGAATGCGCGTAGTGTTTATAACGAATTAATCATTGGCCCAAACAGCAGCTACACATCGCGCGCCAACGATTCTTATTTAGAATCCAAGATCAAAACACAAATGGTTTTCACTGAGAAGTTGCCATCTAATTCAATGGATATTGTTGCCGAAGGAAGCAGCGTTTATTTAATGGGCATCTTGACACAAGGTGAGGCTGATTTAGCGAAGAAAATTGCTAGCAATACAAATGGCGTAAAAGATGTTTATGTTTTCTTTGATATTATTTCTGATGCTGAAAAAGATCGCTTGGAAAAACAAGGCAAGGCAGAGCAATCACAGCCAGATAGCCCACCAAAATATTAAACTTTTTCTAAAAAAGATTTAGGCGCTTGCATTGCATAGATCCATAAGAATATTTCTTGTAGGTGCTTTACTCATTGGGTATTTGCATAATGCAAGTGCTACTAACGAAGATCAACAAGCATTTCTAATTGCAAAACAAAACGCATGCTTGGGCTGTCATGCGGACAATAAGAAAATTGTTGGCCCGAGCTTTCAGTCTGTTGCACAAAAATATAAAAATGATCCAAGAGCGCAAACATTTTTGAAAAATAAAATTACAAAAGGCGGTGCAGGTTCTTGGGGCGTTGTGCCGATGCCTGCAAACTCCAAATTAAGAGACGCAGATTTATCTCTCTTAACGAGCTGGATATTGCGTGGTGCTCCTAATGAAAATTAAGGGGCGAGCTTAGGTCTACCCAATAGCCACCACCATGCTTGGTTGCTGCGTTTGAGGTTTGCTTTTAAGGCGTAATCCATATCTGCCCATTGCTCATTTGCAGCTTCTTCAACAATGCTTGCAGGGCTTGCTGGTAATAATTTAAGGTAAGCATCCGCATCACCATAAGCGTATTCAACGCGCATGCCGGCCTTTTGAGCTAGATGCATCATGGCTTTGTTGTTCGCTAGGCAATGTACATAGAGACTTTCGATGCGCGTATTGCGCGCATGAACTGCTGAACGTTGCAATAACGCAGTGCCAAGTCCTTGTGAACGCCCCTCTGGTAAGACTGAGACGCCAAATTCGGCAGCACGCGCTTGAGCTTTGATTTCGGGCAAGTAGGCTAGATGGGCCATTCCAATCAGCTTTAAATTCATATCAAAGATGCCAAAAATAGTGTCGTTGTTGAAATTGAGATGCTCAACGTAATGCTCAATAACCTCATCAGGAGTTTGTGTACCAAAGCGTAAGCGACGATCTTCATCGTTCAACAGCAATAGGTGCTGAAGGATTTCTTCTCTATGCCCAGCGTGTAGCTCCCTTACGGGAATGGCTTGGCCAGCCGAATATGGCTTGCTAGGTAAGTGGTCGCTTGCTAATTTATTGTGCATAGCAACATAGTAGCAGGAATAGGGGGGCTTTACAGGGTTTTCCCTAACATCAAAAAAAGCATCAAAAACGCGGTTTTTTCTTGAAAACTCATCCTATTGATTTGATTGGGTTTATTTCGAAAGTAAGAAAAAACCCCTTCTTTTTAGGAAAAAGACTGCGAAAGGTGTTGACAACCCTATTTATGTATGTCATAGTCTCGCTTCTTCGCTGGAAGTTTTTGAAAAACGTTCCAGCCCTCTTTAAAAATTAGTCAACCGATAATTGTGGGTACTAAGCGAAAGCATCCAGTCCTTCGGGACAGATGTAAACAAATAGTACTCATAGACAGTAAAAAGATTTGGTTTTATTACCAAGTCA
>Ga0194047_10001546_pt1 | contig 13921 bp, 14 predicted proteins | sample JunL225m_MetaG_2_FD_160070 | JGI IMG/M metagenome (GOLD analysis project Ga0194047, IMG submission 160070) | Anoxic zone freshwater microbial communities from boreal shield lake in IISD Experimental Lakes Area, Ontario, Canada - Jun2016-L221-5m | ecosystem: Environmental > Aquatic > Freshwater...
CTGTAAATGATACGGGTGTAACAAGTGATGTAGTTGAAGCTATATTTGTTGACATAGGTTAATTTTAGTAATACAAAAATACAAATTATAGCTGATCTTAGGCAGGAAGCATCTTTCGAAAATAGAAATAATTGAAGGCCTTCTCTTTAAATTTTTCGTAAATTTATGGATGCAAAAAGGGAATAAAAAGACGGACAGTGGCATTGACATTAAAAAGGTGTATACCAATAAAGACTTACCACAAAATCTGAATGGTGAATTGTTACCAGGCACTTTCCCTTATACCCGTGGCGTGCAAGCCGATATGTATCGTGGAAAATTATGGACGATGCGTCAGTATGCAGGTTTTTCTACTGCCGAACAAAGCAATAAAAGGTATCATTTTTTACTAAGTCAAGGGGTGATGGGTTTAAGCGTTGCATTTGATTTGCCAACGCAAATTGGCTATGATGCAGATGATGATTTAGCAGAAGGTGAAGTAGGAAAAGTGGGTGTATCTATTTGTTCTTTAGAAGATATGGAAATTTTATTCAAAGACATTCCTTTGGATAAAATAAGTACTTCTATGACCATAAATTCAACTGGTTTTATTTTATTGGCATTGTATGTTGCGATGGCGAAGAAAAGAGGCATTGCATTAGATCAATTAACGGGTACCATTCAAAATGATATTTTAAAAGAATATGCAGCTAGGGGTACTTATATCTATCCGCCTAAACAATCCATGCGCATCATTACAGATATTTTTGAATATTGTGGATTGCATTTACCTAAATGGAATAGTATTTCCATATCGGGCTATCATATTAGAGAAGCTGGGAGTACCGCGGTACAAGAAATTGCCTTTACTTTAAGTAATGGTAAAGCCTATGTGCAAGCTGCCAAAGAAAAAGGCTTAGACATCAATGTATTTGGGAAAAGACTATCCTTTTTCTTTAACGCACACAATAATTTATTTGAAGAAGTTGCCAAATTTAGAGCTGCTAGAAAAATGTGGGCACAAATAATGAAGGATTTAGGTGCTACCGATGAAAAAGCATTGATGCTTCGTTTTCATACGCAAACTGGCGGCGCTACCCTTACTGCACAACAACCACTTAATAATATTAGTAGAGTAACCATTCAAACCATTGCAGCTGTATTGGGTGGGACGCAAAGCTTGCATACCAATGGTTATGATGAAGCTTTGGGCTTACCCACCGAAAATGCAGCCAGCATTGCACTTAGAACACAACAGGTAGTGGCTTTTGAAAGTGGCATTGCAGACAGTGCAGATCCCTTGGCAGGAAGTTACTTTGTTGAAAATTTAACCAATGAAATGGAAGAGAAGGCTTTGGCTTTAATTCAACAAATTGATGAGATGGGCGGTAGTGTCAGTGCCATAGAAAATGGATTTATGCAAAATAAAATTGCTGAAAGCGCTTATACTTATCAAAAAAATATTGAGTCTAAAGAAAAAATAATTGTAGGTGTAAATGAATTTCAATCTGACAATGCGGAGAAAATTCCCATCATGAGAATTAATGAGGAGATTAGAAAAGCGCAGATTGAAAAATTAAAATTACTTAAATCCAAAAGAGATCAAAATAAAGTAAATGCATGTTTGAGTCAGATTAAAGCAAATGCTCAATCTAATACCAATTTAATGCCTTCGGTGATTGAAGCCGTAGAACAATATTGTACTTTAGGTGAAATTGCAAGTGTATTGAGAACTGTGTTTGGAGAATACCAATCTTAAATAAATTCATTTATCTATTTTCATAAAGCCAATATGAATCAAAATTTCAACAGCCATTATTTCATCTAATAATTATCAACACATAAATAAAACACAAATGAGAAAAATTAGTTTAATCGCATTAAGTTTAGTGCTACTTTTTATGAGCAGTTCAGCTCAAGACATGCCAAAAAATTATGCAGCATTATTAAAAGAAGTAGAACCTCAACTTATCTCATGGAGAAGACATTTTCATGAATTCCCTGAATTGTCTAATAGAGAATTCAACACAGGTAAATACATTGCTGACTTTTTAAAAACATTACCAAATGTAGAAGTAAAATATCCTTTTGCAAAAACAGGCGTTGTGGCTATATTAAAAGGTGGTAAACCCGGTGCAGTCATCGCTTTAAGAGCAGATATAGATGCCTTGCCAGTTTATGAAAGATCGGCGCTACCCTTTGCTTCTAAAGTTACAACCGAATTCAATGGCCAAAAAGTAAATGTAATGCATGCTTGTGGACATGATTCACATACAGCCATGTTAATGGCTACTGCCAAAATGTTAAGTAACATGCAAAAAGAGGTACCGGGTACCATTGTGTTTTTATTTCAACCAGCTGAAGAAGGTGCTCCTGAAAATGAAGAAGCAGGTGCCCCCTTGATGATTAAAGAAGGTGCTTTAGACAATCCTAAAGTAGAAGCAGTTTTTGGTATTCATATTTCTTCTCAAACTCCAGTAGGTACCATCAAATACAAATCAGGCTCATTTATGGCTTCTTCTGATTGGTTTACAATAAAAGTAAATGGCAAGGGAAGCCATGGTTCACAACCTTGGGGTGGCGTAGATCCCATTGCAGCAAGTGCTCAAATTATAGAAGGTCTTCAACATATTGTGAGCAGACAAATGGACTTAACCAAAGCCCCATTGGTGATTACAGTAGGAACCATTAAAAGTGGGGTGCGTTCTAATATTATTCCCGAAACAGCCGAAATGACTGGTACCATTAGAACCTTAGATACCAAAATGCAAGAAGAAGTGCACGAAAGAATTAGGAATACAGTAAAAACAATTGCAGCTAGCTCTGGTGCTACGGCAGAGGTAGTCATTGATACCAAAACTTTAGTGACTTACAATGACCCTGCTTTAGTTAAAAAAACCATTCCTTCTTTGATGAAGGCAGCGGGTGAAGAAAATGTTTCAGAATCCACTTGGACAACTGGCGCAGAAGATTTTTCATTTTATGCTGCCAAAGCGCCTAGCTTTTTCTTTAATGTTGGAGGTATGCCAAAAGGTACCGATCCTAAAAAAGCGGGCCCACACCACACCCCTGATTTTTATTTAGATGAATCAGGATTTATAGTAGGCGTGAAAGCTTTCTGTCAATTGGTATTTGATTATGGAAAAACAAAGTAAAATTATTGCTTAAATAAAAAAAGCTGTCTCATTTAATGGGGCAGCTTTTTTTATTTTTAATTTTTTAAAGATTATAAAACTAAATTTCTTGCCCCAAAAAGTAAGCTGCCAATTCTAACCATCGTACTCCCCTCTTTTATGGCCAATACATAATCGCTACTCATACCCATACTTAAAGTATCAAAATGAACGTTATTTAATTTATTTTTTACTTGGTTAAAAGTAGTAGCCAAAGCCTCGAACTCATTTTTAAGAATTACTTGATCTTCGCTAAAACTTGCCATACCCATTAAGCCTTTTACTACTACATTGGAATAGTTGGCTAATTGACCACTATCCACTAAATCAATTAATTCTGTGGCATCAAATCCAAACTTAGTTTCCTCCTTGGCAATATGTACCTGTAATAAACAACTTATCACTCTATTGCATTTGATGGCTTGCTTATTGATTTCTTTCAATAATTTTTCTCCGTCTACCCCATGAATCAAATGCACAAAGGGCGCTATGTATTTTACTTTGTTTGATTGCAAGTGACCAATAAAATGCCACTGAATGTCTTTTGGTAAGGAAGCTTCTTTATCCACCAATTCTTGTACATAATTTTCTCCAAATAAACGTTGCCCCAATGCATACAATGCAAGTATGTCTTCGTTGGGTTTGGTTTTACTTACGGCTACTAAATCAACTTTAGCTGCATCCAATTCTCTTTTTATTTTATGATATGCTTCTTTCTGAATTAACATGAATGCAAATTTTATCAAAACAAAAATACCATTTATTCAATGGAACTACTTTGTAATATTTCGGCCAATCACCATTTTTTGAATTTCACTGGTACCCTCGTAGATCTGTGTAATTTTTGCATCACGCATCAATCTTTCTACATGGTATTCTTTTACAAAACCATAACCACCGTGAACTTGCACTGCTTCTGTAGCTACCCACATGGCCGTATCACTTGCATGCAATTTAGCCATGGCTGCTGATGTGGTATAATCCAAACCTTGATCTTTTTCCCAGGCAGCATGATAACATAACAATCGAGCAGATTGAATTCTAGTAGCCATTTCAGCTAATTTAAATTGTATAGCCTGGTGCTCATGAATGGGTTTACCAAATGATTGTCTTTGTTTGCTATAGGCCAAAGCCAATTCATATGCACCACTTGCAATACCTAAGGCTTGTGCTGCTATACCAATGCGACCTCCATTTAATGTTTTCATAGCAAAACTAAATCCAAATCCATCTGCCCCTATTCGATTTTCTTTAGGCACTTTTACATCTGCAAACGAAACGGCATGGGTATCACTACCTCTAATGCCCAATTTATTTTCTTTAGCGCCTACGGTGATGCCAGGTGTATTTTTTTCAACAATAAAAGCATTGATTCCTTTTGGCCCTTTAGAAGCATCGGTTTGTGCCATCACTAAATAGATGGATGCAGAAGAACCATTGGTAATCCAATTCTTTACTCCATTGATTAAATAATGATCTCCATTATCAATAGCAGAAGTATGTTGATGTGTAGCATCACTTCCCGCTTCTGGTTCACTCAATAAAAATGCACCAATGTGCATCAGCCCCTCTTTTTTACCTTGAGCTAAAGGGGTTAAATATTTTTTCTTTTGCGCTTCTGTTCCAAAATGTTCTAAACCCCAACATACTAAACTATTGTTCACACTCATGATGACAGATACACTTGCATCTACCTTACTAATCTCCTCCATCGCAATAACATAACTTATAGTGTCCATTCCGGCACCGCCGTATTCAGGCGAAGCCATCATGCCTAAAAAACCCAAGTCGGCTAATTGTTCTACTTGTTCTTTGGGAAATTTTTGATGCTCATCACGTTCTATGACACCTGGTAAACATTGTTGTTGTGCAAAGGCACGCGCAGCTTTTTGAATCATCAACTGCTCTTCTGTTAACTTAAAATCCATGGCTTAATTATTTCTACAAAATTACGCTAACAATTGTTAGTGTAATAATTTATTTTGAATTAATTGTGCCAAAACCGATCTATCCGATTCATTAATAATACTGGTACTGTCTTGTCTAAAATGACGCTTAAAAGCAAGGATAGCAGCATTGGTATCCTTAATATCATAACCCACCATCGATAAAGCAAGTGGAATGGAAAGACCCGCTGGCAAAGTATCTATTAAATTGGGTTGAAACCATACCCCAAATCCATTTTTTGCCAAATCAATCCATGGAAATTGAATGTTGGGATCGTTCTTTCTTACAGGTGCAATATCTCCATGCCCTATAAAATTGTTCGCAGGTATTTTATACGTCTCTTTTAATTTAGATAATAATAAAAGCAAACTTTTAATTTGTGCACTATCAAATGGTTCGAAACCATTGTTGTCTAATTCAATTCCAATTGAACTAGAATTGATGTCTGTGTTATTCCCCCACTTAGCAACCCCTCCATGCCAAGCTCTTAAATAATCATTGAGCATATGATGAATGGTGCCGTCTTTACAAATGACATAATGGGCACTTACCTTAGTTCTTTCCAATGTAAATGTTCTTAAAGTTTGTTCACAAGAATTTTGTGCAGTATGATGAATGATGACAAAATTCGGTTTGCGCAAATCAAAATTGGTAGTTCCTACCCATTCAGCTGCTTTGGGCAATTGATCACTGGTTTGTATACTAGGATCCTCTTTCACTAATTTTATTAATTCTTTATTGTGCTTTCGGTATACTTGATTGGTTTTTGCATAGGGAAAATAATTACATGCAACCAAAGTTGATAGCACGAAAAATACAATTGCAAACGAAGTTCTTTTTGAAAATAACATGAGGTTTGAATTATTGATGGAGATCTAAATTATAAAGATGAGTTCTTGATTACTATAGAAGGCTCTTGTTGACTTAAGCAATGAAAACTACCCAAGCCCCAAATGATATCGGTTGAATCAATACCCACAACTTCTCGAGTAGTAAAACAGGATTGTATGATTTGCATGGCTTGGTCGTCTTGCGCACATTTAAATGTTGGCACTATAATATGTCCATTGCTGATATAAAAATTAGCATAAGAAGCAGGCAGGCTTTGACCTTCATAAATTACTTCCGCAGGCATAGGTAATTCTACAATATTCAATTGTTTGCCATTTAATAAACGCATCTGCTTTAATTCTTTTAAATTCTGTTCTAATATTTCATGATTCGCTGAAAGTACATTCGGCTCTAGCACAGTAATCACGGTGTCTTCATTGACAAAGCGAACAGTATCATCAATGTGACCATCGGTATCATCTCCCACAATGCCATCACTTACCCACAATACTTGATCTATTCCATAATAGTCGCTCAAATACTTTTCAATTTGAGCTTGATTCAAATGTGGATTTCTATTGGGATTTAACAAACAAGATTTTGATGTCATCACCGTTCCTGCACCATTAAAATCTACAGAGCCGCCTTCCATAATGATATCAGGATAAAATACAGGCAACCCTAAAGATTCGGCAATATGCGTAGGTATCACATCATCTAAATCGTAAGGAGGATATTTTCCACCCCATGCATTGATATTCCAATCTACTATGGCTTTAGGCGCATCTGCATTATCTCTAATTAAAAAAGAAGGCCCATGATCACGACACCAAGCATCGTTGGTTGGATGAAAGAAAAATTGAACACGATCTAAATTTACGCCAGCCAATTGCAACATTTTATTTGCCGAGTTACGCATTTTTTCATCTACAACATTGATACAAACTTTTTCTGTTAGGGAAACAATTTTTACAAACTCGGTATAGGATGGATAAATACTTGCAATTTTACCAGGCCAACTTTCTTCTTTATGTGGCCAACTTAACCAAATGGCATCATGTGCTGCAAATTCAGCTGGGAAATAATAGCCTAAAGATTTTGGAGTCGCGTTGGTCATATTGTATTAGTATGTCTGCTTAATCTTATTTGTATGTTTTCTTAAAGTTGAATCTTATTTATACTGGAAAGAAATATTTAGTTAGTTTAATTACTCAGCCTCTTCGTCTAAATATCTTTTCGAAATAGGCCCATAAGAATCAATACGGCGATCGCGTAGGAAAGGCCAATGTGTTCTATAACTATCCGATTTTTCTGTATCAATATCAACTATGGCTACTTCTTCCTTATCATGTGAAGCTTCGTACAATAAAGTTCCAAATGGGTTGCTTACAAAAGATCCACCCCAAAACTTCATCAATCCATCTTGTTCCAATCCTACTCTATTTACACTAATTACTGGAACACCATTGGCTACTGCATGACTTCGCTGTATGGTTTGCCATGCATTGTATTGTTCTTTATTCGTGGACTCGTCTTGTGCAGTGGCCCAACCAATAGCGGTGGGATAAAACAACATTTCGGCGCCCATCAATGTAGTAATTCTTGCAGCTTCTGGATACCATTGATCCCAACATATTAAAACCCCAATGGTGGCAAATTTTGTCTTGAAAACTTTGTATCCTAAATCACCTGGAGTAAAATAAAACTTCTCGTAATAAGCAGGGTCATCTGGGATATGCATTTTACGGTACTTACCTAAATAAGTTCCATCGGCATCTAAAACCGCTGTGGTATTATGATACAAGCCTTCGGCTCTTTTTTCGAATAATGACGCAATAATTACCACGCCTAATTCTTTCGCTAAGGCAGCAAGTTTATTGCTGGTTTCGCCAGGAATGGGTTCAGCTAATTTAAAATTTTCATAGGCTTCCACATCGCAAAAATAAAGAGAGGTAAATAATTCCTGTAAGCAAATAATATTAGCACCCTTTTTAGCTGCCTCTCTTACTTTTTCAATAGCTTTTACAATGTTGGCAGTTTTAGATGCCGCACAGGTCATTTGCACTAATCCTACTTTAACAATGGCCATAATTTTAAATTATAAAGGGTTAAAATATTTTGCTAGGTTGTCTTTTGAATGATTGCTTCAAAACTACGAATACCTAATAACTTTTGCGTAATAAAACCTTCTGCATAATCTACGCCTATTTGATGTCCCAATTCCTTGGCTCTTCCTTTCACAAAATCCAAGAACGCATTGCCTGAAATAAAAGTAGCTGGCTCGGTAGAATTGGGGTCGTAAAACTGAGAACTGTGTGCAAGTATCGCTTCCATTTTTTTATCCATGAAGACACTAATATCTACTACAAAATTGGGTGTTAAATTTCTCGATTGTATATAATGAAAAACTTGACTAGGTCTCCAAGGTGCTTGTACTACTCCATTGTGTGTGGTTTGTATTTTAACAAGACCAGATAAAAATGCGGCGTCTACTACTAAGCTAGCCGCGCGTCCATGATCGGGATGACGGTCCTCGGGTGCATTACAAAAAATAATAGAAGGTTTATATTTTCTAATGGTTTCAATAATCGCGAATTGATTTTCTTTATTGTTCTCAAAAAAGCCATCGGCCATTCCTAGATTTTCTCTCACCCCAATGCCCATCACTTCGGAAGCCAATTGTGCTTCTTTTAATCTTTGCGAAGTAGTTCCTCTGGTTCCCAATTCTCCTTTAGTTAAATCTACAATACCCACTTTTTTGCCTTCCGACACCGCTACCAACAATGCGCCAGCACAACCCAACTCCACATCGTCAGGATGGGCTCCGAAAGCAAGTATATCTAGTGTTTGCATAATTTATATTTTACAGTACAAAGGTAAGTACTCAAAAGTCTTTTTTGACAAAAAACCCTCTCTTACTTGCGTAAGAAAGGGTTTAATAAAGTATAAAAAGAAATGTTTTTTAATTGTCTCTCTTTTATTTTTTCTTGGCGTAACGCTTGTTGAATTTATCAATACGACCAGCGGTGTCAACCAACATGTTTTTACCAGTGTAAAAAGGATGTGAAGTGTTAGAAATCTCCAATTTAATTACTGGATACTCTTTACCGTCTTCAAACATTACCGTTTCTTTGGTTTGGGCAGTTGATTTGCCTAAGAATTGAATACCGTTTGACATGTCCTTGAACACTACAAAACGATAAGCTTCTGGATGGATACCTTCTCTCATAATTATGATTTTTAAGGATGTACGGATTTTGCCGTACAATTTATTTAATAGACCGCAAATTTAGCCTAAACCTAGGTTGTAGCCAAATTTATAAGCTTAAAAGGAGCCAAAAACCCTTATTTCATATTGATATACTGCAAAGGAAGGCCTAGATTTCCCGCCCTGCAAGCTGCTATAACATCCTGTAAATCATCAATTTTCTTGCCTGTAACACGGACAATATCGTCCATTATGGCGGCCTGTACCTTTAATCCGCTCTCTTTAATGAGTTTGACTACCTTTTTGGCGTCTTCCTGTTTTAGGCCATTTTTTACAGAAATGTCTTTTTTGAAGATTTTTCCACTTGGGAAAGCATCTTTTGAGAAATCAAAGGACGAAGCCTCAATCCCCTGTTTCATAGATCTACTAATTAAAACGTCCACAATTTGCTGAATTTTCATTTCAGAATCGGACTCTAATTTTAATACATAATCTTTTTTATTTAAATCAATCACTACATGATTGCCTTTAAAATCGAAACGATTGGTGATTTCTTTTTTTACAATGTTCACTGCATTATCCAATGTTTGAATGTCTACAGAACTAGCAATATCAAAGGATGGCATAATTTTTAATTTAAGATTTTACAATATTTTTAGGGAACCATTTTTTAGACATTGCTAAAAATACAATACCTAACACAATTAAAATAGTTGAAATTAATTCGGCTTGTGTGGGTTGAAAAGGCAAAGAAAGAATTTTATTATTTACCCTAATCTTTTCAATAAAGAAACGCTCCCCACCTGCAAATAATAAATAGACACCCGTGAGTATCCCTGGTTGTGTAATTTTTTTGCGCATCATCCACATGATGCCAAAGAGCAAAAACATGATGATGATTTCATAAAAAGTAGTTGGGTAAACTGTCACTGGAAGTTGATTACAGTAATTGCCCACACAATTGGGAATATGTAACCCTTCGTTCACTACATTGTGCGGATAAGTATACCCCCACATCCAATTAGGCAACCATGAAAATGGCTTAGGCGATAAACTTGGAACACCCCAATCACCATCTCCGCTAACATGACATCCAATTCTTCCTGCTGCATATGCAAAGATCATGGTGGGTGCCATAGCATCTGCAAAATGAATCACCCTAATCTTATATTTTTTGATGTATACAATAATTGCAATGGTAGCTAAAATAAGTCCTCCATAAAAAGTAAGTCCACTAAAAGAAATTAAAGCCCCTAAAGGATCTTTAGCAAAATCATCTAAATTTTCAAGATTGTGAAAAATTTTAGCACCAATAAAACCCCATAAAGCTGCTTGTAAAACGATGTCACCCACTCTATCATGAGTCCACACAATCACAGTCCTGGCTTCAGGTACAGCCAATTTCACTTTATCCTTTTCTTTCCATTTTAAATACAAAAGCAAAAAACCCATTATCAAACCTGCAATAAAATTTCCTTGTAATGAAAATATATATGCCTGTGTATTATTTAAAGCATTTTCTATTGTAAACGCTCCAACAAGCTTATACCCAAAGAAAAAGCCAAACAAAAAATTAGTGACTAAATCCATTATTGAAGCAGGCGCACCAACAATGATCTTTTCTTCAATAAATCCAAATTGGCCTAAAGCTTCCTTTCTTTTTATTTCAGAATACAGTACATAGCCCGATGCAATAAAAGCTAGGGCTACAAAAAATCCAAATGAATTAACCAACTTTAAAGCACTTAGTTTGATGCCAAACAAATCTTCAACTAGATAGTATAAATTAGGGTACATTTATTTTATTATGTACTGCAATGTACGAAAAAAAAAGGCCACACTAGAAAGTGCGGCCGTGTTTACTAACCCATCTAAAAACAAAAACTGTTTAGCTATATTTTTAACTAATTACAATGTTCTTGAAAAACTGTAATTAAGTGTTGTGCAATCAATTGAGCGGGTCTACCTTCAATTTGGTGTCTTTCTACCATATTGACCAATTGACCATCTTTAAATAGTAAAATTGCTGGTGAAGAAGGTGGATAAGGTAATTGTAATTCTCTTACTTTATTTATTGCTTCAATATCAAATCCCGCAAAACTAGTAGTGATGTAATCTGGTTTGATAGGTGCATTTGCTATGGCCATTAAAACTCCTGGTCTACAAGCGCCTGCGGCACAACCACAAACAGAATTAATCACTAACAATGTTGTACCTTGTTTTTTTACTGCATTTTCTACTTCTGATGCTGTTGTTAAATCTTCAAATCCATTGTCAACTAACTCAGCCTTCATTGGTAAAACAAACTCTTCAGGGTACATAACTTCTACTATTTGAATCAAAATTAGGGATTTTAAAAATGCCCTACAAATTTGTTTTAAAGTCATTTAGTCAGTTAATAATAAGATAATATGCCATTTTGTCTTATTAATAGACGAAAATCTAAATAAAAAAATAGTTTAAAGTTACTTACTTATGAATAGTATGAAAATGTCAAAAACTAATTAACCTAAAAAGGCCTCCCCAAAAATGGAGGAGGCCTTTAATTATTTGAATACAGGTTTCATCATCTTAAGTAGCCCAATATCTTTAACATAGATTGAGCAGTTTGCTCTTTGGCATATACCCAGTCAACTAACTTACCAGTTTTCGCATCTTTTTCTACAATGACATGTTTAGGGGAAGGAATCAAACAATGTTTAATCCCACCATAACCGCTAATTTGGTCCTGATAAGCGCCTGTATGGAAAAACCCAACATACAAGGATTCATTGTTCTCTTCGGCCTTATCTTCCAATAAGTCATTTTTTAATTTAGGTAAGAACACTTCATTGATGTGCTCTTCTGAATCATAATAATCGTGGCTATCACAGGTAAGTCCTCCCAATACCACACGTTGGTAATCATTCTCCCATTTGTTCACAGGAAGCATGAGGAATTTCTCGCCAATACCCCAAGTATCTGGCAATGTAGTAATGAATGAAGAATCAATCATGTACCAACACTCTCTATCGTTTTGTTTCTTTTCGGCTAATACTTTATAAATATGTGCCATACTCTCTCCCACTGTGAAGCTTCCAAATTCTGTATAAATATTAGGCATGGGCACTCTAGCCTTCTTACATGCTTTTTTAATATTGGATACAATTTCATTGATCATGAATTGATAATCGTATTCAAAGCCTAATGAATGTTTAATAGGGAAACCACCTCCAATATTGATGGAATCTAATTCGGGACATATTTTTTTAAGCTGACAATACAAGTTAATGATCTTGTTTAACTCAGACCAATAATAGATATCGTCTTTAATACCTTTATTTAAAAAGATATGCAACATTTTTAATTGAAACTTATCTTCATAGCCCTCAATTTCATCAACGTAAAATTCTAAAATATCCTTGGCCCTTATTCCTAAGCGAGATGTGTAGAATGGAAAACTAGGTTCTTCTTCGGATGCTACTCTAATGCCTAATTTAAATGGCTCTTTGGTATTGCGTTTGTAAAATTGTAATTCTTCTTTGTTATCTAATACAGGAATTACATTTTTGAATCCTGTATTGATTAGTTTTGAAATTCGACTCATGTACAATTTTTGCTTGTACCCATTGCAAATAATGAAAATTTCTTTATTTATTTTTCTGCGCTTGTACAATTGATTGATGATGTCGATATCATAAGCAAAAGAGGTTTCTAAATGAACATTATGCCCCAATGCCTCTTCTACAATAAATGAAAAGTGAGAACTCTTGGTGCAATAACAATAAAAATATTCCCCCTCGTATTTGTGTTTCTTAAAAGCCGACGCAAACATTTGCTTCGCTTTTTTAATTTGCATTCCTATTTTTGGTAAGTAGGTTAACTTTAATGGCGTACCATGTTTTTCAATAATGGCCTTTAAATCCAATCCATTAAATTGTAAATAACCATTGTCATCCACTTCAAAACCTTCTTGAGGAAAATGAAAGGTTTGATTCACCAACGATGTGTAGGTATTGTTCATTTTTAAACAGGGTTAGCTTGTTATTTTTAGAGCACAAAAATAGTTCTTTGAACGGATATTGGGGACGGAAATTTTAGGCGGGAGTTAGGGCGAAAACTACCAACATATTTATAGAGGGTGAAAACCTACTAAAAAACAAATTCCCCCCGAGTAGTCGGGGGGAATTTAAAAATCATAAGAGGGAAAATTTCGAGCCTTTATATTTTATAAAAGGCGAGAAATTAACAAAACTACTTCACCGATTGAACCAAGGCTTTGAAGCTTGCTGGCTCGTTCATTGCTAAGTCTGCTAAAACCTTACGGTTTAAATCAGATCCTTTTTTTGCTAAAAGGTTGATGAATTGGCTGTAGGTAAGTCCTTCTTCACGCACTGCTGCATTGATACGTGCAATCCATAAAGTACGGTACTCACGCTTTTTTAACTTACGACCTACATAACTGTAAGTCAAACCTTTCTCTAATACGTTTTTGGCAACGGTATAAACGTTTTTACGTTTACCATAAAAGCCTTTCGCTTGTTCGAATATCTTTTTTCTTCTTGCTCTAGATGCAACGGCATTTTTTGAACGTGGCATAATTAATATTTTTTTGAATCCTGTTTTATCAAGTTGATGATCGGATCCGGTGAATTAAATTTTGTTTAAATAAACCTTACTTAGTTAAGTGTTTGACTATCCTTTCAATCTTAATAAACGAAGAACGAAGTCTTTGTTAGTTGACCCAACAAGTCCTTTTTTTCTCATCGCTCTTTTGCGCTTAGTTGATTTCTTGGTAAGAATG
>Ga0194047_10001549_pt1 | contig 13908 bp, 15 predicted proteins | sample JunL225m_MetaG_2_FD_160070 | JGI IMG/M metagenome (GOLD analysis project Ga0194047, IMG submission 160070) | Anoxic zone freshwater microbial communities from boreal shield lake in IISD Experimental Lakes Area, Ontario, Canada - Jun2016-L221-5m | ecosystem: Environmental > Aquatic > Freshwater...
AAGACACAAAGCACCGAGAAGTAGACTCATGCACGGAAGCGTGCGAGAGCGGCCGAATCGGGCAGTCTCGAAAACTGCTGTGTCTACGGGCACCGTGGGTTCAAATCCCACCGCTTCCGCCAGTAAATGAAACGGGTGACCAAAAGTCACCCGTTTCTTTATGACCTATTGGCATTTTGCAAAACGGGAACTACGCTAGATACGTCTGTCACTAGCCAAAACACTCAGAGGAGTCGCTGTGGTCTCGTCAATTGAATCTTCCGTAGGAACAGAGCGCAAGCTCGTAACTGCCATCCCTGGACCAAAGTCGGTCGCTATGCACGAACGTCGCAAGAAGTCAGTAAGCGCAGGACTCACACAGGGCTTCCCTATTTACATCGAGCGTGGCGAAGGCGCCATCCTTCAAGACATCGATGGCAACCGAATTCTTGACCTTGGATCAGGCATTGCCGTCACCACTATTGGCCACGCAGTCCCAGAACTCGTCGCCGCAGTTAGTGAACAAGTTGCTGACTTTACTCACACGTGCTTTATGGTGACACCGTACGAGAGCTACATCGAAGTTTGTGAAGAACTCTCAAACATCACACCTGGTACTCACGCCAAGACTTCAGCTCTCTTTAACTCAGGCGCAGAAGCTGTAGAGAATGCAGTGAAGATTGCACGCCTCGCAACTGGTCGCCAAGCAGTGATTGTTTTTGATCACGCCTATCACGGACGTACAAACTTGACAATGGCACTCACCGCTAAGAGCATGCCGTACAAGGACCGCTTCGGTCCTTTTGCTGGTGAGGTGTACCGCATGCCAATGAGTTATCCGTACCAAGACGGACTAAGCGGCCAAGAAGCAGCAGCTCGAGCAATCAAGATGATTGAGACTCAAGTTGGTGCCGGGAACGTTGCCGCACTGCTCATTGAACCAATTCAAGGTGAAGGTGGATTCATTGTTCCAGCGCCTGGGTTCCTTCCAGCGCTTTCTGAATGGACGACCAAGAACGGTGTTGTCTTTATTGCTGACGAAATTCAGAGTGGATTCGGTCGCACTGGTGAATGGTTCGCAGTTGACCACGAAGGCGTAGTCCCAGACATGATTACAACCGCCAAGGGACTCGCTGGAGGAATGCCACTTTCTGGTGTAACTGGACGCGCTGAACTTATGAACGCAGTTCACGAAGGTGGACTCGGTGGCACCTACGGAGGTAACCCGGTTACTTGTGTAGCGGCACTCGCAGTTATTCGTGTCATGCGCGAAAGAAACCTCATTGCACGAGCTCGTGAACTTGGTGACGCCATCACCGTTGCGCTGAAGGCTCTCCAGCAAGACGTTGCAATCATTGGCGAAGTACGTGGAAAGGGCGCCATGATCGCAATGGAGCTCGTAATGCCTGGCACCAAGGATGCAAATGCTGCGGCTGCGAAGTCGATTGTTAGCTACTGCAACTCACAAGGTGTGATTGCGCTGGCGTGTGGAACATACGGAAACGTAATCCGCTTGTTACCGCCACTCACCATCACTAACGAGCAACTTGCTGATGGCCTCAGCGTGCTGGCAACAGCTGTTCGCGCTGCTGGTTAAGAACAACAATGCGTTCTGTTCGCGTGCTTATTGTGGCGTCCATCGTCTCAGTACTACTTGCAAGTTGTGCCACAACAACACAGTCTTTGTCGAGTGGGCCAACAATTACTGCCATCCCAACATTGAGTATTAATGATGCGCTAACGAGTGCATCATGCACCGCAATTTCGTGCATTGCGATAAGCACCTCGCAGTACGGTTCAGGTGAGCAATACTCAGAGTCTTCAAAGACGTGGTCATCTCTTCGCCTTCCAGCTACTGCAATCCAGATTTCAGCTTCATCGTGTTGGACAACTGGTTGTTTGATCGCGGGCAACACTGCGACTTCACAGTTTCTGTGGAAATACAGTTCTGGTTTTGTGTCCACAGTGCAGGTGCCAGCAACGTTTCAAACAATTCGCTCCATCGATTGCTTTGCCGAAAACACGTGCGCAGCGATTGGCTTTAACCCGGACACTTCCTCACTAGACCTGCTTTTTAGCCAAGATGCAGGCGCAACGTGGGGGTCGACCACGACACTCCCTGCTGCGCTGTCAGTAACTGGAACGATTTCTTTGTCTTGCGACGAAGCGAGTAATTGCCTCGTAAGTGGACCAAGTCGCTTAGGACCATCGGCTCTTCTTTACGCCACGCATGATGCTGGCGTCACCTGGTTGCAACGATCTCTGAACCCTTCATGGACAACAGTCCATTCACTCTCTTGTAGTGCACTTAAATGCATAAGCGCCATGACCGATTCAACTGGAAATAGTTTCATACTCCGAACCAAGACATATGGTCGAATCTGGAAAAAAGTAAGTTCCTCAAATAATGCAATAACCGCAATGTCGTGTGCCAACGTCAGTACGTGTGTCGTGGTTGGCACAAATCAGAAGAGTGGTCCGTGGCTCGAAACATTGCAAAATGGTGTTCTCGTAGTCAACAAACTGAACTACGTCACAACTCCATTTAACGACGTTGCTTGCCTGCCTACAAAATGTGTGGTTGTTGGCAACACGAATGTCGCCACAGTGCCATTTAACTCTTAAGCGCTGCTTTCAGTAGCCCCGGAAGTTTTGCCCACGAAGGCTTAACTTCAAAGTTAAGGAGCTTGCGCATAACTACAGCGGCATTGCCATTCGTTGAGAACCACGCTGGTGCTGGTGATGCCACAAACGGTCCACGAACCACAGACTTCTGTGGTCGAGCAAACATGAAGCCGTTGCCCACGAATCCGCTACCTGACTGGATGTCTGTGATCAGGTGACCAGGGTAGGCACCCCACACAGTTGTCGAGAACGCGAAGCTCATTGCGTGCCAGAGGTTGAGCCCAATTGACCCGTAACGAAGATCAGCAATTGCCTGCTCAATGGCAGGGCCAGTTTCTGCGTCTTTCAAAGCACGAGGGTCCGCGATCATTGTCATTGAGAGCGTTCCCCAAACAACGTCGTTACAGAAGTCAGTTGCTTTTCGAACAAAGTCTGCTGGTGAAGAAGCATCAAGGCCCGTTTCGCTGGTGAGCGCACAGAATGCTTCAACGTTAAGACTCATGTCGGCTTTGTTGTTTGGATCAACATTGCGAATAATTGTCCAGGGCATCTTGTCGCCGCTGCCGTCACCGATTTGATGTGCGTCTGGGTGCACACTCAAGAATGAATCACGGCGTGCCAGCGCACCTGGGTAGTACGCACGGCGCGTTGGGATACTGGCGAATACTTTTTCAAGTTCACTCATGAATTCTTCTCGTTGTTCCCACTGGGCGTGAGTAATAATGATGCGCGGTGAAAGACAGTTAAACCCGGCATTGTTCGCAAGCATGGTTGCAACATGCTTGGCCTGGTACGCAATCTCTTTTGCTGACCACTTACCCGGGACAATCACCACTGGTGAAACATTTCCAAGTTCGCAAGATACCGGTTTAGTGATAAGAGGTTCATTCGCGGCCTTACGACGCTCGCCTTCTGGTCCAACACCGAAAACAATTGCATCATGTGTTTTGTCTGAACCAGTTACGTGAATGTCGTCAATGCCGGCGTGAGTAGTTAGGTACGCACCAACTTGTGCACCACCGCTCACGATGCGAAGAAAGCCAGCATCAATCAATGACTTCAGCGACTTGTTCCAGTACGGAACTAAGTAGTCATTAACTGGGTTTGCCTTTAGAACTACAACCTTGCCTTCAGCAAACATTTTGGAGAGTACGTCTCGTGGCCCTAGTGATGCAACATTGCCTGCACCTAGAACAAGCGAAACACCAGCGTGAGCTTGTGGTTCTTGATATGCCATGGCCTGAGTTGATTTAACTTCAGCTTCGCTGACACCAGGTTCCATCCAGACTTCACCGGTCATGCCGCTGTAAAGAATTTTGTCAAAGACGTTTCCTGGAATTACTTGAATTGCAATTCGGTTACCTGGCTTGTGACGAACTGGTCCTGGGTACTGGGGGCGACCCTTGGAATTGATGTCGAGCATCGACTGGCGAAATGCTTGTGCCATGCGAATGTATGTTCCAATACCACTGAAGAGTTCTTCCCCGGCTTCTGGGCTCTTTGGATCAAGTCCCTTGGCGAAACAAGCCGCTGCATTCCATTCTTCTGAAACTGCGTAGGTGTCAGCAACTACGCGAGCAAGGAGGTCAGCGCGCTGTACTGGTGATGTTGCCGCCCAGGCTTGGGCATTTTTTGCAACATCGTTAATAGCTTGATCTAGTTCTTGAGTATTTAACTCAACGTGATCTTGAAGTCCTGAAGTAGGCGCTGCGGCCCCTCGTGTCTGGCTCATTTTTATACCCCCCGTTTTATGCGAGGCTAGTCCCATGAGTTTGTCTTCGTCTAGTACTACGCCACCGGGGTGGTATCCCGACCCGAGTGGTGAGAGAAAATGGCGTGTCTGGACTGGAACTTCCTGGTCGGAAATGACTCGAGCATATGGAGAGCCCGCCAGCAAGGATTCCGTTCTTGCCTCGCTTGGCCTTATCCAGGCGCTTTCTCGTCTTACTAAATACGGTGTTCTCGCTGTCTTTGCTGGACTTGGGCTAATCGTCAACTTGCTCCAGCACTGGCCTAAAACAAGTCACCCAGTGCCAATGTGGTTCGCTGTTACAGCATCGAACATGGCTATTGCGATGTTGTTAATTGGAACACTCTGCTTTGCAGTTGCGCTTAAAGAGCTCGAAGGCAAATGGACAGTAACTTCCTTCATTCCACTCGTAAATGTAATGGTGGCGAGTTCACTAATTGCAGAACGCCTGGGGGCTAAAGGACTTCGAAGAGCTTTTTCCGAAACCCTGCTCGTGGCTCTGTTCATTGTTCAGAGCAAAACCCAGCCCTGGATCATTGTGGCTCTTATCATTGCCACCTACGACAATTTGCGCTGGACGTATGGGCTTTACGACCAGTTAATGGATGTCGCCCTAGCGCATAACATCATCAAGGTTCAATAAATACAGGAGAGTCATGTACGACTGGTCAGAAGAACACCAAGCAATTATCCAAGTAATGCGTCGCTTCGTCGACGAAGAAATTCGTCCACACCTCGACGACCTTGAGCACAACGGAATGCCACCATTCGACATCATCCGAAAGCTTTACTCAACCTTCGGTCTGAAAGAAATGGCGCAGGAAAACTTCAAGCGTCAACTCGAACGAAAGATTTCTGGCGAAGAAGCGCCGCGTACTTCACGTGGCTCAGACCCAGCAGCACAACTAATCTCCACAATCGAGCTGTGTCGCGTTAGCCCAGGACTCGTAACTTCAATGGGTGTGTCAACTGGTCTTGCTGGTGGAACAATCAACAAGCTCGGTACTCCTGCACAAATGGAGCGATGGGGACTTGACCTCGTGACATTCGACAAGGTCGGATCATGGGCAATCAGCGAACCGGACTCTGGTTCTGATGCACTCGGTGGAATGCGCACTTCAGCCAAGCGTGATGGTGATGGATACATCTTGAATGGATCAAAGACATGGATTACTAACGGGCCTTACGCAGACACAATTGTTCTCTACGCGAAGCTCGATGACGGCAGTGGCGAAGACATCCGTAACCGCAAGGTGCTGACCTTCGTGCTCGACAAGGGGATGCCGGGGCTAGTACAGGCAAAGCCTATGAACAAAATGGGCCAGCACGGCTCACCAACCGGAGAAGTATTCCTCAGCGATGTTTATGTTGGAAAAGACCGTCTTCTTGGAGAAACTGAAGATCCAAAGGGTGGCGGACGATCAAGCGCTAAGGACAACTTTGTTTCTGAGCGCGCTGGAACCGCAGCGATGGCTCTTGGAATCATTGAAGAGTGTTGCAAGCTCGCAGTTGAGTACGCCAAGACTCGTAAGCAATGGGGAACACCAATTGGTGAATACCAACTCGTTCAGCAAAAGCTCGCGAACATGGAAGTTGCTCGTGTCAACGTTCGCAACATGGTGTTCATGCACATTGAGCGTTCTTCTGCCGGTGTAGTACCAAGTTTCGCAGAAGCTTCAGCAATGAAGCTCTACGCCGCACAAGCAGCGTGCCAAGTTGCTGATGACGCAATTCAAATCTTCGGTGGTAACGGCTACATTGCTGAATACCGCGTTGAGCAGCTGTGCCGTGACGCGCGAGTACTCCGTATTTACGCTGGAACTGACGAGCTGCAAATTATTGCAATTGCCAAAGACTTAATTCGTAACTAGCGAAGCCCATCTCGGAGTTTGTCAGCAACACCCACCCAGCCTTTATAGCCCTGCATTGCTTCAGGCGCTGTATCGAGTGCCAAAAGAAGATTCGTCCCAAATTCAGGATCGAGCTCTTGCAACATTTTTGCTGAGGCAACGTAATTACGAATTGTGAAGACGATTGCTTTGGTCATTGGAAGCTGGCGAAGCGTTTGTCGTTCTACGCGAAAATACCAGTCACCAAGCTCACCACTTGGACTTCGTCGAATGCTGAATGGTTGGTGCAACGTTGGGTCGTCAAGGAGCGTCCAGTTGAGCCGCCAAAATGAACGGTCCGGTTTTAGACGATCAAAGAAAGCATTTGTAGGACTACTTAGTTCAACGTCGTAACCAGGAACCGGACCATGAATAGAGTCAAGTGTTGTTCCAATTTTTGTTGAGAGATCCCACCTAGATGGGAAACAGACTGATGCGGCTTGTAAGCGCCAGTCATCAGATTTAACCAGCACGCAGAGATCTTCTTGCACCAATCTGCTGGCGCTGACAATCGGGTGCTCATTTGGATCAATCTTGTATGAAATCTCCGGATGAAATTCCTTGAGTGATTCTTCTATGCAACTGAGTAATTCTGTACTTGCTTCAAAACCCTCTGAAGCAGTCGCAACAACCGTTTCAAATTTTTCAGCAAGAAGTTCTTGTTTCAATTCAAGTTCCGCGCTTCGGTTGTGATCAATTTCTAACCAGTTAGAAAGATCGAGCGGGCGCAACCCCATCGCCATACGCCATCCCTTGTTTTCGAGAGGGATATATGGAAAGTCTTGGTTACTCACTTACCTCGGCGAGTCAGAGTCCACCAAACTCCTGTAATCAAGACAGTCGGAACTCCAATAGCGATTATTCGTCCTAGCCAAAGAACTTCTCCACGGTGAACTGACTTAACTTCATGGAGCCCTAGAGCTACTAAGTGGATTGCCGACACTATTTACTACCTTCTGGAAGTTTGGTCATTATTACTTCAATTCTTTCAAGAATTTCTGAAATGGCTTTATCTTGAGCTAGGAGATGATTCTGAATTTCTGATGCCTCTTTCAACACCGCTTCTGCATCTTTGAACGTATCTTCTGCACGCTTGTCTGCAGCGGCAGCCTGAATATTTTGTCCCACGATAATTATTGGCAGTAGGACTAATTGCAAGAAGCTGCTTGAAAGCCAAACCACAACAAAATACGTTCCTTGTCTGATTGCTGAAGGCAGCGCAAAAAGTGCGATGGTTGTAAAGAGATACGCAGTCCACATTGTTCCAACGGCCAGCGTAATTTTCAACCCAAATTTAGAATTAAATCTGACAAAGGGATTCGAATGTTTTGCGTTTCTAAAGTCTGTTGTTTTAGATGGTCGTCCAGTACGTAACTCCTCGGCACGAGGGTGTCGAACATAGTCGTAGATTTTGGACATGTTTGAATTCTCGCACGTCAGTTACTGACGCGCATAACTCCGTTAATTACTTAACGAGGTCTGGGGCAGTTTCCATACCTTGACGCCATACTGAACGAGCAATGATCTTGGTCGTGTCTGCACGGTCGCGGTACTTCGTCGCAATGTCACGAGACTCTTCAAGCAAACCTTCAGAGAGGAGTGTTGGGTTGAGTCCTAGTGCTTGGAACTTTTCACGGTCCACATTGAGCTCGTTTTCTGCCGCCTCGACGCGTGGGTTTGGAAGGTTCGCAATTTCCACCCCAGTGAGCTTTGAAATTAATTCAGCAAGGTCGCGCACACGGTATGTCTCGGTTACTTGGTTGAAAACCTTCACTTGATCGCCACGCTTTGGTGGGTTCTCAAGAGCAATCTGAATACAACGCACAGTGTCACGAATGTGGATGAATGCACGTGTCTGTCCGCCAGTTCCGTGAACAGTAAGTGGGTGACCAATTGCTGCTTGCATCAAGAAACGATTAAGCACTGTTCCGTAGTCACCGTCGTAGTCAAAGCGGTTAATGAGTCGCTCGTCACGTGCAGTTTGTGGAGTTTGTGTTCCCCAAACAATGCCTTGGTGCAAGTCAGTGACACGCAGTTGGTCATTCTTTGCGTAGAAGGCAAAGAGAAGTTGATCAAGTGTCTTGGTGAGGTGATACACCGATCCAGGGTTAGCTGGGTGAAGAATTTCGCGGTCAAGATCTCCGTCTGGAGTTGGAACCTTAACTGTGAGGTACCCCTCTGGAATTGGAGCTGTGCCTGACCAGCCGTAGCCGTACACACCCATTGTTCCGAGGTGAACAAGCGCTATGTCGAGACCAGATTCAACAATCGCCACAAGAACATTGTGCGTTCCTGTCACGTTGTTATCAACGGTGTAGCGCTTAGCAACTTCGTTGCGCATTGAATAAGGAGCGGCGCGCTGCTCACCAAAGTGAACAATTGCGTCAGGGCGCTCTGACTTCAGCAGTGCAGCAAAACGGTCATACTCTTTGGCAAGATCGAGATTGACGAAGCCAATAGTCTTGCCAGAAATTTCTTTCCAAACCTTGACACGCTCTTCCATTGAAGTAATAGGTGTGAGTGAGTCGACTCCGAGCTCAACATCGATTGCTCGACGACTGAGGTTGTCAACAACGATTACATCGTGACCAATGTCAGATAGGTGAAGCGAGGTTGGCCAACCACAGAATCCATCACCACCGAGAACAAGAACTTTCACGAATACTCCTTCGACACACAATGTGCGCTGTATCTAAGTAAGAAAGCCTACCAACTAAAGGGATTTACTCTGTTTCATTGAGAAAAGTATTTCTCACATGCTTGTTTGTTACCAAAGTCACTTTATGGCTCTAAACGGCACTTTTCACTTAGATCTGACAACGATGCCTAATAGCCTTTTAACAAGAAAAATTTCTTTAGTTATTGGAGTTCTTTTGATCACATTTTTCCTTGCATCACTCGTCAACTTGGATCATCCGGGTCACTACATTCACTGGCACTTTGTGAACATAAGTGTCGGAAATCTAATAGTGATTGTGCTGATGATTACTACTTTCATTGCAGCTCTTTTGCTGCCCTTTCCAGGCAATAAGCGAAACAGGAGTGAGAAATGAGTTCAGTAGAAATCGATCGTCAGTGGACCACGCGTCTGCGCAAACGTGTTGAAGGAAAGCTTCCACCAGAAAAGGTTCTTCCTGATACGCAGCCAAGCTACGTCTCTTCTTGGATTTATGTCTTTGGAGTAGCAACACTCACCTCTTTTATCCTTGTGCTCTTAACTGGCTGCGTGCTTGCCCTTCGTGGCCCTCAGTGGTGGCACGAATCAAACTACGGTCACTTCGTCAATTCACTCCACCTTTGGAGTGTTGAAATCTTCTTCTTCTCAATGGTTATTCACCTTTGGGGAAAATATTTCATGGCTGCATGGAGAGGTGGGCGCCAACTCACTTGGATGACTGGTGGCATCACATTCCTAGTTTCAATCGCCGCTGGATTCACTGGCTACGTATCTCAAAGCAACTTTGATTCGCAGTGGATTTCCACTCAGGCAAAAGATGGAATTAATGCAACTGGCGCCGGTGCGTACTTCAACGTTCTCAACTTGGGCCAAATGTTGATGTGGCACATTGTGCTTCTTCCATTAGTTGCAGTGCTGCTGACCACCGTCCATGTCGTGATGGTCCGTATTAAAGGTGTTGTTCCACCATTCGCTGATGACAAAAAGGTTGCATAATGAGTAAAAACTTTCGAAGTGACGTTGATGTTGTTGAGTGGACTGGCCGGCAAAGACCGTACGACATCTTGAAAGAAGGGGCGATTGCTCTTTTGCTCATTACGATTCTGACGTTAACCCTGGCAATTATCTATGGCTCACCAGATGAGACATCAATAACAATAAAAAAGTGGTCAAACGTAGCACCAGTTGATTTTGCGATGACTGCGGTCAGTGAGCTCAATGGAACTTCCACTACCGGTTCCTACGGTCCTCCGTATAACCATGCATCGACTGGACAGGCAATTGGCCCTGTGAACTTGGTAAATACAGTTGGTGTTCGCATACCAATTAATACAGCCAATGATTTTGTTATTAATCCTCTTACGGCGCTGCCCTACCAAGCTGATCTACACCAAAGTTTGCTGAATTGGAAAAACGCGACTGTGCAGACTCGAGCAATTTGGGTGACTAACTATTCAGATGCATCATCCAAGATGACATTTACCAATGGGCAAATTGTGGTCCCAACTGCAACTGCAGGTCCAGTCCCAGTGATGATTAACAACTTGACTTCTATGGCTCGCAGCGGAGCACTCGATGAGTCACTGATTTCAAATAACAGTTTTTACACGACTGACTTTACGAAGACCCTCCTGTTCATTTCAGATGGCTCGTACCTGGCTACTACTGCCGACAAGCAACATCTGTCTGGAAGTCAATGGGGAATGATGAATGAGACAGGTAGTTACCCAGGTCAAGCATGGCTCTGGATGTACTCGTTCTGGTACCAAATCCCACCATTCAACGCGAGTGGAAATGCCGACGCACTTGTCTGGGCGCTAATGATGTTCCTCTCAGCGCTGATGATCTTCGTTCCCTTTATTCCAGGCCTTCGATCAATCCCACGAAAGACTCGGGTCTACCGACTCATTTGGAGAGACCACTACAAGAGTAGTTAAAAGGACCTACCGGGGTCGCGGTCATGCATCTTCTGTGCAAAGAGCGCGGCTTCGGTACGACGTTGAAAGCCAAGCTTTGAGAGCAGGAATGAAACGTAGTTCTTCACTGTCTTTTCAGATAAGAACAACGTCTCACTCATTTCGCGGTTGCTAAAGCCCTCACTCAACAGATCAAGTATTTGTCGTTCACGTGGGCTCAAACTGGCCAGGCGAGCATCTTCTGCGGTTTCACGTTGCAATCTACGTCGGGCTGATTCGATTTGATCTGAACTCATAAGTTCATTTCCGGCGGCAACACTTCTAATTGCTGAAACTAGGGCATCGCTGTTGATGTCCTTTAAGACAAAACCTCTTGCGCCAGCGAGTACTGATGCAAGGAGCGCATCATCGTCTGCATACGAAGTGAGCATTATGCAATGAAGACCAGGGGCTTCTTGGTGGAAGTGACGACAAAGTTCAATCCCACTACCATCAGCAAGTCGAACATCAAGAAGTGCGACATCAATAGACGAAAAATCAGAGAACGTTAGACCCTCTTCTAGGGAGCCAATTTGAGCTACTACCTCTAGACCGTCGTAGCCGTTAAGTAATTCAATCAACCCTCGACGAACAATTTCATGGTCATCTACAACTAAGACTCTGATCATTTTCCTACCTTCTTTGAAGTCCAAGTAACAACAGTTCCGACTTCGGGTGTTGATGAAGCACTAAATGATCCACCACATTGCCGAGCCCGAGTGGCGAGGTTGCGAAGTCCATGTCCGACAGAGCTTGGAGCAATAAAGCCAACGCCATCATCTTTCACTTCAAGTACTACGAATTCTTTGTTTTCACTGACAGTGACAAAAACTTGACTCGCGTGTGAATGGCGAACAACGTTCGAAAGAATTTCTCGAAGTGAGCTAACTAATTGGTCCGAGGTGAAGACATCCATGTTCGCTTCAACGCCATCAGAAATACTCAGCACAACAGGCACACCCAAACGGTGTTCGACTTCATTTGTGAGCTCGTTAATTCTAATTTTGAGCGCAGCAGATCTCAGATGGTCATTTTCAATTTCAAATATTGTTGTTCGAACTTCGAGCATGGTTGCGTCAATTTCTTTTAGTGCGGCAGTAATTCGCTCAAGGTCTTTATCGTTGAGTTCACTTCGACGAAGCACCTGAAGACTCAGGCCAATCCCGAACAATCTCTGGACAACTGAGTCATGTAAGTCTCTAGCCAAACGTTCTCTTTCTTCACTTAGAACTAAATCGCGAGACCTGGCACGAAGTGCCGCTTGGTCAATTACATATCCAGTCGCTAAACCAAAAGCATCTAACAAGTCTTCTTCTTCTTCACTGAAGAGCGAACCATCTACTCGGTCACATAAATAGATTGCTCCAAAGATGTGCCCATCTGAAGTGCGAATTGGCACTCCTAGAAAAGCTGACATGACTGGATGATTTGGTGGAAAGCCCGCTGCGCCAGCGTGCTTGGACATGTCAGAAATCCGCAGTCGGACTCCCCCTTGAATTATCTCTCCAAGAATTCCACGACCAGTGGGCTCATCACCCATGTGATCTTTTTGCTCGGGGGTGACGCCGTACGTAACAAATCTAGAAAGAGTGACACCGTCGGCGCTGACCACACCGAGTGCCCCGTAGCGAGCCCCTAAAAGCTCCGCGGCAGTTTTAACGATCGACTCTGTGAGCTCATTTAAATCTGTAACCGACTCAATAAGAAAGGTCGCCTCAATGAGTGCGTGCAGGCTATCAATGTCTTTTACGCGCCGGAAACTCATTTCATGAGTCTCTCACCGTTTAAGAAATTCAGATAAGTGACAAATGTCCTATTTTTGAAGAGAAACTACTCAACAAACACGCTATTGAACTGCTGAGTAACTCGAATAAATGTCGTGCACTTACTGAGATCTTTGAGGCGAGCAGCGCCAACATAAGTGCAGGTTGAGCGAATTCCACCGAGGATGTCTTGAACGGTTAGTGAAACAACACCTCGGTAAGGAACAAGTACTTCGCGACCTTCAGCTGCGCGGTATTCACGGAGCCCACCGAAGTGCTTTTCATTCGCGGCACGTGAGCTCATCCCGTAAAACTGAACATATTTATTGTCGACAACTTCGCCGCCACCTTCGTCATGTCCAGCAAGCATTCCGCCCAACATCACAAAGTCTGCATTTGCACCGAATGCTTTAGCAACGTCACCCGGTGATGTGCAGCCACCGTCAGCGATGATGTGACCACCAAGTTCGTGTGCAGCTTCACCACATTCAATGATCGCTGAAAGTTGTGGGTAGCCAACGCCAGTCTTCACGCGAGTGGTGCACACTGATCCTGGACCAATGCCAACCTTCACAATGTCTGCACCGTTGATGATGAGTTCTTCAGTCATCTCTCGTGTTGCGACATTTCCTGCAATGATGACAATTTCTGGGTAGTTTGAGCGAAAGTCGCGCACAAATTCCACGAATGTTTCTGTATAACCATTAGCAACATCAATACAGACAAACTTCATGTGTTCTTGTCCGACTTCGTTATAGATGGACTTGAACTTAATTAAGTCGTCTGGGGCAGTTCCAATGCTGAAGGCCCAGCAGTCTTTGAGATTTTTTCCAGTTGATTCAATCCAACTAATTACTTCACTTGCAGAATAGTTTTTGACTAGGCAAGTAAAAATTCCACTCTTAGCTAACTCTTCTGCCATGGCAAATGTTCCAACACCATCCATGTTGGCGGCCATCACTGGAACATTGGAATATGTTTGCTTGCTATTGCGAAATGTGAACTCGCGAGTCAGATCAATTTGTTTGCGAGATACAAGGGTGCTGCGCTTAGGCCTAAAGAGAACATCTTTGAAATCAAGCTTTATGTCGTTTTCAATTCTCATAAAAACTTCCCTCATTTACATGGGATTGCTTCTTTTTTGCCCTAAATGAGTATTCCACAGTTGGTGCGGCTGGAGGGATTCGAACCCCCGACCCTCGGTTCCGTAGACCGATGCTCTAATCCGCTGAGCTACAGCCGCATTGTTACTGGTTATCTATCTTAGCCG
>Ga0194047_10001550_pt1 | contig 13904 bp, 12 predicted proteins | sample JunL225m_MetaG_2_FD_160070 | JGI IMG/M metagenome (GOLD analysis project Ga0194047, IMG submission 160070) | Anoxic zone freshwater microbial communities from boreal shield lake in IISD Experimental Lakes Area, Ontario, Canada - Jun2016-L221-5m | ecosystem: Environmental > Aquatic > Freshwater...
ACTAAACGGGAACGATCCACTGCATGTGAATGTATTGGAACTTGTACCGAATGATTGTAGAAAGTCCTCGCAATCGGCTCATATCCTGAAAACTCCGTAGCATTGGCTAAGCCAGCCACTACTGCAGTTGGAGCCTTCTTTGCTAAGGCACATACCAAAGCAGATTTGAGTAAGCCCTGGGTCTCAATAACCGTATCGTAAGTGACTTCTTGCAGTTGTTTTTTGAAGGAAAAAAATTGTTGCCAACTAGTAAGCTCAAAAAGATGCTTTTTCCAGCGACGCAATCCAAAGGGAATAATGCGATCGATGCCTTTAAAGCCATCCCTGGATAGCATAGGCTCGAGCAAATGAACATATGCCTCCTCAACTACCCAATCAATTTGGGCATCCGGCAATCGTGTCCGCAAGTCCCAGACTAGAGGGAGATTATGTAGGACGTCCCCCAAAGACGAGAGTTTGACTAATAGGATTTTGGGCGATGCAGCGCTCATGAGAGCATTATCTTTTCTTTTAATACGGCAGAGAATTAAAACTTCGGGAATGCATCCCAAGCCAGACCATTAAGATCCCTGGCATTCATATTGGGAGTAACTCCCGCTGGTAATGGCCAATGTACCCCTACAGAAGGATCATTCCAAACCAGACAGGCTTCACTTTGCGGATGATAGTAGTCAGTCGTTTTATATAAAAACTCTGCTGACTCCGAGAGCACTAAAAAACCGTGTGCCAGACCTGCCGGAATCCACAACTGCTTATGATTTTGAGCGCTAAGCTCCACTCCAACCCATTTGCCATAGGTAGGTGAAGATCTACGGATATCTACAGCTACATCAAAGACGCTACCCGAAACAACGCGCACCAATTTACCTTGAGTTTGCTCTAACTGGTAATGCAAGCCACGCAAAGTCCATTGCTTCGAAAAAGAATGATTATCTTGAACAAAATCGACATTCAATCCAGTAGCTTGTGAAAAATCTTGTGCGTTATACGATTCAGTAAACCAACCACGCTCGTCACCAAATACTTTGGGTTCAATAATCAATACATCATGGATCGCTGTTGGCGTCACTTGGAGTTTTGGGTGCGCAGCAGTCAAACGAAGTTTCCTTTAATTCTTAGAAGATAACGAAATTGGCACAGCTGAGGTATTGAGCTCATGTAAAATTTTACTCAGGTATTGACCATAGCTGTTTTTACTTAACTGGGCAGCTACCTTTTGGACTACTTCCGCACTGATCCAGCCTTGACGGTAGGCAATCTCTTCTGGGCAAGCAACCATTAGGCCCTGACGCTTTTGCAAGGTGGCAATAAATCCAGCGGCATCCAATAAAGAATCATGCGTACCGGTATCTAGCCAGGCAAAACCACGACCCATGATTTCAACATTGAGTTCATTTTTATCGAGGTAGAAACGATTAATGTCAGTAATCTCTAGCTCGCCGCGAGCGCTTGGTTTAATCGCAGTAGCCACATCGCAGACTTGATTGTCATAGAAATATAAGCCTGTGACTGCATAGTTACTTCTGGGTCTAACAGGTTTCTCTTCAATCGACAGCGCCTTGTAATTCTGATCAAACTCAACCACCCCATAACGCTCTGGATCAGTGACGTGATAAGCAAAGACCGTTGCACCGGCAGTTCTTTTATTGGCGCTATCAAGCTGCCCAACAAGCTCATGGCCATAAAAAATATTGTCCCCAAGCACTAAAGCGCTGGGATCATTGCCTACGAAATTTTTACCTAGAGTAAAGGCTTGTGCCAAACCGTCTGGTGAGGGTTGAACACAGTATTGAATATTCAAGCCCCACTGCGATCCATCACCCAAGAGCTCAGAGAAACGGGGGGTGTCATGCGGAGTAGAGATCAATAAAATATCGCGGATACCAGCCAACATCAAAGTCGTCATTGGGTAATAGACCATGGGCTTGTCGTATACCGGCATCAATTGTTTTGAGACGGCTTGAGTCACTGGATACAAACGCGTTCCAGAGCCTCCAGCCAAAATAATGCCTTTACGATTAATTGCCATTTTTTTATCTACTTTTTATATCAGGCCGTCTTTGGCTAATTGCTGCACATAAGCCCAAACTTCATCTGACCAGGGTTTATTCCATTGCTGTAATTTTGACACATCCCCGGTAGCAACAATCGCCTGTCTGAGTTTGTCAGTGGCCATACGGGAATTCATGGGTCTAGGTGCTGGCAATGGGTACTCCACTGCCATAATCGGCTTAATTGCACCCGAAGAGGCTTTTAAATTGGCGCCTGCATTAATCGCAGCCTCTAGTACTAAACAAGCTAATGCATGCCAATTGGTCTCTCCAGGAGGAACCGCATGATAGATACCTGAATCAAATTTACTTAAGCCACCATTTGAATTAAGTACTAAATCCAAACTCAGTTTAGCCAGCCAATCAGCGGAGGTAGGCACACCAAGTTGATCTTGAATCACTTTCAATTCTTCGCGCTCTTTTGCCAAACGCAAAATCGTTTTAATGAAATTACCGCCAGCACCATAGACCCAGCTCGTGCGAAAGATCGCGTACTGACCACAAGTTACATTTGAGAAAGCTTTTTCAATTGCCGCCTCGCCAGCCGCCTTACTCTTACCATAAGCGCCAAGTGGATTACGGACATCATTCTCTGTATAAAACCCTGATTTACTGCCATCAAAAACGTAATCAGTAGAGTAGTGTAAAAAAGTAGCGCCATGAGTAGCAGCATATTGCGCCATCAGCTCGGGTGCTCTGGCATTAATGGCATTCGCCAGTTCCACTTCGGTCTCAGCCTTGTCGACTGCCGTATACGCGGCAGCATTGATAATGAGATCAGGTTTAATAGCGCTCAATATTGTGTTTACTGCCTCAGCTTGCGAAAGGTCACAATCATCGCGCCCCACATACTGGATAGAATGATCTTGGGATAGATTGGTGTTATCGATTAAAGCGCGAAAGGCTTTACCTAATTGACCGTCTTTACCAAAGATGAGGATGTTCATGCGTGATGCTTTGGCTTTTTGATAACTTAGTTGTACTGCTTTTGTAGCCAGTCACGATAAGAGCCACTGACAACGCCCTCAATCCAGACTGGGTTATCCAAATACCACTGAATCGTTTTACGAATACCGGTATCAAAGGTTTCTGCGGGGCGCCAGCCTAAGTCTCGCTCTACTTTGCTTGCATCAATAGCATAGCGGCGATCATGACCAGGTCGATCTTTTACAAAGGTAATCTGCTCTGCGTACGATTTGCCATCAGCGTGTGGCTTGAGCTCATCCAAAATGGCGCAGATCGTTTTCACGACATCAATATTGGCTTTTTCATTCCAGCCACCGATGTTATAAGTCTCTCCTAATTCCCCTTTAGCCAACACTTCGCGAATCGCTGAACAATGGTCACCTACATAGAGCCAATCACGAATTTGTTGCCCATCGCCATAGATAGGTAATGGCTTGCCATTGAATGCATTGAGAATGACTAGTGGAATTAACTTCTCTGGGAAGTGGTAAGGGCCATAATTATTAGAACAATTAGTCGTCACCACTGGAAAGCCATAAGTATGAAACCAAGCACGTACTAAATGATCTGATGCTGCCTTAGAGGCAGAGTAAGGACTATTCGGTTCATATGCATTGGTTTCTGTAAATGCAGGGTCTGTCATCGATAAAGATCCGTAGACCTCATCAGTGGAAACATGATGAAAGCGAAAACCTGCTTTAGCAGATCCTTCAAGACCATTCCAATACTCGCGTGCACACTCTAATAAATTGAAGGTTCCAACAATATTGGTTTGCACAAACTCAGCAGGCCCATGAATAGATCGGTCGACATGGCTCTCTGCTGCAAAGTTCACAATCGCTCGAGGCTGATGCTCTTTTAATAATTTGGTGACAAGATCTTTATCCCCTATATCACCATGAGCAAAGATGTGTCGAGAATCTGTTTTCAAAGACGCTAAAGTAGCAAGATTACCGGCATAGGTCAGCTTATCTAAATTGACGATGCCCTCTGCATTTGGATTAGCCAGCCAATCCAATACAAAGTTGCCTCCAATAAATCCTGCTCCGCCTGTAACTAAAATCATGATTAGAGTGGTCCTAAAATAGAATCTGCAAATGCCTCTGAGCTATACGGTTTAAATGCTGATGAAGCCAAGAACTGTTTGCCAGCCTCTTGATAGGCAATATAGTCCTGCTCAGTTATTTTACTGATGTATTGATACAAATCCCGATAAGGGTCTGCGCCATTCAAAAACTGGCGAAAATCAATAAAACAAGTGCTTGGAACAATATTTTCAATATTGGGCTCACCCCAATACACTGGCACGCAGCCAGCAAACAAAGAATCAAATAGCTTCTCAGTGATATATCCTGGAATATCTTTAGCATTTTCAAAACAAATACAAAAACGCGCTTTGGCTAACACTTCAAATTTATTCTTTGCAGGGCCTTGATAGCTAGGAAAAACCGATTGCCCAAATAAAAATGGGATAACCTTCTCTAATCGGTAACGCCACTTACCTAAATTGCCAAGACGCTTTTGTGGCACTAGCCAACCATTACCAAATAATGAAAAATCTTTTGGGACATTCGATTCAAACCAGCGAATTGCTCTTACTCGCTCAGAATACAACTCTCTAGCGTCAGGCAAATTGGCATGACGATTACTGCCAATTAATACGCAAAAGAGATCGCGATTTGAAAATCCTGGATTGATGATCTCGCTCAGTCTAAATTGTGCTGGCAAGACATTGGGGTAAGTAATCGGAAATTTGGGAACTAAGGCTGTTCTTTGATTAAGCAAGCTAGCTGAATTGGTATTCAGTAATGCTTGATCCCACGTAAAGATGCCATCAAATTGATTGAGGTAGTCTGCATTTCCATTGATTGGGACCGTGAGCTCTGTTTCAAAACGAATCAGGTAGTTCTTACAATCCTCAATGGGGATGAATGGCACCGCCTCTACGTAAAGTGTGAAATTGGGTGCAATCCCTTTTTGCTGAAGAACATCGAGCGTGTGAAGTTCAATACCCTGCTCGGCAGCTTTAGCCTGCAGCACCCTGAAGGGCTCGAGACAATCATCTCGATTTCGGGGACTTTGAGGGTTAAATAGATCATCTTGACCCTCCTCCCATCCGACAATCCCTCCAACTAACATAGTAGGCCGCTCACTTAAGGTTACGTTTGGTTACGTCTCTAAAAGCACCAGCATGAATCGATGCCTAGGTAACAACTTTATTGTTAATGGTCTAATTATAGGGTTATGGCCATTTACACCTATCTCCAGGGCGGTCTAGGCAATCAAATGTTTCAATATGCGATTGCTCGAGCCCTATCCGAACATTATCAAAGCATCTTTTTGCTTGATCGTTCTTGGTTTGATGTGCCGCAAGCAGAAACTACGCCGCGACCTTATCAGTTAGATCTGCTCAATACCCAAGAAGTCCCTGTAAGTAAAGTTGCCTTCCCTAAAAGGCCTGACAGGCTCATGAGAGCAGCACAAAAATGGCTTTCTCTTGGCCCTGTTATCTATTACCAACAAAATGCTTTTGAGTTTGATGAATCGCTCTTGCGTTTAAAGGCAATGCATCAACGCGATCTTTATCTTTTTGGTTATTGGCAAGCCTTCCCATATTTAGAAGCTATTCGCCCAATACTGCAATCCGAATTTAAAACCAAAAGATCAACGGCCGATCACTACCAAGCTTATCTTGAGAAAATACGCTCTAGTGAGTCTGTCATGCTCCATATTCGTAGAGGCGATTATGTGCACTCCCCCTCGGCAGCAAAGTTTCATAAGGCATTAGCCTTAAGCTACTACGAACAAGCTATTGAGTTGCTATTGCTCAATAAACCCAATGCCCATTTCTTTATTTTTTCAGATGATCTACCTTGGGCAAAAGAAGCTTTACCCAAAGATCTCAAGATCACCTTTGTAGAGAACTCCTCAAAATCTGATGCTGCTGCCCAAGAATTGCAACTCATGTACGCCTGCAAGCATCACATCATTGCGAACAGCTCATTAAGTTGGTGGGGTGCTTGGCTTAAGCAAGATTGCAGTGGTTTGGTATTAGCCCCTAATCGCTGGATTAGCGATAGTAGTCTTAATTTATCCAATCTCTTGCCAGCGAACTGGCAAAGAATTCCTGCTTAAATAATTGCCCTACTTCCCAGAGCGGTCCACAAGGTTGCCATAGAGAGCAACGCAGATACGCTCGAAACGCGTCAAGGGAGTCCATAAGCCATTGCCCCGAAACTGAAAGCGGGCATACAACTCCATATTCGCACCGATAGAGATGTGGGGGATGCGTTCATTAATAAGTTTAATAAAAGATACACCGTACTTTAGGCGTTCATAAAAAGGTAAAGGCCTAGGCAAACAAGTCTCTGGAATGCCGAGCATTTTTAAGTAACTAGCCTGCGCATTAGAAAACACATTACGCGCAGCCTGGAGGTGGTTCACGCTCGTTTGAGTTGAGTGCAAACGATAAGTAATCAGCTTCTTTCTGATATTAGCAAAACGATATCCGGCTAAGGCAATCTCAGTCCACAGACAATAGTCTTCTGCGTGCATATAAGAAGCCTTGTAAGGGAACTGCTTAAATATCTCGAGCTTACCCATCATGGCAGGATTACATACTGGACTGCACACACTCAATAAGGCCTGAATATCAGCATTCGAGTGACGTTGCTTAGAGCTTTTACGCTCACCAGTTACTTGATTTAAAGTGAAATGATCAGCACCACATAAATCCGCAAAGTTGTTTTCTAAAAAGTCGACCTGAAGCGCAAGTCTTTCTGGAAAGGCACGATCATCTGCATCTAATAAAGCAAGGTACTTGCCTTTTGCCATTCCGGCAATCAAATTGCGGGTAGTAATCAAGCCACGATTTTGATCAGAGTAGACCTTAATAATGCGTTTGTCCGTAAATTGATCAATGATCTCGCGCGTGCGATCACTAGATCCATCATCCACAATGATTAACTCAAAATTGCTATAGGTTTGCGCCAAGATACTTTCGATTGCCTCAGCAATATAGCGTTCAGAATTGAAGACCGGCATGGAAACACTAACCAAAGGCATACTTTTACCTTCTCCGTTTACTGGCTGCATCAGATCTTTAGTGTTGGCAATGTCATTCATAATCAATTAGAGATAACTTTGCAAAAGACGTAGGAAGCGTTTGCTTCTTTTTAATAATCTTGAAGCTAAAGATTTTGTGGAGGCGCCGTAATCTAACTCAGACTCCCAGGCAGATTGATAAATTACACCCATAAAGTTTTGCTTCAACTTCGCTTGGGTCTCGCCTAAGCGACGTAACAGATAGTAATGCCAGTCATAGTGATAAATCCGAAATAAGGGTTCAATCATTCGAACCGGAATCGCTTGGTATTTGAGTAAAGTCTCACCATAGATTAGCGTCTCTGGATGTTCGGGGGTAATTAAATCCCAAAGTGTCATACCTTTGGGTTGTAAATATTGCAGATCCAAAGACTCCCACACCTTAGCTGACCATATAAAAGGGGCTGGGGCGCAGTAGTAATTTGGGCCAACCCTAGCAAATAAGGCTTTAACGGTTTCGGCTTCTTTGCGTAACTCTTTTTCAACCCGAAGATGACCACGATTCGTTGCCATCTGAAACAGTTCTTTATTTTGATGCAGCACTGTGTATGGTGAACCATCAGGAGCTAGAAAATCGGATTTACCAAAATCCCGAATAAAAATGCTATCTGAATCAATGCATAAATAATTACTTGCTAGGCCTAATCTCCAAAATTCAGACTTAATTACCTGCTGAGCAATACCGCCTGACCTAGTCTTCTGAATATCTTTTGGTGCACGGGGATTTGCTTGAACAATCGCCTCATCGGCAATCCACTGATAACCCTGGTTCTCCCCCAAGAGCGTAAATAGAATATCCCGATCTTCCAGGGGGGTAGAGATGTAAAAAGGAATCGATTCAATATTGTGCTTACGAATAGATTCGAGCAAACGTTTTACGCGCAATAAATCGCGTCGATACGATTTGCAATAAAGAAGGAAATCCACTGCCATTTAGGATTCGTAACCCATCGGATTTTGAGATTGCCAGCGCCAACTATCGGCACACATTTGACCTAAATTACGATGCGCTTTCCAACCTAGTAGTTTTTCTGCCAGAGAAGGGTCTGCATAGCATGTAGCGATATCGCCTGGTCTTCTATCAACTACTTGATAAGGAATAGGTCGTCCTACAACATCACTATAGGCTTTAAGCACATCCATCACGCTGTAGCCTTGACCTGTTCCCAGGTTCACCGTCAAAGAATCACGTCCAGCCAATAAATATTCCACTGCCTTCACGTGCGCCTGCGCTAAATCCACCACATGGATATAGTCTCTGACACCGGTGCCATCTGGGGTAGACCAGTTATCTCCATAAACCTTGAGTTCTGGCATTCTGCCAGCGGCTACTCGTGCAACCAATGGCGTGAGATTGTTTGGAATACCACGGGGATCTTCACCGATTAATCCTGACTCATGGGCACCGACTGGATTGAAGTAACGCAAATAGGCCACACGCCAATTTGGATCAGATACCTCTAGGTCACGTAAGACCTGCTCACTCATCAACTTGGTTTGACCATAGGGATTGGTCGGTTGCACTGGTGACGATTCATTGATCGGTACAACGCTTGGATCACCATAGACCGTTGCAGAAGAACTAAAGACAAAATTCTTACAATCGTGAGCCTGCATCACTTCTAACAAGGTTAAAAGACCAGCTAGATTATTTTGGTAATAACGCAGTGGTTGAGCAACAGACTCACCAACTGCTTTTAAGGCAGCAAAATGAATTACTCCTTTAATAGGATATTTATTAAAGACAGTTTCCAGAAAAGCGCGATCGCAAACATCACCCTCAATAAATTCTAATTTTTGGCCAGCCAGAGACTCAATCCGAGATAAAGCGAGCCGACTGGAGTTGATAAAGTTATCCAAACCAATAACGCGATTGCCTGCGAGCAGTAATTCAAGCCATGTATGTGAGCCGATATAGCCAGTGGCGCCCGTTAAAAGAATCATTGCAATTTGTCCGCTAATGTAAATACCTGATTAACTCGGAAATCCTGGAAATCTTATCCATCATCAACCCCCGAGTGGATTGATAAAGGGGTGGGAAGCTGGTTTTCCCAATTTAGCCGTTATTATTTGATTATATGAAACCTATTGGCTCAAACCGCTCTTTCTCCATTATGAGCGCCTTGATCATCTTTATCAGTAGCGCTTTACTGGCCATTTGGTCCCTCAAGAATACGATTGCCCTGCGTAATGCACTTTTAGCCATAGGCACCCTATTGGCCCTTTGGCTAGTTAGGCAATATTCAAAACAAGGAAAAGTACAATCCACGTCATCAATAGGCTTTGCCTTTGGTCGATATACCCCTATTGCACTCTCCTTCTTAATGCTGATCTGGGTAGTTATTCACTATGTATTCTTTAGCGCTGAGCCTGGGCAACAATTCCAAGAGCTAACCAGCACCTGGGTGCGCGTTTTGGAGGCTATTCTGATTGGGGCGGCCACCGGACTTGTTTTACGAGACCATCCACGTCGTGCGCAGTTTCTATGGTTCGGTATTTTATGTGGATTTATTTACCTGATTGTTCATTATTTAGAAATGTTTTTTCAGACCGGCAAAGCCTTTATGCCGAACTATTATTTTTCGAGCCCGTTTGGGAACAAAATTAACACGGTACTTATGGGGGGCTTATTTATTAGCGCCATCTGTGGCTCCTCCGCCGGCTCACTAATTTACAACCGTCCTCAATATCCCTGGCCAATTTATGTCTATTGGCTATTAGGTGTACTCGCAATTCTGTTTTCTTTCACCACCATTATTGATACTCGCAATGGGGTGGGTGTTGGCATCATCCTGATTGCAAGCTGGGCGCTCTACATTGGGATCTCAAAACTGCGCCAGCAAATTCGCTCCGACAAACTCGACTGGAAAATCGGTTTAGCCACATTGGTTCCAGTGATTCTGATTGTGATTTTTGTACAGCAGCACTTGAGTATTAATCGTGGGTGGGCTCATTTTGTTGATGACATCACGGTTGCCGTCAAAATTGATGAAGTGCCTCATTGGCAAGACGTCAAAAAATATGGCTACCCCAATACCGCCAGTGGCGAACCTGTTTATCCAAACAATTATGAACGCGCTGCGTGGGCTACTGCAGGCATTAACGCGCTCTCCAAAAATCCTTTAGGCTACGGAATGCTAGAGCACTCTCTAGGAAAGGTGATTCGACAGTCTTATCCAGAGGCCATGATTCGATCATCACATAGTGCTTGGATTGATCTTGGTTTGGCCTTTGGCATACCGGGCCTCATCCTGACCATAGGCGCCCTACTCTCTAGTATCGTCTTGGCCCTAAAAAGTAGTTCAACGAATCGATTAGTGGTCATTTGGATTGCATCAGATTTACTGCTGACCTTCACGATTGCTGAAGTTAGCAGTAAACATACGATTGAGATTTTGTTCTTCTCTATTGCTTTGCTCAACACCATGCTGTTGGAGCAAGAGAATGCGAATAGCTAGTACGCGTTTTTGTTGACGAAGCCGCGGAAGATCGTAAAGAAAATAATCTTCAGATCCAACCATAGCGACCAATTTTCAATGTAATACAGATCATGCTCAATGCGTGCATTGAGATCGGTATCGCCACGCCAGCCATGAATCTGCGCCCAGCCCGTGATACCCGCCTTGACCAAATGCTTCTTCATGTAATCTGGAATTTCTTTTTTGAACTGCTCCACAAATACAGGGCGTTCTGGCCTTGGTCCCACAATCGACATCTTGCCTTGCAGAACATTAAAAAACTGCGGTAATTCATCGAGACTGGTAGAACGTAGCCATTTTGAAAATGGAGTTACTGATTTGCCTGCAGAGCCGCCCCAAACAACCTTGCCATCTTCAAGATCCGCAGGCATAGTTCGAAATTTGTAAATCTCAAAGACTTCACCATTCCAGCCCACCCGCTCCTGACGATATAAAACCGGGCCAGGAGAGCTGAGCTTGACGCCAATCGCCAGGATCAACATCAGAGGGCTAATGAAAATCAAAATCAGGGTGGATAAACAAAAATCTTCCATCGACTTGAGAAAGAGATTCATCCCAGTCATGGGGGTGCCATACAGATCAATCATCTGCATGCCTAGTACCTCACTCACGCCATGATTAATGAGGCGGAACGAAAACCAATCTGGCACAAAGCGAATAGTGGCAGTACTCATCTGTAAATACTCCATCACCATACGCATCTGAGAACCATCACCCATGGGCAATGCGAGCCAAATTTCATTAAGGGGCTGCTTTGCCAATTCCGATAATTTATCGGCATCTAAATTTCGTAACTGAGTCTGTACGCGATATCCGGACCAGCGTGACTCGTTAATACGGCGCGCTATCTCGTCTGCAGTTCCACCAGAACCCACAATCGCAATATGCCTGAGATTAATACCTTTGCTGCGATAACGACGAATCAAGATATAACTAACTAATCTGCTGCCACACAATACAAAAAGACTGATGATGGCCCAAGAACCCAACCAAAGTCGAGAATACATTTCGGTAGATTTACTAAACACTAACCAAATCAGAATCAGAATCCAGGTCTTTAAAACACCGCTAGCCACCTGACCAAAGAGCGCCATTAAATTGCCGCCACGCCATGAGCGATATGCACGGTTGGTTAAAAATAAATACGCCAAACTCGCCAAGACCATTAACGAGGCATAGCGCTGCAAATCGAGATCGGGGTCTTTAAAAAACTGAATGGCAAAGAAAGTGCACAGACCTACCAAATTGATCGCGACAAAATCAAAGATTCGAATCAGGTAGGAATTAATAATGAAGGATGCAGCCATCGTCGTATTTTGCAGTACTACTCGATATTTAAGGAAAATTTGCGAAGGGCAGCCAATACCGCCTCTACAGAAATTTGATCCATTAAGTAAGTTGGGTTGTCAGGGTATTCAAAACCTAAATTCAGATAAGCGCCACCCTCATCCGGCCCTGGTCCCAGTACAACAGTCTTGCCCCCATTGGAATGGCCAGGATAAATAGGACCCCAACGTTTGGGGTTAGTTGGGCCATGCAAGGCGACTAGGGGTTTGCCCAAGAGTGCTGCAAGATGCATCGTGCCAGTGTTTACCGCCACTACTCCTGATGAGGCTTTTAAATACGCTGCGGTCGTCATCAGATTGGCTTTTCCTGCCAAATTGAGCAGGGACTCTGATGGCAGTCCATCGAGTATCCGCTTAATTTCTTGACACAGTGCATTGCTACGATTCGCATCCCCGGAAGCGCCAGTAATCACTACGCCATACCCAGAAGCAATGGCTCTGCAGGCTAGTGCCGCCCAGGATGCTATTGGCCACTCACGCAATTCGAAGTGGTTACCACTAGCCCAGGGGTGCAAAACGAGATAAGGTTGCTTAATATTTAGGCAATTAATACTGCCAAAAGTTGAATAATCTATTGGCGGCATTGCAGTCGCAGCAATCCCAAGCGGAGTCAACAAAGCCCTGAAATTGTCTAATTCATGAACGTTTGGGCTGTGTTTAACTGAAAAATCATAGGAAAAGTGCCGATTTTGGCCTTTTGTCTCAAAGCCGATTATCCACCGAGCGCCACTGAAGGCTGCAATTAGGGCGCCTATTCTAGGCCACTGGGAGGTATCAATTAAAACATCGACGGGATGGGCGCGGACCCGTTCAATTGCCGCTAAAGGCTGAGTAATGGGCACCAAAACCAGATCGTCATAACCAGTGATCAGATCAAAGGTAGCGGCATTGGCTGGCGTCGCAAAAACTGTGACTTTTGAGCCAGGATAGGCTTTGCGCAGATCCGCAATCAAGGATGAGGCCAATAAGGCATCGCCTATGGCAGCAAAAATGCACAGCCCAATGCTTTGAATATGCTCAGGTTTTGCCTTTTTAAACCTTAAAACAGATAGGCCAAACAAAACAGGCACGCCAATCCAGTGATCGAGCTTGCGCAAGACTCCCCTACCGCGTTCAGCTTTTACAGGTACAGCCACCAATATTTATCCTCGGTATTTCTAAAATTTGCTTTGTGAGCCATCCCATTGTATTTGCTTGTGTTTCTAATGGCTTACTAGCTAGAAGCTGGCATTTAAAACAATTTACAATAGCGCATTTACTGCGTAATAAACTGTTTAATCCAAATCTAAGAAAACCCTATGTCAAAATCAAAAGTTGCCCTGATTACCGGTATTACTGGCCAAGATGGTGCTTATTTAGCCGAGTTTTTACTGAAAAAGGGATATGAAGTACACGGGATTAAACGCCGCACCTCCCTCTTTAATACTGACCGTATTGATCATCTTTACCATGACCCGCATATTCCAGGCTCAAAGCTCACTTTGCACCATGGTGATTTGACTGACTCCACTTGTTTGATTCGCATCATTCAACAAACTCAGCCTGATGAGATTTACAACTTAGCTGCGCAATCGCACGTCGCGGTTTCTTTTGAAGAGCCGGAGTACACAGCGAACTCTGATGCCCTAGGTGCACTGCGTCTTTTGGAAGCGATTCGCATCCTCAAGTTAGAGAAGAAAACCCGTTTTTATCAAGCGTCGACTTCTGAGCTTTATGGTTTGGTCCAAGAAATTCCCCAAAAAGAAACCACTCCGTTTTATCCACGTTCACCATACGCAGTAGCCAAACTCTACGCTTACTGGATCACCGTGAACTATCGTGAAGCCTATGGTATGTATGCGTGCAACGGCATCTTGTTTAACCACGAGAGCCCGATCCGTGGCGAGACTTTTGTCACACGCAAAATTACCCGTGCATTAGCGCGTATCAAGTTAGGTCTGCAAGAGTGCTTGTACCTG
>Ga0194047_10001551_pt1 | contig 13904 bp, 11 predicted proteins | sample JunL225m_MetaG_2_FD_160070 | JGI IMG/M metagenome (GOLD analysis project Ga0194047, IMG submission 160070) | Anoxic zone freshwater microbial communities from boreal shield lake in IISD Experimental Lakes Area, Ontario, Canada - Jun2016-L221-5m | ecosystem: Environmental > Aquatic > Freshwater...
GACCCCATCAAGGGGTGAGTTGTGGGAACAAACCTCCACGAGTGGCATTTCCTAAATTACCCGCCTTGAGAAATCTGCCCTTGCTAGTGAACCTAGATGTGTGGGTAAAAAAGTGTCACGGGTTGCAGTATATGCGCAAAGCCGATTACAAAGGGACAGTTCGAGTAGATAAACATCATTACTACGTAGGAAAAGAATTAGCAGGAAAATATGTGTAGGCGGAGGTGGACGGAACTCAAGGACAATTGGTGTTTTGGAGTGAACAACGGGAAGTGAAGCGGGTAGCGATCAAGGGCTTGATCGGACAGGAGTTAGGTTATGAGGAATTTCTGAAGTTGCGGTTGAAGGAGGCAGAGAGCGAATGGCGGCTAGCAGGAGTCTCAACAAAGCCATATTTTCCTGTTAGCCATCCCTTGCCCCAAAAACAGGCACTATTTTAGCCCGTTTCTATTTTGTCCTCCCTACCCTATTTTTAGAAAGGATACTATTAATCCTAGATTTTTAAGCATAACTCACCCGATTGCGCCCTTCGCTCTTGCTCTGGTAGAGCATTTTGTCAATACGCTCAAACAGACTATCAACTGTATCCTCGTTGGTATTAAGACATGCGCCAATCGAGATAGTAACTTTAAGCTCACCTTTTGGGGTATGCCATTGAGCTTTTCCTACCAACGCCCTGATTTTCTCGGAAATTGCCACCAACCACTCTTGATCCATATTATGTAATACAACAACAAATTCTTCGCCACCCCAACGACCAACAAAGTCGGTTGCTCGAATATTATGAGCAATTGTTTGGGCAACCATTTTTAAAACATGGTCGCCTATATCATGCCCGTAAGTATCATTTACCTTTTTAAAGTAGTCTATATCAATTAATAATACGCCAATTTGGTCACCCAGTTGTTGAGCTTCGCCTAGAGAAAAACGAAGTTTATGCTCGATATAGCGGCGATTACCAATACCGGTGAGGACATCTTCCATTGCTTCTTTTTGAAAATTATTAGCGCGTTTGCGTTCTTGTATGGTAATTGAATTATCGCTGAAACTTTCCACGGCACCAATAATATTACCTTCCTCATCTACTAATGGAGCTACCCGAACCAATACCGGGACACGATGCCCATCACTATGATGCAGAAACACTTCCGCTTCACGAACGGCACCGTCAGTAATTGTTTCATAAATTGGACACCCAGTAATGCAAAGGAGAACACCAGACTCACTTACGTGCATGAGCAGATTCTCGGAACATTTGCGACCTAGTACCGCTTTACTATCGTAACCCGTAATGCGTTCTGCCCCCTTATTCCAGTATGTTATTCTTTTGTCTTTTCCGACCAGATATACTCCATCAAATAGGTTATCCAGAATTACCCGGTAAAATTCTTCTTTTCCAAACACAACTTCACCACCATCAATGTAATTAGGAAATTTATAATCATATAATATTAATTATAACTATTTCTGCAAGACCTTTTTGAGGCTAATAGGATGATTCTGTCACGGAAAATGTGGTGAATTTGGGTCAGTATTATTTAAGAATAGCTAAAAGCATCAGGAGCGTAGCGCGGAGATAACCAGTTCGGCGTAGAATTTTGCGCCTTCAGGGCGCAAGTGCATCCCATCCTCCCAGAATAACTCAGGATGATTAGTAGAAGCAGTAAACCAATCTACCAGTTGTGTATTGGGATAGCGTTTCACGCCTCTAGCAATAATATCGTTATTTGGCTCTTCCCAGCGGCGCGGAACTTTATCATTTACAAATATGACGCGCTTAATATCTACTAAATTTTGCATAAGTTCGTCAAATTGCTGATCGCTGATACCACCGTTATTGCCTAGATGTATTATTACTAGGTTTCCCAGAACGCCCTCTTTTTTATATGATTTCAGAATATCGTTCGCTCGTAGGAATTGGCGGCTAACCTCTGCATCAAGAGTTAATCCCGGAATAAGATTGCCCAAGTCTTTTGCTGCACCCAACATAACCGAGTCTCCAATCGCGGTAACTCGCAAAGGTATTTCAGGAGTAGGGGTTGCTTGTGGTATAGCAGTAGGCGAGGGCGTATGGGTAGGTTGGGGCGTTTGGGTTGCCGCAAATTCAGTAGTAGCTTCAGGGGTAGAAGTTGGCAAGGGTGCATAATTTGAAATTGGAGTTGCTGTAAAAGTAGGCAGCACAGTATTTATTATGTTGGGATAAGTAATTTTAAGGGAATTTTCCGCCAGATAAGCAGGGGTTTGAACAGGGTGCGCTGCGGAAACAGACGCAACTAATACCAGTGAAAATACTATTAATGTACTCACTGACATCTTCCAGCGCCAACCGAGGATTTTACGCTTAATCCCGTTAGCCTCCCTCCAAGATTTCCAAGCAGCACCTAAAGCGCCTTTACGTATAGGTGTTTCTACAACAATGTAAGAAAGCTCGGCAAACAAACAGGTTAATACAAGACGTACTAACAACAAGGGCAACCCATTTAGGGATACATCCAGATTTGAGCGAGTAACCATATAGATTGGCCAGTGCCAAAGGTAAATCCCATATGAGCGCAAACCAATCCAGCGCATTACGTTCCAACTCAGCAAGCGGGTTGTAAATCTGTTATAGGGATGTACTACTACCGCTATCAAAATTGCAGTAAGAAGCCCAGTTACCAGAAAACCGCCCTGATACAAAAAGGGGTTCGATTCATCTAGCCAGATTAAGATAAAGATTAAGCCGCCAAGCGCAGCTAATCCTATAATGTCCAGGAGTATAGGTGGAACCCTATCTTCCCGTGATTGCATGCGCCATGGTGTCCAGAAATAAGCCAATGCTGCGCCAATTAGCAAACCGGCAGCACGGGTATCGGTTCCATAGTATATCCGCGAAGGGTCTGCATCCGGTAGATAGAGCGCAGCCATCAGTAAGGTTGAGCCAATAATTCCAACAACCAGAATAAGCAAAGCATATATCCGGCGCAATTTTATTAGAACAAAGCATAGTAGCAGTGGGAACAGAATATAAAATTGCTCTTCTACTGCCAACGACCATAAGTGCTTTAAAAGCGATGGTCTGGAGATGCTCTCAAAGTATGATTTATTCTCAAAAATGAGATACCAATTTGTGACATATCCGGTTGAGGCAAGCGCATCGCCCCGAATACTAGCTACCTCACTCGACAAGAAAGTTACTGAAAAAGCTAAGGTTGCGATAAGTAGGAGAAAAACCGCAGGAAGCAAGCGACGAGCGCGTCTGAACCAGAACATTTGGAGGTTGGTAGTACCTGTGTGGCGCACCTCTTCCAATAAGAGCGAGGTGATTAGGTAGCCGCTGATTACGAAGAAAATTTCAACGCCTAAAAAACCGCCCGGTATAAATAATAAATCGGCGTGGTATAGTATTACAGCAATTACAGCAACCGCACGTAAGCCTTCCAAACCCGGCAGGTACGGCAAACGAGCCTCGTGAGTGAGTTTCTCAACAAAAGTGTAAGATTTTATTTTAGTAGATATTAGCGGTCTTTGAAGCTCAAGCATTAATCAGAATCCTAAAAAGCCAAGTGATTTTGTTTTAATTCTGTATGATATTTACTCAGCTAAGCTCAATTTATTCCGTATTTTCAAAGCTTTTTGTGCGAATTTGAACCTAAATAATAAAATAAGGTAAATATTTACATGATATTTATATAATACAATATTTCTGCAATTTATACCATACAAATCTATATTAAAATTGTATTAAACAACAAAAACATGTCCCAAATTTTGGATAGCTACATTGTAACATCGGGAAGAGAGGCTTCAGTTTTAGCTGTGTTGCTGAGACCTTCCAATGGGGGCAGCTCCGCTAGGTTTTTAAGACCAAACTGATGCAAAAATTCAATGGTGCTGCCGAATAATACGGGGTGTCCGATGCTTTCAGCACGCCCTACTTCTTCAATCAGGCTACGCGCTTGTAGAGTATTTATAACCCCACTACTATCTACACCACGTATTGCCTCTATTCCTTGCCGAGTAATCGGTTGGCGGTAAGCAATAATGGTCAAGGTTTCAAGCGCGGCTGCCGAAAGGCGGGAAGCGGGTTGTAAACCGAGAAAGCGTTCTATATAAAGGGCAACTTCAGGGGAAGTGACGATTTGTAGGGTGTTGTTATGTCTGTAAATACGCAAGCCCCTAGCGTTGTTCTCGTAATCACCGTTAAGGGTAGTGATAAGTTCTTCAAGCCATTTTGGCTCTATTTGCAAAGCCTTTTGCAAATCGGCAAAATTAACAGCTTCCGCAGATATGAAAAGTATGGCTTCAATAGCAGCTAATTGTTGAGAGATATTAGAGTTTTCCATTTATGTATCAGTCTGCTTGCTCATTACCAGTAAGTTTTAGCACCGCTTGATAAAGAACTTCCAAACTGCTTAAAACTCCTTTCCCCTCTTGGGATACAGCCCTAGAAATGTCGGAAATATGCCGGATTGTAGCTACTAACTGGACGGTAGCCTCGCGTTGCTGCTGACTAGATAGAGCTATTTGGCGTGCTAGAGTTGCAGTGTTTTCAGCCATTACCACTACCACATCCAACGCGCTATTAATCTGGCGCGAACCTGAAATAACCGGAGTAGTTTCATTAACTCCTTGATGGGCAGTTTCAGAAATAGCTTGAATTGCCCGGCGGAAATCTTCCATAACGCGATTGACTTGATCTGCCGCATCACGACTGCGATTAGCTAGGCGTTGGACTTCGTTGGCAACACTGGCAAAGCGTTTACCGTATTCACGCGCGCCCGCAGCTTCAATAGTAGCATTCAAAGCCAGCAGGTTAGTTTCCTCAGCTACTTCGGTTATCAATTCAATAATTTGATCGATTTGATGCGCCTGATTGTACAGGTCATCCATCGAATTGGCAAACTCCTGAGTACGCTCACTGATTAAAAGTAAGGAACTTAAAGCATTCAGCACATTGCCTGTGCCATCTTCAGCTACTTTGAGAGATTCTTGAGCGGTTAAATCCACCTGACGAGCTAAGCGTGCAATCGCTTCGTTAGTCTGATCAAAGTGTTCAATGGTAATAGTTACCTGTAATACGGCAGCAAGTTGATTATCGATATAACGGGCTTGCTCGTTAAATAAAGATGAAACCTGTTCGGTAAAGTCGTTGACTTGAAATGATAATTGACGTTCTGCATCACGCTTTTGAGCCAATTCACGATTAAGGGTATCTAAGTTAAAATTTCGCTCTCTCAAACGTGAGATGAGATTTTGCGAATTCGCATCAAAGAACCAAGATAGCCCCGCCATCACTATTAAAAGAGCAACAGGAGCGCTGACATTATTAAAAACGTCGGTTGGCTTCTCCAACAAGAAGAGTCCGGGTTTAACACGGAGTAATGCCACAATGAAAATACCGGCAATACCAACTCCTGCAAAAATAAAACAGTAAACAGCCCCGATAATTACTGAAGATGCAACTACGGGCAAGATTAGCAAAGTCGAAATCGAACGCAAATCTATAACGAACATCTCATCCGGTGAAGTAAGCACATAGATAAGTACCAAGCCGTTTACCAGCAAGAAGAAAATAATAGCAGAGATGTTGGAAGATATTACCCGATTTAACAGAAAACATACGAGAATTATGGCTAACCCTGCCAATTGGGGGATGAACTGGCGATAGTCAATATTGGGGAGCGCAGGTATCTGGGTGGATAAAATAAGAACCAAAACCCCTAATCCGGTAACCAACAATAAGATATTAAAAAGCCGGGCGTGCCTTTGCTCGTCCGGATTTAGGCGCGGGTTAGGGGCAATCAGCTTTTGCCAGATATTAACTTTAGTCTGTTTTTCAACCTGCCGAATAATAGTGCAATAACCCCCTAACCCTATTAAGTTCCAAACTTATAGCCTAAACCGCGCACATTCAAAATATATTCGGGATTATTAGGGTCACGCTCTATTTTGTGTCGCAGGTGCTTGATATGAACCCGAATCATAGAGCGACTATCAAATTCACTAAGTTCATAATTGTGAACTTGTTTTACCAGATATTTACAACTTAAAACGCGCCCGGCATTGTTCATCAAAGTAACCAATAAGTTAAATTCGGTAGGAGTCAGACCCATTAGCTCGCCATCACGGCGAACTTCGTGTTTTCTTATATCTACTACCACGTCATTAACCTTAATTATTTCTTCGTCTTCGCTTTTAACGCCTTTAACTTCAGCAACTGCCGCGGATTGGATTTCGCCACCCTCAATTACACTACGGGCGAACTGTCGCGCTTGTTCAGCCAGCCGTTTTTGATTTAGAGTTTCTTCGCGTTTTTTTAGCCCCTCTTTAAGGCTGTCCTTGAGAGCTTGAATCTTGATTGGCTTTAGCAAGTAATCAGAAGCGCCAGTGCGAATCGCTTCCATAGCGCTATCCAGAGAACCATGCCCGGTTAACATTATCACAACAGTATCAGGGGAGCGTTTTTTTACTTCGCGCATAACTTCAAGACCATCAATATCCCGGAGTTTTAAGTCCACCAGCACAAGGTCATAAACATCGTCTTGCAGAGAAGAAACTGCTTCGGTACCACTTGCTTTGGTAGATATTTCGTAGCCTTCATCATCCAGTGCATCACTCAAATAGTGTAAAATAGTTTGTTCATCATCGACAATCAAAATTTTAGGGCTTTTCATTGGTAAACTCCCATCCTAGAGGGAAACTGGTATCTATACCAAAAATAACCAGCTTAAGCAGATGTATTCCAATTTAGCTAATATAAGTATCTACACGGCGTAAAATAAATAAAGATTAGCCCTATTTTAGCACACTTTGTAATTCTTTTCTGCATTTTTGATACAACCTCCTTTATACTCAACCGAAATTTTCCAGCTTTTTAAATGTGCTAAAATGCTTTAGGTAGTTATAAAGTAACTGGAGAGGAGTGAGGTGGCTAATAACCTTATATTGTTTTATGGATGTCCAAACGATTCGCCGCTTACACCTGTAGAATCGGCGATGGATAAGCTGCTAAGATTAGCTGCCGTATCTACTTTACAAGTTGCAGGCGCAACCGGGCTTTTTGAAAGAATGCTAGTGCTAACCAATGACTACTCTTTCAAACCGCCAGAGGGGGTTGAACTGCTGTTCGATAATGAAATTTCCTCCTCCGGTACATTTGATTTTGGTTATTCGCTCAGTCGAGTAGCACAATTGTTGCCAGCCAAAGATGTAGTCGTTTATGCTGGAGCAGGGGCGGCGGCTTTGTTCTCTGCTAACGAATGGCAATCTTTGATTAATGTTCTGGAAGAAGAACCGGAGGTTGTTACAGCTAATAACTTTTTTAGCGCAGATATCATAGGCTGGAAACCGGCTGAAGCCATTAATAAACTTGTTGCCCGTAATGAATTACCGGATAGTGATAACAATCTGGCATGGAGCTTATGCCAACGCGCCGATTTGGTGTGGCGGCAAATATTACCCGGAAACAGCCGAACGTTTCGTACCATCTTTGATATAGATACGCCTACCGATGGCGCCGCTTTAAAAATCTGGCTTGATAATAATTCAGAAGCGGGCTTGCTCAAAGAGTTTTTGAGTGAAGAAAAAGCTTTCCCAACTCGCAACGCCCACGCTTTTTTATGCGAATTGAGCCATTTTGAAAGCAAAGTGCTGGTAAGCGGCAGGGTAAGTGGTGGAGTACATCGTTTGCTGGAAACACGCGCACACGGGCAAACCCGAATACTTAGCGAAGAACGAGGTATGCGTGCCAGCGGTAGAGAAGCTAAAGGCTTGGTAAAATCTCTGGCAGGGCTACTACTGGAGAAAGTGGGTCCACACAGATTTTTTTCCCAACTAGCTGAATTGAGTACAGCCGTAGCAATTGATACACGAGTTTTGTTTGCCCATTTAAAATATAATTTCAGCCGCGCTGACCGTTTTAACAGCGATGCTTTTAATCCTGAAGGTATTAATGATACCTACTTGCGGGAATTTACCTACGCAGCAGTTGAGGTTCAACAGAAAACTGGGTTGACCGTATTACTGGGCGGTCATTCTTTAATAGCGGGCGATTTGATGTTACTATTGGAGTTAACACCCCCTCGTTTCGGCTAAACATAATGCGGGTGGTCTTAATATACTAAGTTAAAATAAGCGAGAACAGAAATGGCGAAAAGCAAAAGGTCTTTGAAACAAACCCAAGAAACAGGAGCATCACCTCAAATTACTAGAAGAGCGGTTACACCTGATAGTCCACCTCAAGCAAATATGCTTAATCAAGAGAAACAAACTGTAGATATACGTATTCTTAGTTGGTTCGGCAACAACAATTGGCTGCTGGCTCTGATGAATCTCGGCGCGGCTATTGCAATGTTTGTTCTGGGCGGAACTGCGTTAATTACTGGAGGATTTGGGCTATTTTTGCCGCTCGGTTTCGGTTTATTAGGATTGAGATTTGTAGTAGTATTCTTGGAAGTAGCATTGCAATTGCAACTGGGCGGTACAGGTAAAATCCTGAAAACCGGGTTACCTTTGATTGCGCTAATCTTCCTAGTTATAGGACTTAGCTTACAAATTTAGATAGCTGTATATATAAACAGCAGTTTTGTTTGGTATTAAAATAAATCACATATAAATAACGAGGTTATTCAAGCAAAATGAATAAAGATTCTTACAGGGTAGCCATGCTTAGCGTGCATACATGTCCTCTGGCAGTTTTGGGCAGCAAAGAAGCAGGGGGCATGAACGTTTATGTACGCGAACTAAGCCGAGAATTGGGTCGGCGCGGTATTATGGTAGATGTTTTTACCCGTACCCAAAGTTTGATAACACCTCTCACCCATACCTTGAGCGATAATGCGCGTATTATCCACTTACCAGCAGGTCCGCTCAAACCTTATAATAAAAACAAGATATACGAGCATCTACCTGAGTTTGTTCGCAATATCCAGAATTTCCAGCACAGCGAAGGCTTGAAATATGACGTTATCCATTCACATTATTGGCTAAGTGGATATGCAGGCTTAATGTTGAGCGAGAAATGGCGGGTTCCGGTAGTGCAGATGTTTCATACCCTAGCTTTGCTGAAAAATGCAACTGCGCGAAATGAAAACGAACTTGAACCGAATACCCGTGTAGAACGCGAAGCCGTTTTAATGAATAGCGTGGATAGAATTGTCGCTGCCACCGCCGCCGAAAAAGCCTCGCTGAGTTGGCAATACGGAGCAGAAGCAGACAAAATAGATATAGTCCCTTGTGGGGTGGATTTGAAGCTATTTAAGCCACGTCACAAAGCCGATGCGCGTACCCAGTTAGGTTTGACCGCACGCAATATTCTCTTGCTGGTGGGGCGAATTGAACCAATCAAAGGGGTGGACGTGCTGATAGGAGCTATTCGGCAATTGGTGGAAAAGGGCGAGCGAGATACCCAAGTGATTGTGGTGGGCGGTGGCAGCAAAGCAGGGCAAGACGATAACCCGGAAGCTATTCGCCTTCAATCTATGGTAAGAGAGTTAGGCTTAGATGATTATGTAAAGTTCTTGCCCTCTCAACCCCAAAACTTAATGCCTTTTTATTATAGTGCTGCCGATATTACTGTTATGTCAAGCTATTATGAAAGCTTTGGTATGGCTGCCCTTGAGTCGCAGGCTTGTGGAACTCCCGTAATTGCCAGCCGGGCTGGCGGGTTGCCTTACACCGTAAAGGATGGCTATAGCGGGCTATTGGTGCCACCCGGAGATGAGGCTGAACTGGCTAACGCCATCCGTCATTTGCTGGATGATACCCAATACCGCAACAAGCTTGGGCACCAAGCGATTCTCCATGCCGAGCAGTTTGGCTGGCGAGCTATCGCCGACAGGGTGCTGGAAACTTACCAAGACTTGACGGGTGTCATATCTGAATCCAGAGTAAGCGCAATAAATAACTAATTTAAGATATAGCCTATATAAGCTGCTTATATATGTGTGTGAGGTTTATATAGGCGTGGGGGTATATGGGCTTTGTATGCGTGCTAATGCGACATTAGGAATATATCGCATTAGCCTGCCTTGACTATGTGCCTTTTCAGGCTTCCTTTTAGTTTTTCTGGTTTATCTCTTTTTTTGAAGCACTTTATTTACACACAACTATTAGAAAAGACCGGGTTTCTTTCGCTTGAAGAAGGCACGGTAGGCTTTCACATCGAACCCGCCACTACTCGCCAACATTAATTGTGCGCCTCCGGAGTTGTCGTTCGATACGCCCCGAATTTTGTCTAAAATGCCGCCGCTACTGCCCCGCGCCGGAATATACGAAGGTGTAGGCATATCCATAGGTACTGCCAGTTCCGCCGTTACACTTATCAATTCCCAACCTTCTTCACCCAAAGGGGCAATTAGTTCTTCAATGGTTTGCGCTTCTACTTTGTCAAAGACCGAAAGCCAAATCGCGCTACTATCAATATAGGTATAGCAAACTACTTTATACTGCCATTTTTTCACAACTGCTTCTCCTTATACCTTGAGCATTCTGACCAGTTCCGCGCTGGCATCGTATTTGCCATGCGGCATCAGGTACACACCTTGCACCATGCTACCCATTTGTTCAATCAGTTCAGCGGCAATTTTTAGCCCTTCCAGCGAAGCTTTATCGCCTGCCTCGCGCATGCGTCCTAACACACGTGGGGGAATAACGATGCCGGGTACTTCATTATGAATGTATTCTGCGAGTTTGTAATTATGTAGTAGCATTATACCCGCAATAATGGGTAATTTAATGTTGCCCAGCCTACCTAGAGTTTCGCGCAAAATTTCCACATCGAAAACCGGTTGGGTCATAATAAAATGTGCGCCCGCTTCGATTTTCTTACGCAATCGCTCAATATGCACCTCTACATCATGGGCGGTAGGTTCAAAAGCGCAGCCAATATTGAAATTGGCAGGCGTACCGATGCTAGTTCCATTCCAATCAGCACCCTGATTAAAGCGATTCATCATCGAAACCAGCCCAATTGAGTCTACATCCCAAATCCCACTCGCTCCAGGATAATCCCCCAAGCGCGGCGGGTCGCCGGTAAGCGCCAACACGTTGCGGATGCCATTAGCATGTGCGCCCAGCAAATCGCTCTGCAAAGCCATCAGGTTGCGGTCACGGCTAGTATAGTGAATAATGGTTTCAATGCCTACCGATTGCTTGATAAGGATTGCACAAGTCATACTACCCATACGCACCTTTGCCATTGCGCTATCGGTGATATTAACAACATCAGCACCTAGTTCTGCCATGCGCGAAGCCGCCTGAAGCATCCGGGTAGGATTAATGCCTTTGGGCGGAAGCAATTCCACGCTCACCACAAACTCTTTGGAAGCCAGTTTCCGGGCAAGTTCAGTTGGCTCACAGTTGGTAGATTTATCCAAAGTGCGTTGCAAAGCGCCTCCGGTAGATTGCTCTTGATTATCCGGTCCGGGGTCATGATGTGGAGGGCTGAAAATATACTCACCAGAACTACCCGGCGCGAATTTCTTAACTTGCTCAGGCAACAGCGAGTCGATAGCATGGCGCATTGCGACGATGTGTTCGGGGGTAGTGCCACAGCAACCGCCCAGTATTTTCACACCTAAACCAAGAAATTCCGGCACCAATCCGGCGAAATATTCGGGAGTAGCTTGGTAGAGCATACGCCCTTCTGCTCGGATAGGCGCACCAGCGTTTGGTTGTGCTGAGAAATTATGAAATTCAGGAGCGGAAGTGACCATTTGCTCCAGCACCGAAAGCGTACCCTGAGGTCCGATATGGCAGTTTATACCGATTACATCCGCGCCACCCTCACGCAGCATTTGCACCACCTGTGCCGGAGTATTCCCCGAAAAAGTAGTGCCATCTTCGATGAAGGTCATTTGCGCCACGATAGGCATATTGGTAAGCTTACGAGCAATTTCAAGTGCCAGTTTCATTTCAATAAAATCATAGAAGGTTTCGAAAATAAGTAAATCTACGCCACCTTCCATAAGAGCTTCGATTTGTTCGCGGAAAGCTTCCTGAATCTGCTCAGAAGTGAGACCGCCACCTGACCCCGCTACCTGACCCAATGGACCGATTGAGCCTGCTACCATTACATTTTCGCCTGAAATATCGCGAGCTTCTTTAGCGATTTTTGCGCCTTTCAGGTTAAACTCACGCACCCGATTTTCTAGGCCGTGCCTAGCAAGGCGATATTGGTTACCTCCGAAGGTATTAGTCTCAATAATTTCAGCCCCCGCTGCAATATAATCGCGGTGAATTTGCTGGATGAAATCAGGTTGGGTAATGTTCAATTCCTCATAGCATTGCTGGTATGGAATACCACGTGCAAAAATGAGGCTGCCCATCCCTCCGTCACATAGGATAGGTCCTTTCTCAAGACGTTCAAGCAGAGGGTTATACATCTGGTCTCCTAATCTTCGCAGGGCGCAAACCTATCGCCCGCTGGTTGAATAATAGCTTGCCTGACTGCTGATTATAGTGCTTGCCTAATGCTGTTGCAACTATTGTTAAAACTGGCAATCAGGGCAGGGGCAAGGTCGGTATTCCAATGTCAACACGCCAAGAAGATTAACCCGTAGGGGCGCATCGCGATGCCCTCGTTCGGTGGAGTTTTTTGTGGGTGATGTGGCAATAAAAGAATGGCGGTTCGCCTGTCCCCCGGATGGGGGATACAAAAACGATTTTCTTGGTGGTTTGGAGAACCGTTGAAAATATAAATACTGATTTTGCAAAAGCCCCGTACCTCCATAACAATTGATTAATGCCATGTTATGAATATATGTTAAAATTGTGCATATATGCTATCGTGAACCTTATAGAGTATAAGACATGCTTTTTTTAATAGCAGGAGGTAATTTATAACAATGAGTAGTTATAACCCTGACAAAGTAAGTCGGATTAAAGAGCAGAGAAGGCAGTGGGAAAGTACCACCCTTAAAAAAACCATAGAGCGCGTACCGGAACGCGCCCCAGAAAACGGAGTTGAATTTACTACTATTAGCGGTATGAAGGTTAACCGCCTCTACACCCCCGCCGATGTGGAAGCTCTGGATTACGAACGTGACCTCGGCATGCCGGGCGAATATCCATTTACTCGCGGCGTGCATGCCAATATGTATCGCGCCAAAAATTGGACTATGCGCCAGTTTGCCGGGTTTGGCACTGCCGAAGAAACCAACAAACGTTTTAAATACCTACTAGAACATGGCGAAACCGGGTTAAGTATCGCCTACGATTTCCCCACCCTTTACGGGCGCGATAGCGATGACCCTTTGAGCGAAGGCGAAATGGGCAAATGCGGCGTGGCAATGAACAGCCTCGAAGATATGGAAATCCTGTTAGATGGTATTCCACTCGACCAAGTTACCACCAGCATGACCATAAACGGACCCGCCCCTGTGGTTTGGGCGATGTACATTGCGGCTGCCGAAAAGAAGGGCTACCCCCGCCGCATACTAGGCGGCACTACCCAAAATGATATTCTCAAAGAGTATATTGCTCAGAATACCTATATATACCCACCCGAACCAAGCCTCAAATTGGTGGTAGATACAATGGAGTTCGGCTCGAAAGAAATGCCGCGCTGGAATACCATTAGCATCAGCGGGTATCATATTCGCGAGGCAGGCAGTACCGCCCTTCAGGAACTCGCCTTTACCCTGATAGATGGGCTTACTTATGTGGAAGAGGGCATCAAGCGCGGGTTGGATGTGGATGATTTTGCGCCCCGCCTCAGCTTCTTCTTTAACTGCCATAACGACTTCTTCGAGGAAATTGCCAAGTTTAGGGCGGCACGCCGCATCTGGGCGCATGAATTACGCACGAACTATGGTTCCAAACAGGCGCGTAGCTGGTTATTGCGCTTCCATACCCAAACCGCAGGGTGTAGCCTTACCGCTTCGCAACCTGAGAATAACATTGTACGTACTGCCATTCAAGGG
>Ga0194047_10001554_pt1 | contig 13893 bp, 15 predicted proteins | sample JunL225m_MetaG_2_FD_160070 | JGI IMG/M metagenome (GOLD analysis project Ga0194047, IMG submission 160070) | Anoxic zone freshwater microbial communities from boreal shield lake in IISD Experimental Lakes Area, Ontario, Canada - Jun2016-L221-5m | ecosystem: Environmental > Aquatic > Freshwater...
TTTTTTAGTATTTTAATTTTAATTCTAACAGAATTTAAATTAAATAAATCATTAGATATAAATAACAGAAAGGGGCAAATTTTATTGCCCTTTTTTAGTATTTTAATTTTAATTCTAACAGAATTTAAATTAAATAAATCATTAGATATAAATAACAGAAAGGGTCAAATTTTGATTGCCCCTTTTTTAGTATTTTAATTTTAATTCTAACAGAATTTAAATTAAATAAATCATTAGATATAAATAACAGAAAGGGGCAAATTTTATTGCCCCTTTTTTAGTATTTTAATTTTAATTCTAACAGAATTTAAATTAAATAAATCATTAGATATAAATAACAGAAAGGGGCAAATTTTATTGCCCCTTTCTGTTATTTAAACGCTTCCTTTACTCGATCGTAAAAACTCTTGTCTCCTTTAATAGGTTTGGGTTGAAAATTAGGGCTTAACTGCATTTTCTCCAACTCCGCTTTCTCTTCAGCACTTACTTGTTGAGGGGTCCAAACATTTACATTAATCAATTGATCCCCCTTGCCATAACCTTGCACTTCGGGAAAACCTTTTCCTTTTAATCTGAATATTTTACCACCTTGAGTGCCTGGTGGTATTTTAATTTTAGCACGTCCATCAATGGTAGGTACTTCCACACTGGTGCCAAATATAGCATCAGGAATAGTTATGTATAAATCGTAAGCAACATTCAAACCATCTCTATGCAAGCTTTCATGTGCTTCTTCTTCAATCATAATTATCAAATCACCTGGACTGCCCCCTCTTTCTCCCGCATTGCCCTTGCCCGACATACTCAACTGCATGCCATCTTGCACACCCCCAGGAATATCTATAGAAATGGTTTCTTCTCCATACACACGACCCTCCCCTTTACAAGGCGTACATTTTGCAGTAACGGTGTTGCCTTCTCCATTACAAGTAGGACAAGTATTCACCGTTTGCATTTGACCTAAAAAAGTATTGGTCACTCTTTTAACTTGACCAGAACCATTACAAGTGCCACAGGTTTGTACACTATTTTTATCTTTCGCGCCATTGCCTCCACATGTGGTACACAAAACATGTTTTTTCACTTTTACTTGTTTATGGGCACCATTGGCGATTTCCTCAAAATTCATCTTAAGTTTAATTCTCAAATTGCTTCCTCTTTGACCTCTTGATCTAGATGCACGAGAACGGCTTCCACCGCCACCTCCAAAAAAGCTTCCAAAAACATCTTCTCCAAATACATCACCAAACTGACTAAAAATATCATTCATATCCATACCACCGCCGCTAAAACCTCCACCACCAGCGCCTGGGCTAAATGCAGCATGTCCAAAACGATCATACTTTGCTTTTTTATCAGCATCACTTAATACCTCATAGGCCGAAGCTGCTTCTTTAAATTTTTCTTCTGCTGCTTTATCTCCTGGATTTCTATCAGGATGATATTGCATGGCTACTTTTCGATACGCTTTTTTTATCTCTTCTGTAGAAGCCGATTTTGTAACGCCTAGTACTTCGTAATAATCTCTCTTTGACATAGTGTAGATTTATTTTCCAACTACCACTTTTGCAAAGCGGATAATTTTATCATTTAATAAATAGCCTTTTGTTATTTCATCAACCACTTTCCCTTTTTTAGATGCGTCTGATACTGGAACTTCTGTAATGGCTTCATGCAATTCTACATTAAACTCTTTACCTAAACTTTCCATAGCTGTAACTCCTTTTGATTGTAAAGTGGAACGAACTTTATTAAAAACCAACTGAATGCCTTCTTTTTGCAGTGCAATGTCATCGGAACTATTTAATTGCTTTTCTGCTCTATCACAATCATCCATTACTTCTAACAGGGAAACGATTACATCTTTTCCAGCAGTTTGAATCAATTCCAATCTTTCCTTTGCCGTCCTTCTTCTGAAGTTTTCAAATTCGGCCATCAACCTCAAATATTTGTCCTTTTGGTCGGCCAAATCTGCCTTCAATTGATCCGTCTCACTCAATGGAGCTTGTTCCTCAGGAGCTGTTTCGGCGTTATTTTCCCCCTCATTTTGAGCTGGTAGGACCTGTTCTGTTCTATCAATGTCTTTGTCTTCCATAGTTTTCATATTGTTACAAATATCTCCCAAAAATATTGCCAAAGCAATAATTAAGGCAAAATTGACATAAAACCCTCAAAAATAGGCACAACTTGTCACTAATTTGGGGAGTATATTTGTGCCATGACAAAGGTGTATTTAAATAAAAAGATCAACCCCAGAATTGCCCAAGGCCACCCTTGGATTTACAACAACGAAGTGGACCGTATTGCAGGGCCTATTGAACCCGGAGATATCGTGGAAGTGTACTTTTTTGATGGGCAATTAGCAGGTCGTGGATACATCAACCCAAACTCTCAAATCATCATTCGTTTATTGACAAGAAAAAGAGAAGAAATTGACCCTGCTTTTTTTCATAAAAAAATTAAAGAAGCTTGGGCCTATCGTCAAAAAATGGGTTACGTTGAAAATTGCCGTTTGGTATTTGGAGAAGCCGATGGCATTCCCGCTTTAATCATTGATAAATTCAACGATTATTTTGTGCTTCAAACTTTATCCCTTGGTATTGAAAAATGGAAAGAATCAATAGTTGCCGCCATTAATGAAATTTTTAAACCCAAGGGTATTTATGAAAGAAACGATGTGCCGGTTAGAGAATTAGAAGGCATGGTTCAGCAAAAAGGATTTTTATCTGAACCATTTGCAACTGAAATTATCATACAAGAAAATGATTTACAATTTTATGTAGATATTGAAAACGGGCAAAAGACTGGTTATTTTTTAGACCAACAAGACAATCGCAAAGCCATTAAAAATATTGTACAAGGTGCAGATGTTTTAGGGGCATTTACCTATACAGGTACTTTTGAAATTCATGCAGCACATTATGGAGCAAAATCTGTTTTAGGGATTGACATTTCAGAAAGCGCAGTAGCACAGGCCAATAAAAATGCAGCCTTAAATAAACTAGAGCATATTGTGCAATTTGAAGCCATGAATGCATTTGATGTTTTAAAAAAATGGGGCAAAGAAGGACAGAAGTATGATGTGGTAATGCTGGATCCACCTGCCTTTACAAAAAGCAGAAACAGTATTGATAAAGCAGTAACAGGTTACAAAGAAATTAATTTGAGAGGAATGCAAATGATTCGTAACGGAGGATTTTTAGTTACTTCCAGTTGTACCAACTTAGTGAGTCCTGAATTATTTTTGGATACCATACAAATGGCTGCTTGGGATGCGAAAAAAAGAATACGTCAAGTTACTTATCAAACACAATCCAGTGACCACCCTATTATTTGGGGCATGGAAAACACCCACTACTTAAAGTTTTTGATTGTAGAAGTTTGCGATCGATAAAAATTAATACTATTGTAATTAATTTTATATTATATAAAAATTACAAAAAAGGGTTCCATTTTATTGGAACCCTTTTTAAAAATCATTAGAGAGCGTAGTGTTAATTTTATATTTTATAAAAATTAACACGAAGCGACATTTCAGTTCAATTTATTCAAAGTAGTTTGAATGGCTTCAAAGTTTGGCAAATCACCTGGAGTGGCACAAATTTCTTCGTATTGAACTACCCCTTCTTTATCTATAACAAAAGCAGCGCGTTTGCTTACTCCTTGCATTTCAAAAGCAGGGAATACATCATACTTAACACCATAAGCGGTAATTGCAGATTTATTAAAATCACTTAATAAAGGGAAATTTAATTTTTGCTCCTCTTTGAATTTGCCTAGAGTAAACAAGGAGTCTACAGAAATAGCCAATACTTGTGCATTCGCTGTATTGTAAGTAGCAATATTGTCTCTAATGCTACAAAGTTCGGCAGTACATACACCTGTAAAAGCCAAAGGAAAAAACAATACCACAACATTTTGTCCTTTGAAATCGGCCAAATTGGTTGCTTTTTTATCGGTATCAAAAAGTGTGAATGCTGGGGCTGGTTTGCCTGTTAAATTGCTCATTTTTATTTATTTTTTATGTTTTGTATGTCAAAATTAAAATTGTTTCCTGACTAATACAGTGATAATGCTTCTATTTTATAACCATTTTCTTAAGTTTTTCTCTTTTCGAAACCTCCTGCACCGAGTCCATCAACAATCTAAATTCAACTGGATGGCGCTCCAAAAAATCAATGGTATTGTAAAAAACAACTCTGTCTACTTTATTTAAATCAAAAACCTGTTGATACATTTTAATGTTTCTTCTACCCAACCTCCAAGTGCTGTCTAACAATGATACCCTCGTAAAATACTCATCGGTTTGCATTAATTGCCAAACCACTGTCTTCATTGTATTCATATCCAGTTGCTCTTTTTTGGCAGTCTTGTTTTGACAACTGCATAAAGCCAATAAAAATACAATTACGCTATTTTTCATTCTAATACTTCTTTATACTTATTAATATTAGCAATGTCTATGGAAGACAAAGTAGTCAGTAATTGCTTTTTCATAGCCTTGTCTGCTAAATTAAAAATACCTACAATTTCTGCATATTTCCCTTGCATTAATATGGGCACTGCCATTGAAAGAGAACTGGCTTCATGTATTTCTTGTAAACTAATCAATGCATTGAGCATAGCAATTCTGGAAATAGCAGGCTTTTCAGACATGGCATCTAATCCATTTCTGTAATATCCGTAAATGACATCATGGATTTGATCATATCCATTCTTGGTAAAATTGTCTATTAATATATATCTATTTCTTTGGCCGTCGTAAGATTTCCAGCCATAAATGCCGGCTCCCTCAGGTGCATTGTTTACTATATTGAGTGCTTTTTCAAAATACGGAACTCCTGCTTTTGGAGCAAAAGAATCATAATCAAGACCTAAAATGATATAAACATAATAAGCCATGATGGCTGATAAATTAGATTGCAATGCATCAGCTCCTTGCACCCTAGTTTCATTGAATTCAATAGGTTGGCCCAATTGATATTTAAAAGAAAAATTAGCATCCTGCATATTCAACAATCCAGTGGTATAGGCTGCATTGTAAACAGGCCTATTGGAGACAATACTTAATTTTGCATCAAACACATTAGGAGATAATACCGACTCTATGGTAATGAAAAAATTGCAATCAATCTTTTCTTCAGTTCCAAAAACATCAGCAGTCCATTTTCTTTGATTGATAAAATCTTTCAATTGCGTCTGCAATTGAACAAACAATTTTGGATCTACTTGATTGTCTACCTTACTTGATTGAATGGAAACGGTCGCAGCCATTTCTTGTGCAGGCAAAGAAGTAAAAAAGAATAAGCCTATAAAAAGTATATAAACAAATTTTTGAACCATCTTCTTTAATATTGTTTCTCTAAAATACAAAACGTCCCGATGAAAAGTTCATTTCGGGACGTTTTTATACTTCGTTTAAAAAAATTAACGGAATAAGTCTGTTTCCTCGTTTTTGCGATAATAAATCTTGTCCTCAATAAACTCAGCAGTAGCTAAAATAGCTGGATTAGGCATACGCTCGTAGGCTTTAGAGATTTCAATTTGTTCTTTATTTTCATGAATTTCTTCCAAACTATCCGTATGGCTAGCAAATTCTTCCAATTTAGAATGCAATTCTTCTCTAACAGAGATATTGATTTGATTGGCTCTTTTAGAAATGATAGAAATTGATTCATACAAATTTCCAGTCTTATCTTTCAAAGATTTCAAATTTTTTGTTTCAACAACAGAAGGGGTGTTGGCGCCCATGTTTCTTCTTAGTTTACTCATTTTATTTTATTTAAATAATTATCGGTTTGTGTCTTAATTTTTTTAGCCTCTGCCAATAATGGACTCTCACTATATCTGTCCACGAAATCGTTATATTCTGTTACTACCTTTTCGAATCGTTCCTTTTGTTTGTCTACAAAGCTATTCTCTGCAAATTTAAAATACGCCCTCAATGTCAATAATTTGTATTGATCTGATTTTTTAGAATCAGGGTACCCATCAGACATCAAACCATAAGAAATGGCAGCAGCACGATACAAAGCAAGATTAAAATACAAAGTAGCCGTATTGTAGTCCTTCAACTCTAATTTTGCACGACAAGCATCAATCACCTCCGCAGCTTCTTTTGCTTTTTTACTAGTAGGATGACCATCAATGAATGCTTGCATTAATTGAATGGTTCTATTGGTGGTGGTTTGATCTAATTCGGGTTTAGGCGAACGCTTGTAATAAGTATACGCACGCATGAATTCTACTTCCTCTGTTTTAGTACTGTTTGGAAAATACTCGACAAAAGTTTTAAATAAATTTTCAGCGTTTTGATAATCCTTATCGTAATAATAAGAATTCGCAAATTTTAAATACAATTCCTCGTATCTAGGCGTTCCTTTAACAAATGGCATAACCGATTCAAAGAGCTGTTGAGCATTAGTATATTTCTTTTCTTGAAAATACTTTTCTGCCATCTTAACTTTAAAATCTGTATCCTTATTCTTTAAAATTGTTTGAAATTTTGAAGTACAGGATGACAATGCTAAAACAACACAAAAAGCAACTAATATTCTATTCATACAGGGAGGCAAAATTAACTATTATTCAGCAATTTAGAACTAAAAAGGTTCCGAATGAATCTTACAGCGTTAAGAAATAGCAAAATATTTGCTTTTGCCTAAGATTTAACTACTTATCCAATTTAAAACCCAGTTGTTCTAGTTATTAAAGTGGTCTCTTTACTTGCGCAAAGAGACCAACTTGAATGTGTTTGAACTTATTTGCGCTAGAATTAACCAGCTTTATTCTCGTCCATTTTAGCTTTGATTTCGGCCAAAGCACCTAAATCACCCAAAGTAGATTTTTCTACTTTAGCTTGAATGGTTTTAACTGCTTTTTTTGTCTTTTCTGTTTCAACTTTAGCTTCTTTCTTCGCTACTTCTTTTTCTTCTGTAATGGCTTGCTCCCAAATTCTAGCATGGCTTACAACTATACGCTTTTCATTGCGATCAAATTCAATCACCATGAATTTCGCAGTTTCTTCTGCTTGAACTTGTTTACCGTCTTCTTTTGCTAAATGACGATTAGGTGCAAATCCTTCTAAACCATGTGGCAATTGTACAATCGCACCCTTGTCGTCTTTACGAACAATGGTACCATCATGAATAGATCCAATTGCAAAAGTTTCCTCTAATGCATTCCAAGGATCTTCTTCCAATTGCTTATGTCCTAATTGTAATTTTCTATTTTCTTTATCGATGTTCAAAATTTTGATATCAATAGACTCTCCTACTTTAACATATTCAGAAGGGTGATTGAAACGCTTTAACCAACTTAAATCGCTGATGTGAATCATTCCACCAATGCCTGATTCTAATTCAATAAACACACCGTATGGAGTGATGTTTTTTACAAGCCCTTTGTGTTTGCTATTTTCTGGGAATTTATTATCGATAGAACTCCAAGGATCTTGAGACATTTGTTTAATACTCAAGCTCATCTTACGAGCATCTTTATCTAAGGTTACCACTTTCGCTTCATGCTCATCTCCTAATTTGAAGAATTCTTTTGCATTGATTGGCGTGTTGGCCCAAGTAATTTCAGATACGTGTACCAAACCTTCAACACCTGGTTGAATTTCTAAGAAAGCACCGTAGTCTTCAATGTTAACTACTTTACCTTTTACAACACTACCTTCTAATAATACTTGTGGTAATACATCCCAAGGATGTGGAGTCAATTGTTTTAAACCTAAGCTGATACGTTTTTTGTCATCATCAAAGTCTAATACAACCACTTGAATTTTTTGATCTAATTTAACCACCTCACTTGGGTGAGAAATTCTACCCCAAGAAATATCGGTGATGTACAATAAACCATCCAATCCACCTAAGTCCATGAACGCACCAAAATCAGTGATGTTTTTCACTACACCTTCTAATACTTGGCCTTTCTCTAATTTACTCATGATTTCGGCACGTTGTGCTTCGATATCGCTTTCGATTAATGCTTTATGTGATACAACGGCATTCTTAATAGTTTCGTTAATCTTCACTACTTTAAATTCCATTGTCTTACCTACGAATTGATCATAATCTGTAACGGGTTTCACATCAATTTGAGAACCTGGTAAGAAAGTTTCCATACCAAATACATCAACGATTAAACCACCTTTTGTTTTGCTTGTCACTAAACCGGTAACTACTTCACCAGTTTTATGTACTTCCATAATTCTTTCCCAAGCACGGAAAATACGCGCAGACTTACGGCTTAAATGAAGATTGCCATCGCGATCTTCTTTTTCTACCACCATAACTTCTACAGTATCTCCAGTCTTCACCCCATTGGTGTCACGGAATTCATTTAATGATACTAGACCGTCACTTTTAAAACCAATGTTTACTACGACATCTGTTTTAGTTAAAGCAACTACTAATCCATTCATAATTTCTCCATCAGAAATTTGTACGAAAGTGCCATCATACACTTTATCATACTTTACTCTTTCAGCTTCTGCATAATGACTAACGTTACGTTTGTCAACGCTCCAATCAAAATCGTCATGCGCTGTAATAATTTGTTCAGGTGCTTTTGGTGTCGCAGTTGCTTCAACAGCTGTAGCGCCATCGAATTCCTGTGCGTCTGCGTTTAGGTTTTTTGAAAATAGTTTCATATAAAATCCGGTGTTTTTGAACCGGACGGCAAAGGTAGGGAAAAAGCAATAAAATAGCCCTAAAATGACCTAAAAAATATGCATTTTTAAAGTTCTAACCTATTGATAATCAGGTTGATTCATCTCTATTAAAGAAAAAGGGAATGGAAACTGCCCAATAGGGTAAAAATACTTAAACCAACTGCCCCATATGCTGGGCTGCCATCCAGCCCGAGGTCCAGGCATGTTGAAAATTGAAACCCCCAGTAATGCCATCTACATCCATCATTTCTCCTGCAAAATGTAAACCTGGAACCAACTTACTTTCCATTGTACTTGCATCAATTTCGGATAAGGCTACCCCACCGCATGTAACGAACTCTTCTTTAAAAGTTGTTTTGCCTTTTACATTCAATTGCATCCTTGTTAATAATTGAATTAATATTTGTTGTTGTGCACTTTTTAGATCGGCCCATTTTGTTGTTAGTAAGATACCTGCTTCTTGCAATAAAAATTGCCATAATCTTTGCGGTAGACTAAACGGATTTTTTGATCCCATTTCGCGTTTGCCAAAATCCATTCTTAAATTGATCCACTCCATTTTTAATGTTGCTTCATTGTATTCGGGGGTCCAATTAATAATTATGGCTCCTTCATAATTGTCATTCGCCAATTCTCTTGCACACCAAGCAGATAATTTAATTGCAGCAGGTCCGCTGATACCCCAATGTGTAATCAATAAAGGGCCTTTTTCTGTTGTTTTATTTCCTTTCCATTGGATGATGGCATTGTCTACAGCTACTCCCATTAAGCTGGTAATGTTTTTTTCTACAACATTGAATGTAAATAAAGAAGGTACGGGTTCTACAATCGAATGCCCAAGCAAAGTTAACCAAGATAATTTATCTGATTTTAACATGCCACCCGTAGCCAAACAAATGGCATTGGCTTGCAAAGTTTTTTTATTAGAGAGTGTAATTAAAAAATTATCTTCATTTCCCTGATTTAATTTTTCTACATGAACCACTTCATGATCCGTCAACACTTTTATTTGATGCTGATGTACTTTTTGTAAAAAACAATCAATGATGGTTGCTGAATTATTAGTAGTGGGAAACATTCTACCGTCTTTTTCCGTATGCAATTGAACGCCGTTATTTGCAAACCACTGAATGGTTTGCTTTGTTGCGAATTGATAAAATGCTTTCTTCAAAAATTTTTCACCGCGGGGATATTTTTTTAAAAGCATTTCCACATCTGGACAGGCATGGGTTACATTGCAACGCCCACCACCACTTACTTTAACTTTAGACAATAATTTATTGGATTTTTCTAATAGGCTGATGTCCCAATTGGGATGCAGTTCGGCAATTTGAATGGCACAGAAAAAACCTGCAGCACCACCCCCTACTACAACAATTTTTTTTGTTCCCATAGCCAATTTTAATAATAGGAAGTATTCAAATTAGGATTTAACTTTTCGGCAGCCTCTATCATAGAAAAATCAGACAAAATGAAAGCTTCTTTATTTTTTACACATACATCGTGTTCAAAATGTACCGAAACTTTTCCGTCTTGTGTTTTTACCGTCCACCCATCTTCTTCTGTAAAAACTTTATGTGTCCCTAAATTAATCATGGGCTCAATTGCCAATACTAAATTTTCTTTCATCTTCAAACCTGTTCCTCTTTTACCATAATTAGGTACTTGAGGATCTTCATGTAAACTTTTTCCCAGGCCATGTCCCACTAATTCTCTCACTACACCATAGCCATGTAATGTTTCGGTATGCTCTTGAATGGCATAACCAATGTCTCCTACTCTATTGTTGACAATGGCTTTTTCAATGCCTTTGTACAAGGACTCTTTGGTTACTTTTACCAATTGTAAAAGTTCTGATGCCACTTCACCAATAATGAATGTATACGCATGATCTCCATGCCAACCGTTTAAGACCACACCTAAATCAATGGAAACAATGTCTCCTTCTTTTAATGAGGTCTTATTTGGAAAGCCATGCACCACTACATCATTTACAGAAGCACATATATTGTGAGGATAGCCATGGTAATTGTAAAAAGAAAGTGTTGCATTGTGATCCTTTACATATTGCATACAAAATTGATCAATGTCTAAAGTAGTCATTCCTGGCTTTAGTTGCATTGCCACTTGAGTAAGTGTTTTACTCACCAACAAGGCAGCGTCTTGCATCCATTTAACTTGCTCTTCTGTTTTTGTATAAACCATAATGCCATTTATCTTATAAAAAAACAAACCTGCCTTTATAGGACAGGTTCGTAAATATAAATATTTTTATTAAGTATCCTTTTTTCTAGATGGTAGATCCACCAATATTTGTCCTTCCTTGCACGCGACCTGAACTCATTAATCCATCGTATTGACGCATTAATAAATGAGTTTCAATTTGTTGCAAAGTATCTAAAATTACACCCACCATAATCAATAAGGAAGTTCCTCCGAAGAAAGTACTGAATCCTTGTGTGACACCTAATTTTTGAGCGAAACCTGGTAAAATACCTACCAAAGCCAATAAAATCGCACCTGGTAAAGTAATTCTATCCATCACAGCGCCAATATAATCGGTGGTAGGTTGTCCTGGTTTTACACCTGGAACAAATCCATTATTACGTTTTAAATCTTCTGAAATTTGCTTAGGATTGAATATTAATGCAGTATACAAGAAGGTGAATCCAATTACCATAATTGAATAAATAAGCATGTACCAAACATTGCTATGGTCATTGAATATTCTAACAATACCTTGTGCAGAATCAATATTTGTAAATGAAACCAAAGTTGGTAAGAACATAATGGCTTGCGCAAATATGATAGGCATTACACCGGCACTGTTTACTTTAACAGGTAAAAATTGACGTGCTCCGCCTACTTGCGAACCTCCAATAATTTGTTTTGCATAAGTAACAGGTATTTTACGAACACCTTGTACAAGTACAATTAAACCCATAATGATCGTTACCAATATAGCAACCTCAATTAAAAATATTAATAAACCCCCACCGCCTTTTTGGCTTTTAGAACTAAATTCTAAAATAAGCGATTGAGGCAAACGACCTAAGATACCCACCATGATAATGATAGATGTACCATTACCTAAACCTTTGTCTTGAATTTTTTCACCCAACCACATTACAAATAATGTACCGGCAGTTAAAGTAACTACTGTTGACAACCAGAAATAAGGTTTGAATGCAGGAATCAATGCATCTGCATATCCAGGGCTATTTAAATAAGCAACATAAGCACCTGCTTGAAAAGCAGTTACAATCACTGTTAAATATCTTGTCCATTGATTAATTTTGTTTCTTCCGCTTTCTCCCTCCTTTTGAACTTTTTGTAATTGAGGTACCAAAATAGTCATCAATTGCATAAAGATAGAAGCAGAAATATAAGGCATGATACCCAATGCCAAAACAGATGCTTGTAAAAAAGCACCTCCAGCAAACATATCAAAAATACCCAATAAGCCGTTGCTCTTGCCTGCTTTTTGAGCAGCCTCAATGGCTAATGGATTAATTCCTGGTAAGGTGATTTGCGCACCAATACGGTAGGTTAATACCAAAACCAAAGTGACCAAAATTTTACTTTTTAAGTCGCTTATAGCCCAAATATTCTTTAATGTATCTAATAATTTTTTCATCAGTATTTAATTATTGCCCAAAAGCACTTTTTAATATCGAATTACAATTTTAATTGCTTTTCGAATATACATAAAAATTGTTAGATAATTTCAATGGTTCCGCCTGCTGCAACAATTGCTTCTTGTGCTTTCTTGCTTGCTGCGTTTACTCTGAAATTGATCTTAGTTTTCAATTCTCCGTTTGCCAACACTTTTACCAAGTCGGTACGTGCGATCAAACTATTCATGTATAAGTTTTCAGGAGTGATTTCTTTGAAACCGTATTTCTCAATCAATTGGTCTAATTGACCCAAGTTGAATACAACGTATTCGATGCGATTGATGTTTTTGAATCCACGTTTTGGAACTCTACGTTGGATAGGCATTTGACCACCTTCATGTGCCATTTTACTTTTGTAACCTGCACGGCTTTGACCACCTTTGTTACCTTTTGTAGAAGTACCACCTTTACCAGATGCTTCTCCTCTACCAATTCTAATTGCCTTGTGAACCGAACCTTCCGCAGGTTTTAAATTGTGTAATTTCATTTTTTTGATTTTTACTTTCGGGGTATCTCCCCTCGCTTATTATTTAATAAAAAGAAACAGCCTACGCTATTTCTTCCACTTTTACTAAGTGTAATACTTTGTTCACCATACCCAAGATTTGTGGAGTTGCCTCTACTTCTTTGGTGGCGTTTAACTTTCTTAAACCCAACGCAATTAAAGTTTGTTTTTGACGCTCTGATCTGTCAATGCCACTTTTAACTTGAGTTATTTTTATTTTTTTCATCATTGAATTATTTATAATCGTATTAAGAATTAGCTATTGTTAAGCTTATCCGTTGAATACTTTTGATAATTTGATATTTCTTGTTTTTGCAAATTGAATGGGTTCACGTAATAAACCTAAAGCTTTGATGGTTGCTTTAACCACATTGTGTGGGTTAGCAGATCCTAAACTTTTAGCCAAAACGTCGGTAATGCCAGCGCTCTCTAATACAGCACGCATGCTACCACCCGCAATTACACCCGCTCCGTGTGCAGCTGGTTTAATTAAGACTTTCGCAGCACCTTCCTTAGCCAATTGCTCGTGAGGAATGGTTCCGTGCATTACAGGTACTTTTACTAAATTTTTCTTAGCATCTTCGATACCTTTTGTAATAGCTTCTTGAACTTCTTTGGCTTTACCTAAACCTTGACCAACTACGCCATTTTCGTTACCCACTACTACTAAAGCTGAAAAGCTAAAAGTACGTCCACCTTTTGTTGTTTTAACTACACGGTTAATAGAAACTACTTTTTCTTTTAGTTCTACATCACCTGCTGCTTTAACTTTATTTACATTTACTTTAGACATGTTTTTCTATTAGTATTTTTATCAAATTAAAATTGAAGTCCTCCCTCTCTTGCACCTTCAGCAACTGCCTTAATTCTACCGTGGTATAAATTACCACCTCTGTCGAATACACATGTTGTGATAGAAAGTGCTGCTGCTTTTTTTGCTACTGATTGACCTGCTAATTTAGCTTTGTCAATTTTTGCAACTTTTTGAGCGGCGATATCAGCTTCTCTAGAAGAAGATGCTGCAAGGGTTACCC
>Ga0194047_10001556_pt1 | contig 13887 bp, 14 predicted proteins | sample JunL225m_MetaG_2_FD_160070 | JGI IMG/M metagenome (GOLD analysis project Ga0194047, IMG submission 160070) | Anoxic zone freshwater microbial communities from boreal shield lake in IISD Experimental Lakes Area, Ontario, Canada - Jun2016-L221-5m | ecosystem: Environmental > Aquatic > Freshwater...
GATGAAAAATAAAAGAAAATGACGGCCTATCATGAGGCAGGGCATGCGATTGTTGGTAAATTAGTCCCAGAGCATGACCCTGTTTATAAAGTCAGTATTATGCCAAGAGGTCGGGCTTTAGGTGTCACTATGTTTCTGCCAGAAAGAGATCAGTACAGTGCCAGCAAACAAAAACTGGATAGTATGATTTCCAGTTTGTATGGTGGACGTATTGCGGAAGAAGTCGTGTTTGGTTGGGAGCAGGTGAGTACTGGCGCTTCTAATGATATTGAGCGAGCCACTGAGCTAGCCAGAAATATGGTGACAAAGTGGGGTCTATCTCAACGTTTAGGTCCATTGTCTTATAGTGAAGAAGAGGGTGAGGTTTTTCTTGGTCGTTCTGTAACACAACATAAAACAGTGGCTGAAGAAACGTCCCATACGATTGATGAAGAAATTCGTTCCTTTATCGATAGGAACTATGAGCGTGCAGAGCGGCTCTTAAAAGAAAATATTGATATTTTGCATGCGATGGCAGCGGCGTTAATGAAATATGAAACGATTGATAAGTTTCAAATTGATGATTTGATGGCTCGTAAACCGGTAAGAGATCCTCAGGGCTGGGATGATAAGCCGCCCCGTGGTGATATTAAGGTTGATGAAATAAAAGGGTTTGATGAGAAGCAAAACGATAAAGCTATTGGGCGTACAGCGGAACAAAATTAATTTGTTTCGAAACTAATAAAAAGGAGAGGCCAGATGCCTCTCCTTTTTTATTGTGTTAAAGCTTAGTGATTAAGTTTTGATTGGTATTCTTATAAAGCAAGTCTCCATATTTTTAGAATAGTGAGTTTTATGGTTATGGGAAGAAAGTATTTTGGCACAGATGGTATTAGAGGTAAGGTTGGTGAGTTTCCCGTTACTGCAGATTTCTTATTAAAACTGGGTTGGGCCGCTGGGAGAGTTTTTGCCAGTGAAGGTAATGGATTTGTTCTTGTCGGTAAAGATACACGTATTTCGGGGTATATGTTTGAGTCAGCTTTGGAGGCGGGGTTATCTGCTGCGGGTGTAGATACGCGCATGTTAGGGCCAATGCCAACGCCGGGGGTCGCGTATTTGACACGTACCTTAAGGGCAAAAGCGGGAATTGTGATTAGTGCTTCACATAACCCCTATTATGATAATGGCGTGAAGTTTTTCTCAGTTCAAGGTACCAAGTTGCCTGATGATATAGAAGAAAAAATCGAGCATTATATCGACTCTCCTATGACAACGGTGGAATCGTCGGAATTGGGTAAAGCAAAGCGAGTGGTTGATGCCTCGGGTCGTTATATTGAGTTTTGTAAGGCGAGCATCCCAACTCGATTCGATTTTAGTGGTATGAAGGTAGTTGTGGATTGTGCTAATGGTGCGACTTATCATATTGCCCCGCATGTGTTTAGTGAGGTGGGTGCCGAAGTTATTGTTATTGGAGCAGAACCTAACGGACTTAACATAAATGATGAGTGTGGAGCTACAAAGCCTCAAAAATTAGTTGCAGCAGTATTAGCTAACCAGGCTGATATTGGTATTGCTTTGGATGGTGATGGTGATCGCTTAATTATGGTTGATCATAAGGGCGAAATTGTTGATGGAGATGAACTTCTCTATGTCATTGCAAAATCAAGATTAAGTGTTGGACAGTTATCAGGGCCTGTTGTTGGTACGTTAATGACTAACTTAGGCATGGAGCATGGTCTGAAGAGATTAGGCGTAAATTTGTTAAGAGCGAAAGTAGGTGATCGTTATGTTTTGGAGATGATGGCTGAGCATAACAGTTTGCTAGGGGGAGAAGGTTCAGGGCATATTATCTGTTTGGATAAAACGACAACGGGTGATGGAATCATCGCAGCATTACAGATCATGGCGGAGATGCATGATACGGGTAAAAGCTTGTCAGAGTTGAAGTCTGGTATGCAAAAATATCCACAAGTATTGATTAATATAAAGACTGGTGGGGCTATAGATATTGATAACGATATTGTGCTACAAAAAGCAGTGTCTACCGTAGAAAATAAATTAGGTGATAAAGGACGTGTTTTACTAAGAGCGTCAGGAACAGAGCCTTTAATCCGCGTTATGGTTGAAGGTGAGTCCGAAAGTCTGGTTAATAATTTAGCTCAGGAATTAGCTGAAGTTGTTAAGAAATTAATAGTTTCTTGAATTATGAGTTATTAGCCTATATCATAGGCGGTTTGATTCTAAGTGGGAGTAATGTTAATGCGTCGGTCTCTGGTAGTCGGAAATTGGAAAATGAATGGAACTCGTGCGAGTTCTGAGTCGCTTGCAAAAGGTATTGTTGCAGGCGTAGTTTCAGATCATGCAGATATTGCTGTCTGCGCACCTTACGTCTATTTGCCCTATATAGCTGAAGTGGTAAAAGGTACTGAATTAGCATTAGGCTCACAAAATGTTGCTGATCAAGCTTCAGGTGCTTATACAGGCGAAATTTCAGCAACTATGTTGAAAGAAATTGGTGTAACTTATGCTTTGGTGGGTCACTCTGAAAGACGTAGCTATTATGGCGATACAGATGCCTCAGTAGCTGCCCGTTTTAAGCAGGCACAAGAGCAAGGTATTATTCCAATTCTTTGTGTAGGTGAAACATTAGAAGAGCGTGAGCAGGATAAGACTTTTTCGGTCATTAATAAGCAATTGGATGCTGTTATTGATTTAGTTGGTATTGCTTCATTTGATGCGGCTGTTATAGCTTATGAGCCTGTTTGGGCCATTGGCACAGGAAAAACAGCGACGGATGATCAAGCGCAAGAAGTTCATTATTATATTCGTCAGTATATTGCAGCCAAAGATCAGGCGATTGCTGATAAAATACAAATTTTATACGGTGGAAGTGCTAAGCCGGATAATGCAAAAGGTTTATTTGCCATGCCTGATATTGATGGTGGCTTAATAGGTGGGGCTTCCTTGGATGCGGAATCCTTTTTAAAGATTTTTAATTCGATTTAGAGCAGTTTAGACTTTCATGTATCAGGTAATTATCGTTATTCATGTGTTGCTGGGTTTAGGTATTATTGGTTTAATATTAATGCAGCAAGGTAAAGGAGCAGATGCGGGTGCCGCTTTTGGTACAGGTTCTGCTGGATCAGTTTTTGGTGCTCAGGGAGCGGCTTCATTTTTGTCTCGTGCTACTGCAATTCTTGCGACATTATTTTTTATAACAAGCTTAGGGCTTGCTGTAATTAATGGTCACAAGGGTGCAGCATTTGACCTTATTACTGGCAGTAGTGATAGCGAAAGCGTTACTGAAGTTGCTGGACAAAAAGAGGTAAACACACAAGCTGAAGTTCCTTCAGTTCCGGAAGTAAAATCAGTTCCTGATGCCAAAATTGATGCGCCTGTTCCTAGTGCAGAGATTAAAAATACAGAAGTCCCTAAAGCCGAAGAGTTGAAGACGATAGGTGAAGGTAAATAAATCTTTGTTGAAGTTGGATAAGGATGTGGTAAGAGTTTATGCCGACGTGGTGGAATTGGTAGACACGCCATCTTGAGGGGGTGGTGACGCAAGTCGTGCCGGTTCAAATCCGGCCGCCGGTACCAAATAGGGGTTCTAAGAGACCCAAAGAAGTATAGAAGCCTACATGTTACCTGACTTGTGGGCTTTTTTATTGCCCAACGAGATACAGCGAAATATATTTGTGATTACTTAGGGATTAACGCAAATTGTAAGCTGACAATGACCATTATGAATGGTAGTGTGCGTTTCCTAATCAAGGAGGTGCTAAAGAAATGGTTGAGTCAATTTGATAGCTGTTGTCGAGGGTGTATGTCTGGGAAAGGAGCTAAGTTGGGTAGATTGATGCGCATTAACTGTGCAAGTCGCTGAGCCTAATAATTTCTTTGTACAGAAAACTTTGCTAATAAAATGAGCGCATCTTTATATTCGGAAGGAGGTAATACGCTTAACGCGTTTATAGCTTTTTCAGCTTCTTCTTCAGCGCGTTGTTCTGTGTAGGTGATGGCCTGAGTTTTTTGTACGATAGCGTATACTTCATTGAAAGCGTCGCGATCGCCATTTTTGATGGCATTTATTATTATTTGTGCCTCATCTTTGGTGCTGTTCTGGATGGCATAAATCAAAGGTAAGGTTGGTTTTCCTTCTGCAAGGTCGTCTCCCAGGTTTTTACCCAAGTCTTCTTGGCTGGCTTTGTAGTCGAGTGCGTCATCAATGAGTTGGAAAGCAACACCAAGGTGTTGACCATAGCCGGCCAAACTTTCCTCTGTTTCTGCTGTAGTATTTGCTATAACAGCACTTAAGCGAGTGGCAGCACTAAATAATATTGCTGTTTTTCTAGCAATAACTTCCAGGTATTTTGCTTCTGTAGTCTCTGGGTTGTTGCAGTTTAAGAGTTGTAATACTTCACCTTCAGCTATCGCGGTGGTTGTTTTAGATAAAATTTCCATGACGCGCATATTGCCCGTGCGAACCATCATTTCAAAGGCGCTGGAATAGAGATAGTCGCCTACTAATACACTGGCTGCGTTACCCCAGACAACATTAGCTGATTCTTTTCCACGTCTAAGGTCTGATTCGTCTACAACATCATCATGCAAGAGGGTTGCCGTGTGAATAAATTCAATAACAGCCGCAAGTATCAAGTGACTGTTGTTAACATTGCCAAGTGCTTTCGCTACAAGTAACAAGAGCATCGGACGTAATCTTTTGCCGCCATTACCAACGATATAATGCCCCATCTGATTGATCAGAATGACATCAGAACTAAGCTCATCGATAATAAGCTGGTCTACCGCTTTGGCTTCAGCAGTAGTTAACCTCTTGATTAAATTGAAATCAATGGGTTGATGTGTGTTTGTAGCTGAATGTGAGTTTGATGCCATTGAATTAAAGCTGGGTCTGTAAGTTTTGGTTGTTTTTCATAAACATGTTCATATTTTATAAATTTATTTGTATATTATAACTTATTACGACGTCAACTGCCCATCAATTGAATCGGGTTATTTTTAATTCAGGCATTCTGAAGTAAATGGGTGAATTAAAGGATTATTAGTCGTGGGATAAGATTTAGTTGACTAGATGGGTGAATAAAAATATAATCACCGATTAAATTTTAATAGATTAATGCTTGATGGAGCTTGCTCAGATGTATGCGGTAATTCAAACAGGTGGTAAACAGTACCGCGTTGAAGAAGGTACTTATTTAAAAATAGAAAAGTTGGAGCTAGGTGTAGGCGACAGCATAGAATTTGATAAAGTACTGATGATTCAATCAGACGACGCTGTTAAAGTAGGTCTTCCTTTTATCGAAGGCGGCAAAGTTACAGCGACTGTCTTGTCTCAAGGTAGACATGACAAAGTAAAAATAATTAAATTCAGAAGACGTAAGCACCATATGAAACAACAGGGGCATCGTCAATATTACACAGAAGTCCAGATTACTGGCATTTCTGCTTAAGAAATAGGAGTTACAAATGGCTCATAAGAAAGCTGGTGGTAGTACCCGAAACGGTCGTGATTCTAATGCAAAAAGACTTGGTGTTAAGCGTTATGGCGGAGAGTTGGTGACAGCGGGAAACATTATTGTTCGTCAACGTGGCACACAATTTCACCCAGGTGAAAACGTAGGAATTGGTAAAGATCATACTATATTTGCTACTGCAGACGGTAGAGTTGCTTTTCAGGTTAAAGGACCTAACAGCCGTAAATATATTAGTATCGTTGCTGCATAAAACGTATTGTTTGATTGTAGTTAAGAGCTATATTAGCCGAGTTATTCTACATTGACTTGGCGGCTTAAAAAAAGCTCCGTCCTTCATGACGGGGCTTTTTTTGTTTTTATCGGTTTGTTTTGCAGTGTGGCGGCGTATAAGTAATGAGATTTGTTGACGAAGCAGAAGTACGTGTTGAAGCAGGGGATGGTGGTAATGGCACTATTGGCTTTAGACGTGAAAAATATATCCCCATGGGGGGGCCTGATGGTGGTGATGGCGGTGATGGCGGTAGTGTTTATTTAATTGCCGTGGAAAATGTGAATACGCTAGTCGATTTCAGATATCATGCCGTGCATAGAGCTCAACGCGGTCAAAATGGCATGAGTCGTAATTGTACGGGTAGAAAAGGCGATGATTGTTATGTGCCGGTGCCCTTAGGTACAAAAGTATCCGACTCTGAAACAGGTGAAGTGATTGGTGACTTGACTAAAGAAGGCCAGACCTTACTTGTGGCTCAAGGTGGCTTCCACGGTTTGGGTAATACCCGATTTAAAAGCAGTATTAACCGTGCACCACAAAAAGCCAGTAAAGGTTCAGAAGGTGAGCATCGTGTGCTTTTATTAGAATTAACATTAATTGCCGATGTGGGTTTGTTAGGCATGCCCAATGCTGGCAAGTCAAGTTTGATTCGTGCCGTTTCATCGGCGACACCTAAAGTCGCTGATTATCCCTTTACCACTTTACACCCTAATTTAGGCGTGGTAAGTGTGGATGATTTACGAAGTTTCGTTATTGCCGATATTCCAGGTGTTATTGAAGGTGCGGCAGAAGGCGCTGGCTTAGGCTTGCAATTTCTGAAACATTTATCCCGTACCGGTTTGTTATTGCATTTAGTGGATGTGGTCCCTTATGAAAGCATGGATACGCCCGTAGAAGCCGCTAAGAAAATTATTCATGAAGTTGAAAAATGGAGTGATGATTTAGCCAATAAGCCACGTTGGCTGGTGTTAAATAAAACCGATAGATTGCCAGAGGATGAGGTTGATGAGCACTGTCAAGCCATCATTGATGAGTTAAATTGGACGGCCCCTGTTTTTAAAATTGCAGCCATTAACGGGAATGGAACTCGAGGGTTAATGTTTGCCATCATGAACTTTTTAGAAGAACAGCGGCGGAATCACAGTGAGCAGGAATGATTTTACAAAAGTAAAGCGAGTTGTCGTAAAGATAGGCAGTTCTCTACTGACCAAGGGTGGGCAAGGGCTTGATAAAGCCGCTATTAAAGCTTGGGTAGCTCAAATGGCCGGCTTAAGACAGCAATCAATTGATGTGGTATTGGTCTCTTCAGGTTCTGTTGCTGAAGGGATGAGTCGTTTAGGTTTGAAAACAAGACCCAAGCTGTTGCATGAGTTACAGGCAGCAGCCTCAGTCGGTCAAATGGGTTTGGTACGGGTTTTTGATGATAATTTTCAGCAGCATGGTCTACATGCCGCACAAGTCTTACTGACACATGATGATTTATCTAACAGACAACGTTACTTAAATGCCCGAAGTACCTTATTGACGTTATTGAAGCTGGGTGTCGTCCCTGTTATTAACGAAAATGATGCCGTAGCCACGGAAGAAATTCGTTTTGGTGACAATGATACTTTAGCCGCGTTGGTTGCTAACTTAGTTGAAGCCGAGTTATTGATTATTTTGACCGACCAACAAGGCTTATTTACTGGAGATCCTACTTTATTTCCTGAGGCAACATTAATTTCCGAGATCAGTGTTAATGACGAAAGTCTGGAGAAAATGGCTGGCGATAGTCGTAGCGGCTTAGGTAAAGGTGGAATGTCAACTAAGGTAAGAGCTGCACGTTTAGCCGCAAGGTCTGGTGCTGCAACGATTGTTGCCGCAGGTGCTGTTGAGGGTGTGATTACTGCACTGATTGCAGGAGATGATTTAGGTACTTACTTTTTACCTGATGTCGAGCCTTTGGTCGCTAGAAAGCGCTGGCTAGCTGGACAGTTGCAAGTCAGAGGTCAATTAGTGCTTGATGCGGGTGCCGTGAGAGTGCTTAAAACTGAGGGCAAAAGTCTACTGGCTGTGGGTGTAAAGGTCGTGTTGGGTCAATTTGAGCGTGGTGAACTGGTTTCCTGTATAGATGAAAAGGGGGCAGAAGTGGCTCGTGGACTCGTTAACTATGGTAAGACAGAAGCTGAATTGATCGCTGGAAAAAGTAGTTCAGAGTTTGAAAAAATCTTAGGGTATACAGATGATTCAGAAATCATACACAGGGATAATCTGGTATTAATTTGAGGTTTGAGTACAGATAAGACCTGGTTTTAAAAAATGGCGGTAGGCCAGATGGAGGAGAATAATCTCACGTCAGGTTGATTTGTTTTATTTTATAAGTGGATCAGAAACATCTTTAATTATTAAAGAGTGGCAGCGAACTATGCAATCTTCTGAAAAAATTAATTCAGCACAATTCCTGGAGCATCAGCTACAGGAGGTCATTACATTGCTTGAAAAACAGCAGTTGGAGCGATCCCTTGTTCATCGTGGCCCGGGTGCTAATCATGAGTTAGTTGAAGCGATGTTGCAGAGTCAGCATCAGGTTCGCCTTCAGGAAAAGCTTGCCCCTTTACATCCCGCTGATACAGCGTTTATTTTAGAGTCGTTATCTTTAGAACAACGCGAAATGGCCTGGGATGCCATTAAAACCCAACTGGATGGCCAGGTTTTGCTGGAAGTATCTGATGCAGTCCGGCAAACACTCATTTCAGGTATGGCTGCAGAAGAATTAGCCACTGTTGCCGGTAAACTCAATACGGATGAGATTGCGGATTTAGCGGCTGATCTTCCCAAGCGCACAATGCTCAAAATACTGCGGTCTTTGAATGGAGAAGAGCGCAAGCATCTGAATGCTATATTGTCCTATCAAGACAATAAAGTGGGCGCCTTGATGGATTTTGGCATGATTACTATCAGGGATGATCTTAATTTAAAAGCGATCATTGCTTTTATACGTAAACTGGGTAAGTTGCCTAGTCATACCGATAAATTATTTGTCGTTGATCAACATAATGTCGTGCAAGGTATTTTGCCGTTACAACGATTGTTGACACATATACCTTCAAAGCAAGTTGCTGATGTGATGGTGACTGATTTTATTCGCTTTCAGGTTGATCAAGAGGCAGCCGAAGCAGCAAGAGCCTTTGAGCGCTATGATTTGATTTCGGCACCTGTTGTCGATAACGAGGGTAAACTACAAGGACGCCTTTGTGTTGATAATATTCTCGATTTTATCCGTGAAAAAACAGATGAAGACTTGCTGATTCAAGCCGGTGTTGGCGAAGAAGAGGATTTATCATCAAGTGTTTGGAAGAGCGCCAGAAACCGGTGGGGGTGGTTAATCATTAACATTGGTACTGCATTCGCTTCGACGCGAATTATCGGTGTTTTTGAAGATATTATTTTACAACTGGTTGCGCTGGCCTCATTAATGCCCATTATTGCTGCGATGGGCGGTAATACAGGTAACCAAACCAGTATGCTCATTATTCGGTCTTTAGCATTAGGACATATAAATTCTAGCAATATAGGGCGAATAATAAAGAAAGAGCTCACACTGGCTTTAATCAATGGGCTTTTTATTGGCTTTATTTTGGGGCTATTAAGCATGTTGTTGTATTGGGATGTCGCGCTTTCCGTGGTGATGGCTGTGGCTATGCTGATTAATCTGTTAGTGGCTGTCATAGTGGGTTTGGGTATTCCATTGTTACGCCATAAGTTTGGTAAAGATCCTGCGGTTGGTACTAGCGTTATATTGACGGCTATCACTGACTCTATGGGATTCTTTATTTTTCTGGGCTTAGCGAGTTTGTTTTTAATAAAGTAGCTGCTTTTTATTGAGGTATTTTTTTAAAAACTGAAAGATCCTATTCACAATAGACGGTTATAATTACCCAATCCATTAAATACATATAAAATGTGCGGTAAAAATATACCTTATTCTATTTTCGTAAGAGTTTAGTTGTTCATGAATTTATTAATTAATTATCTTTCCCTGTGTTGGTTTAAAAATAATCCGATAGAACTGTTTCCATCAAAGTCGTTTATGTGGAAAGCCGTCGCGTTTTATCTGGTTTCAGGCATTATTGTTGAAAGTCTGATTGCTGATCCTGCAGATGGTTCACTGGAAGTGGCGCTTCGTACCATCATGGCATTTTCATCCATTGCGACCTATCTCGTCATTTTTAAAAAGTGGCAGTACTTTAATCAAATATATATCGCTATTTTTATATGCGAAAACTTTATCATGACTTTGGCGACTGCCACAGAAGGTCTCTATTTCTGGCTGGTGATGAAACATTATGAATATGCAGAAGAAGTTTCAATCGGTATTGGTGTGTTGTTGGTAGGCTGGTATATTGCTATCGTGAGCTACATATTAAGACAAGCCTTTATGACAAAAATGAGCATTAGCGTGATTTTGGCGTTTAGCTATTTTGTGTTGACCTATGGCCTTCCCATGATGTTTATGGATATTTAAATAACTCGCCACTATAATGCCAATATTATTGACTGAGGTGATGTTTGGTTTACGTTTTAAACAAGCAGGGATTTATTAGTTGGCATTGTGGTTTTTAACCCAGTCTTTTAGTTGTCTCGTGACCCATTCAGGATCATCCAGTGTTAAATCATGCCCAGCCCAGTCTTGGCGTTTCAGTTCTAATTGATACTTTTGTTGTATTTTTTCTGAACAAGTGGGGGAAACCAGTCTGTCAGTTTTACTGTTGAGCAGTAAAACAGGTGGCTTGGGTTTTGTATCGCTAGGTCGATAGTTTGCTGCGGCAGCAATTTGTCGAAAGGCGTTACTAAAACTGATGGGATGCTGGTTTTGTATATCTGCCCAATCATGTCCTATTTTGTTTGCTATATCTGGTGTATTGCTAACTAACTCCAGAATTGCTCTTTCTCGACGCGTTATATCTTTTTGGCTTAGTAATTTAATTACCTGATGATAAGTTTGCCAGCGTAGCCGTTGATAAAAGGGGCTTAAATTAGCAAAACTGGTATTGATTAAAATACTGCCACGTATCTCATTGGAGTATTGGTACATCCACTCCCAAGCCACCATTGCACCGAGTGATACTGCTAGGAGTGTTATCGGTTCTTGTAAGTAGTTGTTGTCAATAGCTCTCTGCCGCGTTATTTCGGTGATTTCCTTTATGGTTTTAGGGCTGGCTTCATTATTGAAACGACCTGTGCCGGGTAGGTCCAGTACGTTTATTGTTGCATTTGGGAAGCTGAGTTGGAGTTGCTCAATAAAGCTTCCCCAGTGGGCAGATTCGCGAGCCAAGCCGCGCAGTAAGAGCCAGTTTTGACCTATTGAATTAGTCATACCAAATAGCCTGGGCTTGTGATGAATAATCTGCGATTTGTTGGGGCTGAAGATGCGCCCAATTGTTCGGATATAAGAGGCTGCGATGTAAAAAATCAAAAAGCAAAAAGTGTCTACGAAATACCCGTTGTTGGCGATGAGGTAACAGAGGGTGAAATAAGCCATACCTGGAGAAAAGGTGTGACGGGTTTTTTCGCAACCAAAGCCAAGAGCCCATTTCTAATGTTAACGGTAGAAATAATTTCGTCGTTGAAAACTGTTGAATATAGTCATCGAAAAGATAGTCCCATAAATCGCCGTTGATGACATACTCTAGACACATAGGTTCTATTTTATAGATATGGTGTTGATAGCAGCGATCAAACAGTTCTTTTAAGGCGAGGATTTGGGGAATAAAAGCAAAGGGTGTTTGTCGGGATGCATAGGGAAACCATAAACGATCTTTAATTCCAAAGCCAGAGTGTAAGTCCACGGCAATTGAGAGTGGGGATTTAAAGAGGTGTTGCTTGACTACATTACAGAGTGCCAAGGCTTCTTTTTCCATATTTAAAATGTCGCCTCTATACCAGGGTAAATGCCGAGTAAAATTTTGACCACTATAGACTTTGGTTGCACCTATCCCATTGACAGGAGAATTACGCATAAGATCAACGCCATTTCCATTGCACCGAGTCCCCAAATAGACACCTACAGGATTAATGATTGGGACAAAGACTAATTTTGATTTTTCCAGGCGGCTCATAAACTCTTCATCCCAGTCAAGTAATTCGCTGATGGTTTCCATGTAAGATAATATGACTTCAGAGCCAATTTTTTCTAGTCCATGTACGCCGCCAAAAAAGGCTAAAACGGGTGCATCTGGATTAGTTGATCCTAAGGTAATACAATGGATAGGGAATTTATGTTTTTTATGATCAATTCTTTCTATGATTTGGGTATGCGCTTTGTCCCCAAGTCGATCAATAATGCGCTCAAGCTGCTCAAGTTCAGGGAATTTTCTTCCAGTCATAATGTTGAAATAGGGTTGTCTATAATCGTATTGCAGTGTTCTGTTAGTCTTATAACCTGACTATGTTATTACAAATTTATGACAAAAAGATGAACTTTGCGACTCAAGTCTTTAAGAGTCGTTGTACTATGCGGATTGTTTTGTTAACCTCATCATATGACACATTGAATTGTATCTATCAAGACAATTATCTTTATGACGCAATAAGGACTTAATATGAAATCATTAGCGGTTTTGGGGACGGGTTCAGATGTAGGGAAGAGTACTTTAGTTATGGCATTATGTCGAATTTATGCGGACATGGGTATTAAGGTAGCTCCATTTAAGGCTCAAAATGTTTCCAATAATTCGGCTGTTACTTTAGAAGGTCGAGAAATTTCCAGGTCGCAATATTTTCAGGCCGAGGCGGCACGTATTAAGCCTAGTTATCTGAATAATCCGGTGTTACTTAAGTCACAGGGCAGCAGTTCTGTTCAGGTTATAGTGAACGGGTTGGTACATAAAAGACAGTCTGTTTCCGATTATTTTGATGATATTGAAGAGCTTAAAGTGCATGTGTATCAAGCTTTTTCTCGTTTAGAGCAAGATTATGATTTGGTGATTGCTGAAGGAGCGGGTTCTCCAGTTGAACTTAACTTACTTGAAAAGGATTTATCAAATACTTATATTACCAATACATTTAATACGAAAAATATTTTGGTAGCCGATATTGAGCGAGGCGGTGTGTTTGCTTCAATCTACGGCACAATGGCCTTGATGAACCCAGTGATGAGAAGTAATTTGTTGGGTGTTGTTATTAATAAGTTTCGGGGCGATCGGCGTTTTTTTGATGAGGGTGAAAAGATCATTAGAACCCAGTTTGGTTTACCCGTTTTAGGGGTATTGCCTTTTCAACCTTTGAATATTGACATGGAAGATTCTCAGTCATTAAGCAACTATAAACAGCGTGTAGATAACGTAGCCATTCGTGTTGCAGTCATTGCCTATCCAGGTTTAAGTAATTACAACGATCTTGATGTATTGATGGCAGATTCAGAGGTTAGTGTTGAGTTGATTTTTTCTTATCGCTCTCTTAATGGTTTTGATTTGGTCATATTACCCGGTAGTAAGACGGTTATCCGTGATTTACAGTGGTTAAAGCAGCAGGGTTTGTTTGAGGAACTTCAGAATTATAAGGGTCTCGTTTTTGGGATTTGTGGTGGTTATCAAATGTTCTGCGAAAGTTTGCACGATCCTGATGGCTTAGAGCATGATCATGCGTGTATTGAAACGGGCTTAAAATTTATTGACGATATTGTGATTTATCAAAGTAATAAGATATTGAGTAGTGGTTACTATCAATTGTTTTCATATACGGCAATAAAAGGATATGAAATTCATAGTGGGCGCATGGATAAGTACCCTCTATCTTTTGATGACGGTCGTTACACAGGAACTCATGTGCACGGTGTTTTTGATGATAATATTTTTCGAACTGATTATTTCAAATTGATTAATCCTAGCTATCAAGGTTTTGACTATGGGATTTATCGAGAAGAGCATGTCAAACGTTATACTGACATGGTTTCTGCAAATATGGACGTGTCTTTGTTATTGCAAATGCTGCAAACAAACTGATTAATCAAAGATCAAGTTGTTTCTTATTCCAGTTTACTTTTGAGTCGGAGGGTTCACTGAGTTGTGTAAGGAAATCAAATTCTGAACTTTTAATTTTTACCAGCGGTTCGGGTCGGGTCATTAAGTTGGCTCCAATTGTAGGCGTTTCATTGTTATGAAT
>Ga0194047_10001558_pt1 | contig 13878 bp, 15 predicted proteins | sample JunL225m_MetaG_2_FD_160070 | JGI IMG/M metagenome (GOLD analysis project Ga0194047, IMG submission 160070) | Anoxic zone freshwater microbial communities from boreal shield lake in IISD Experimental Lakes Area, Ontario, Canada - Jun2016-L221-5m | ecosystem: Environmental > Aquatic > Freshwater...
TATTATAAGACAAGATGCAAGCCGAACTTAATAAATACTTTTACAATGATATCACAAATATCATTTTAGATTATCATTATAAAACAATGTTTAATGAATCCGTCAAAGTAATAATAGATTTTATAAAAGTAAATACTTCTATATTAGATAGTGACGACGAGGACGACGAGGACAACGATAATTATGAAATTTATCTTTTTAGGTTATATTGGTTTCAAAGTTATGGAAGAAGATTTAGAAGAGCAAAAAGACAACACACAATGAATGAAGAAGATACAGATAGTGATGAAGACGGATTTGAATATAGTAGCAATGGCAAACGTTATCTTTTCCCAAAGAAGACATATCATGAAAATATAAGTGATCATTATTCTCCGGAAGAATTTGCATATAAAATAAGATATCCAGAAGCTGACGACAGCGATAGCGATTGCGATTGGTAATTATTAAACTATAAAACGCTTAAACAATAAACACTTTAATAAATTATAAAATGGATAAAATCAAATGCTTCTGCGGCTCAACAATTACCAAACATGGAATGATCGCCCACAAAAAGACTGCCAAACATCAGAGATATAAATTTTTCATCACACATAAGATCACCACAAATAAAACCAACTAAAATAGCCCGGCGAGTAATAATTTTTTTTAATATCTTTCTTGTGTCGTTCTTTATATAGCCTCCTGCGCTCTTTATCATAATGATTGTAATTATAATATAGGTTTAATCCCGTAGTGTCTTTATATTGTTCATAACCACGGGCCCCGAATGGAACCCGTACCTCATTCCCCGTCTTTCTATTCATTAATACTGCGTTATATTTTTTGGATGGTAAATGAGATTTCTCAAATTCAACCAGGGTATATTTTCCCATATCATAATACATTTTAAAATAATTATATAATATATAGTATATAAATGAATTTACAGCTTTTAACAAATGGCACACCAGACGAAAAGAAATGGCTTGATATTGTTTGTTATGATATTAAATGCAATAGCATTGTCCCCAATGTTCCTTTTGTCACAGTATCAGACAAAATTGAATCCAATGATCTATCTTCAAGTATTACATGTAATGATATTGGAATTGGTGGCGGTGGGATGTCAGCAATAGGCAATATAGATATGAATTTAAATTTATTGCGTAATGTGTCCGCAATTGACACAACTGATGCGACTTTAAATATCACAACACCAACAACACAGATTGAAAACGGTTCAAGCGAATTAAATATAAATATTGATAGTTTACCACGCATAACACAGAACGCCATAAAAACTAAATTAGAATGTGGCGTATCGTCTTTACAATTGGCAGCGGTAAGCGATGGACTAAGTGCGGATACCGTTACATATATTGGTGCATCTAATATTGGAAATACTCAAAATACAATATCATTATATTTACCAGACGAATATTTAGTAATACAAAATAATGCGGCTATACAAAGAATAGTGGTTGATAATAATAAATCCGCAATATATAGCAAAAATGCCACATCGGGCCCCGCTGGTTCATTGTTAGAATTAAATAATGATAGCACTTTTACGCTTGGTTGTTATTTTGCCAACAATGGTATAATAGAATGTCGCCCAAATTCACTGGCATTATATGGCAATGCTGCTACTTCGGCAATAACTATTACTGGTTCAGATATAATAACATCATTGGGACTTGCAGGTAGGATTGATCGAGAAATATTAAATACAGTAAGTCAAACATTTAAAGACGCTGGAGGAATAGAAAGATTACGAGTTGATAATTCAGGCGTATCAATAAATAATTCTTATACATTGCCATCATCAGACGGTTTAGCAAATCAATATATATTTACGAATGGGGCGGGCACTTGTTCATGGTCCTCACCTCAAATAGTTGGGTTATACTCTGCAACTGGATCCCCTGTGATAGTAGCAAATACAACAGTGGCATCATCTATAATCCCAACAGGTGTTGGCAATTTATCAGTTCCGGCAAATTATTTTACACCAGGGATGTCATTTTTATTAAAATGTGGAGGAACCTTCAGGGATAGTTCAAATGGTCAGCAATTCACAATGAGATTAACAAACTCAGGAACACTTTTCAGTACAGGATTGCTAACATTGAATAGTGTCCCATTGGCGACCACTGGTTGGAATGTTGAATGTCAATTTACATTCACCGGTGGGACGCAATTGATAACAAATTTTACATTTAGTTATAATAATAATTCAGATGCTCGGGGCTTTACTAATCAACAAGTAAATAACACATTTAATCCAACAGTAATAAACACTTTAGGATTTACTATGCAATGGAACACAGCAAATATAAACAACACTTTAACTTGTAATTATTTCACATTAACAAAACTATTTTAAAATATAATATATAGTATAATATATACAAATGGAATTCTTACTACGATACAACAACAATGACAAAAATGAACTTATCACCGCAGCGGAACCAGAAGAGACCATAAACCAACTATTAAAATATTTGAATAAAGCAGGGATTGCATTAGTTGATAGTATCCCAGAAAAAGTGGGATTATTTTGTGTAAATGAAAAAGTTGCGTATCGTGTTTATCAATCAGTGTTTAATAAAGAGGATAACACATTTGAATGTTATTTAATCTATTCTTTGCAGTGGTTGCCATGGGGAGAAAAGCAAGCTAAATGCTTAGAAGATTATGAAAAAGAAAAAGCATTGCCAGCAGAAGCCCCAGCATTAGTGAGATCATAAATATTTTAGATGATATTTCTAAAAATATCATCTAAAATATTTTAAAACACGGTTCCAGAAAATGAAACCTGACCCAATTGAAAGCCAGAACCGCCACCATTTGAGACCAAAGAGAGCCCGACAACATCCCCAGGGTTCAATTGTAAAACACCAACGCACGACATAGGCACACTGCCAACAGTTCCAGAAAACGCAGTACCAACACTCGTTATGAGATAAGACGGAGCACCATTCACGGTAACCTCTAAGTTTGAACCAAGCGATATTGATGCAATAGTATAGAATATGGACAATTGGACATTCACAGACAAAAAGCAAGCCGCCGGAGCTGTGAATGTATTAGTAACTATGTTAATGTTTGGATTAGCAATGAGAACGCCAGTACATGGAGTTGTTGTTGATATTGGCAATGCGGTAGAACCAGTAAAAGCCATATTAAAGAAAGTCGCAGACGAGGGAGGAGGAGATGATGAAATAACCTGATTACAAGTGAGAACATTACAGACAGGATTTAGCCACAATTTGCCATCGGGCACGCCATTATTAAGCAGTTGCAAATTCATTTTTATATATAATTACTATATATTTTTAAATTAATTGGCCGCTATATGTGACACTGCTATAACTAAACCCAGTGCCAACACCATTAAAACCAAATTCAAGACTGACTGTATCTCCTGCATTTAATTTTAATATGCCATTAGCTTGAATAGGAATAGAACCTATAGTGGCGCCTAAATTATCATTACGGTAAAAAGTAAAGATATATGATTGGCTTGCATTAATTTTAAAGAAAAGAGTGCATACAATAGCGGTTGCGGTTGGCTGCCAACTAACTATCATACTATAATTTATAGATAAATAACAATCACGGGGCGCAGTATAAACATTAGTTCCAATATCCATATCCAAGTTAGGGATCCCAATCAAATTACATGGAGCAGTTATAAAAGCGGGTGGAATAGCCACACCAGCCGTACGATAAATATTAAAAATAGTATTTGATACGGGAGATGGAGCAATGATAAGTTCATTACATGTTATGCTATTACATACAGGATTTAGCCACAATTTTTGCGAGGGGCTACCGTTGTTTAAAAGTGCTAAATTCATTTATATATAATTACTATATATATTTTTTTACATCAATTCATATAAATCCTGCTTAGACATCATTTCACCGCCACGAACCCGACGACGACGACGACCACCAACAAGACCATTGCCCGTTAGTTTCAATGCATCGGATGCAACCTGAAGCCCGGGCATAAATTCAGGAGCAAACGCAGGGGCTACATGTTGGGCCACATTCAGGCCCTGACGGAGAATAGGAGCAAGACGGCCAAAGAGTTTTTTAAGTTTGTCAAGGAAGTTGCCGCCATAAAAGTTAGTTGGGTGGTGGTATGGTGCAACTGGGCCATTTTTAGAGGCCAGCACATCTGCCCGCCCGATTGGTCCGATTGTGCGATAGCAGCGATTGTCCGAAATGGTCATCACACCTTCCTGTATCACGACTGAGTTTAATGTATAAGAGGGGATTACACGATTTGTTTGATTGCGGAATGTTACTTTCATGTTAAGACTGAAATTCCCTGATACGCCGGCCGACAATACCGTACCGAGGGCCAAATCTAGGCCGAAGGCCACACAAACGACAGAGCCCTGATCTTTAGAGAATTGGCGCCACGATTGGATTGAACCATTCTTTCGGGACATGTTGTACAGGTCAATTGGGGACATTGTTGCTAAGAGCGAAGAACGATTATCAAAGGTGATATTAATGTTCTCAATTACAAAAAATGTGTCTGTTTTCGTAAAGTCAAAGAACTGGTCGGCCTCTTGAACGGAGATATACAGGAGATTTGGCACGCTTCCTAACTGAATATTATTCATCACAACAGTGGTTGCATCGCCTGGATTTAAAGGATTATTTACTGTGGTGGGATACAGCTGCGGCTCAAAATATGAGTATGTGTAGCCGGCTTGGGAATTCAATATCTGCGTTGGGTCTGGGGTTTTGTAGTTAGACAATAATTTTGCATTAAGCACATTTACATTGCCCCCGCTAATAGTAGATGGACTATCTGGATTGTGAGACCACAGAGCACCAAGGAGTCCAGCAGTTGGACCAACACCACGACCGCCAAGATTGAAGATTAAATTGAATGTTTGAATTCCGATAAAATCAACGCTATTGTGGGCATCTTTGCCATCAGCCAACCACGGAGAAATCAGGATTGGCTCACGGACAGTCATACGAACCACGGCAACATCTGCAGCTGTTCCTGTTGCATCATTACGAATAACAAGAGCATCAACATAGCCACCACGGGGGCATTCAACACCATCCGACGCATCATATGGACCGTTCATGGGGTTCTGAACTGTTCCAAAGGTGTTGGCATAAGACCAAGACGGATCTAATTGACTAGGAGTTGTGCTTTCATAGCCTACACGATTTTGATTAAAGTTATGAAAATGATTAAAGTTTCTATAAAACTGGTTAATATTCTGGGAGATGGTGGCATCACCAATTTTTAGCTGCAATGAGTTTGTGCTATTTTGCAACGGATAGGCGCGAGGGGCATCAAAAGGCCCTGCTCCGATGAGAACACCCGGAGCGTGTGTCAAAAATGGGGCTTGGAGTAGGGGAATACCAACACCGCCAGATGTTCCCGTGAATGTGAGTTCAAAGGTTACTTCAACAGGTGTGTATCGGTTAATGTAAGTCATACCATTGGGCGGGTTAGCCTCAATGTTGATTGTGTTATTGCTAAAACTGGTTGATATCTGCTGTTGAAAGGTGTTCTCAGAGGGACCATCAAGAATAGCATATTGTTTGTTGCCCAGTGCATTGATATTGACAGCGGGGGCTATAACTTTGACGAATTTGATTTCTTCGGAGGAGTTCAACATATTTTTATTATATACTATATATTAGATAAAATTTTCTATATGTTTTTATTTTTCAATCATTTCGAAAAGAATTTTTACGGACACATAATAACCAAGGTCAATAAGCAGCGGAAATGAGGCCCCCTCCTTATCGGTCCAATAACATTGTAAATCAATCGTATTTAAATTTATATCACTTTGTAATGATATATATCTATACTGGGCCGATGGGAGATATTGCGTTTGCCCTCTATTGAATTCAGCATCAGCACCCAATATGGGCTCAAAGTCTGTTATGATTGGCAATGAGTTATTATTTACTATAACAGATTGATTACTTGATGAGACAATGGGCAGATTTTCATTTCTTATAGGTATTTGGTAGGATGTAAAATAGAACGATGCAACGGGTGACCAGTTCGTGAGTGATGAGAATTCTTGTTGTAATCCCACAAATGGAGCAGTAAGACTTGCCGCCAATTGAGATAGAGAACCAGCACTAAAAGGTGCCCCGATAGTGTTATTGGCTGTGATTACTAAATCATTATCACGACCGAAAGCCGAGAAATAGCCATTGAAAGTGGTTTGAAAGCTTTGAAAGAGATTAAACAAATCATAATTCATTGATATAACTATATTGTTTGTTACATACGCCTCATTAAAGAACAATGTGAATAGTTGGCTTTGTGGGTTCCATACCATAACAGGAGGATTAGGAGCAGGGACAGCAACTAAGCCAGATAATCCAGTATAAGCCGCCTGAAAGGCATTATTCAAATCATCAATGAACGCATTAAAATAATAATATGCCAGTTTAATTTGATTGTTCGTCGGTGCAGTGAAAACAACAGGGGCCACGAATGAAAACCCGCCAAAGGACAGAGTGACGGAGTAATTTGTGATATATGGTAGGGGCCCATTTGGATTTAGTATTTTTGGGACTAATAGTGGCAATAAAGAGCCATTGACACTAAAGCGGGTTATAGAACATTTATAATCGCAACAGTTCCGCAATATGGATGTTGCCCGTGTATCGTTTATGGTTGCCAAAAGTGGAGCATTGGTATTGTTGTATAACTTGGCGTTATAATATACATATTCTTCGCCCATGGGCTTCATGGATTTTCTATTATTCATTATATATATTATTATATATATTTTATTTTAGCAATGGTTGGGTTAATTCAACCGCTATTTCATCGGGAGTGCCCCTTTTGTTTATAAAAAACTTTACGAATTCTTCCAGTGGTAATCGCCTATATAAAGAACGAATAACACAAAAACGGCCACATGTGGATATATCATCGCTCAGGCTTTGTAGTGGGTAATGATTGTATGATATTTGATGTGGGGATTTTATGTATAAATCTAATAAATATTTATGGTCTTGGCCTGTCATCTTCTTAAATGCGGTTGATGCGTCTTTCAGTTGTTTCAGTTCATTATCGGGCTTTATTGCGTAGCTATCAAAGTGCTCAATAATGCCATCATTCACACGATTAACCGTTATATAATGCCCGATTGAGGTATCTTTGGTGCGTTGCCATTCATACAGTATTATCACGCTATCATATGGGCTGAGTAGTTCATCTATGTTTTTATATTTTTTAACATCTTCATATAGAATAAGTTTTGTTCTTGGGTTAAGTCGTCTAATGTCCTGATCGGATAAGGCATATGCCAAATCATATTTTAGTTTATCCATTATATATTATATGAATTATAATATATTATAAATAATTATTTTAAAACATAACAGCCATTATCAAACAATATGTATTGCGGATATGATGCACTGATGCAGACCCAACGAGACTTCAAAGCCATGATATTTGCTACTTGCACCTTAGATAAGCCACAATATATAGTTAAGTATCGATTGATATGATAGGATGACCCAGCATGAGGAAAAAATATAGTTCTGTTAGCTTCTGCTATCTTGTGTCGTGTTGCTGGGCCATTCATCATCATATGCGCTATGGATAAAACATATATGCCATACTTGCGGCCATTCATAATCAAATCTTTCTCCATACTGTCTAACCATTTTTTTGCTTTTAGGTTTTGGTGGTTGTCGCAGTCGTCAAAGATTATTAAACAGTTATTCAGTCTGGTTATGTCCATGGGCTCCTCATAAAGTGATAAATCATTTAAATCCATTATAATTAGGTTCTTAACCTTTGCATATGCAACATCCCGTTCATGGGGTGAAAACATGATGATTTTATTTTTTGGATATGCTTTGTTGTAGCTTTCGCAATACTTGCCGGCTTGCCAACTCTTACCGCTTCCATTGGGACCAACGATATAAACCCGTTCAGGTTTTACTGTGGGGTATATCACAAATTGTTCATCTCCCTCTAAATCTATGCGTTTTTTACTGGCTGGGGCATCTATTTTTGAACTGTCAATGAAAAGTATTTTATTATGATTGTAGCCTTCCTCGGGGTCTTGGATTATGGCTATATTATTAGTCGTTGCAGACTTTTTGAATGATAACATTATATATATATTATTATATAATATTTTTATTTATGTTTTATTTGGATCAGCTATATTTTTTATTAGTAGTTGTTGGTTCATTGCATTTGCCTTGTCGATTCGTTCTAAAAATGCAATATATCCTTTTGATGTTGTGATTGCTTTCCTTAATTCTTTCCTTAACTCCATTATGTTTTCTGATAAAATATTTTTGAATGAATTGGTTGCTTTTGTAATTTCTTGTTTTTCTTCTTCCGTTAAATAATTAAGTTTTTTATAATCACCCAATGCGATATATTTTATATAATTAGATGTTAATAGTATTTTTGCACCTGAATCTTTTTCGATTGCTCCAAGAAAATCGGCGTTTAATTGTTTATCTTTCTTTCCGATTGTATATGCTTTTATATCTTTAATATATTCATCTTTCTTCGCTATTGATTTTTTAGTTATTGAGGATTTGGTTAATTTAAGAACATCATTAATAATGTCAAATGTTGGGACTTTATTTAGTAATGACGCTGATAATACTGCAGCAGTTTGCTCCATTAGTTTACCTTGTCCTGCTTGTTGTTCTTGCAATGATGCAAGTTCTAGATTTGCATTTAATTCTTTCTCTTTTAATTCTTCTTGTGCTTGCTGTTTTATTTGTTCATCTTTAATATCTTGATCTTGTATTTCTATTGCTTCTTCAATCGCTCGTAAATATTCAGCATTGGTTGCACCTTCAATTAAAACTTGATTTATGTTCAATTGTCTGTCCGCTACTATTTGATCCAATCGGTCACGTTCTTCTTTAAATTCCAATTGTTCCTGTAATTTTTCTGCGTTGGCTTGTTCTGCTTCGGCTGCTTTTCTCTGTGCTTCTTGTCTTTCCAGATAACTTACTAAATCTTGGGTCTGTCTTATTATCACATCTTCTTCATTAAGTAATTCGCCTTTATTAAGATTGAGTAATGCATTAAGATAATCCTTTCTTGGTTGTCCTTCAAATTTAAAACCAGTATTTAAATAAGTATAATAATCTTTTATCTCCATAATACGCTTTCTTATTACATAATCTTCTCTATTGCTTCCCTGAGTGGCAAGGGATGGGACCCTTAACCGTTCACCTCGTGGTCCCGCTAGTGTGCCACTCGGTATTCCCTATGCTGGTTCTAATGCTTCTTCAGCTACTTTTCCTTCGTAATATCCTGGTGTTTCCCAACGGTCTTCCTCAAATAGATCAGACTGTTTGAACACTGGCGGGTATGCCAATAGTTTCATATTTTTTTGATATATTCCTAATATAGTCTTCAATGCGGCTGCTGTGTATTTTTTGAGTTTTTCTGCTGATGATTGACCAACACCAATTCTCTTTTCTAAATTCCTAATCTGGCGAATAAGTCGTTCTTTTGGGGTTTCTGGCTGAATTCCCGCCTGCATAAGTGCTACCATTTCTGGTTTAACCTCAACACCAGCATCAATCAATTCATCATATATGTCTTGGTTGGATTTGCCACCAACTAAACCACGGCCCCGCTTTCGTGGCTTTCTTCGTGATGCAAAAAACTCCATCACTTTTGCTGACATCTTGGGGCGAGTAGACCCACGAGGACGGCCCACACGGCGGCGACCACCCACAAGACCCATGCCAGAAATATAACCTTCAACATTGTCAGAAGCGTCAACAACGCCGCCAACAAGACCACGACCCCTTCGGCGTACTGGTGCTTTTCGTGGGCGTCCTACTCTTCGGCGTCTGCCGCCTTCCATATTAGAAACTTGAGACCTGTACATATCAATAATATCAGCTTGAGTTAATTGATCCATTATTTTTTGTTATATACTATATATAAAAGAAAATAATGCAAGAAATAAAAATTAATTCTATAGATGAATTAAATAATTTAGAAATAAAAAAGAAAGAAATAGAGATAGAGAATGAATATCTCGGGTGTTGTTCCAAAACTGATAAAAGATTAATCAATTATTTGGTTCAATTTATTTTAGCATTAATAATAATAATATTTTCTATATATCAAATAATTGCGAAAGCAAATAACCCTGAAATCTATTTCTCTTTGCTCTCTTCAACATTCTCTTTATTCATTCGCGCACCATCATTAACAGCCGATAAATGACCGTCAAAATCTATTGTTAGGCTCTTCGCCTTTCTATTCGCATATATTGTCCTCATTCCTGCATTATGACATTCTAAACATCTGCTGCGGTATTTGCTCTGCTTTGGCCCTACATCCTTTTTATAATTAAGTGGATACTCTGAAAGGGTTTTTATTGCTTTGCATTTTGTGCATGCTTTAGTCTTTACGAATGCTTCTGGGTCGCTAATCGGTTGTCTTGGTTTTACCATCTCTTTATTATATTAAAGTGTTTAATCTTTAAGCCATTTTAAAAACATACTTCCCTGACAAAGCTTCTTGTTTCTCGTGTGTGTACGCTGTTTTTGGTAAAATCAAACATCACTTTATGTTTTGATGGGTTTAATATGAATTGTATTTTTTCGCCTTTGGCCAGTCGTTCGTACAATTCAATTGCTCCCATTTCATCTACTTTGTGATTAATCCCCGCTTCTGTCACTCCTTTCAATCTAATATGATAATCAATGTGTTCTTTTCCTTCTTTGTCGTAGCCTCTCAATTTATCAATATATGCCTTTTTTCCTAAGAAACATGATTGTATTGATTTAATATTAACATATCCTAGACTATCACCCTTTTCATCTAAAATGTTAAAATCTGATTTGAACTGTCCCAATCCAACCCCGTGCAGCTCTTTGTTTTTATAAGCTTTTCTATATAGTTCTTCTAATCTTGGTATATCCTCATCTCTAATATGCATGCTGTCCGTGTCTTGGTAATATATTAATATTCCATTATCAGACGCTAAGCCCATAACTTCGTTCATGATGCGTTTTGAGAATGATAAACATTTAATGCCAACTGATGCAAAATTATAACTGTCGTCTATCGTTGATGTTGTGATTTCATACAAATCATTGTTTAGTTTATGCATCAGCCCCTTAATATTTGCAAAGTTCTTATATACAAAATCGTTAAAATCTTTATCTTTGACATAGTTTATTTTCTCGAAATTCTTTTTGCTAATCGTCTTTCCATAGGTGCTATTCAAAATTAATTTAATCATTTCTGCCATTGCTGGGTTTGCTTTTTTAATCCTTAAACGCTCATCATATAGTTCTTTACAAATCGGCCCAATTGAATTGTTAAAACCACCATCATAATAAACCCCCTTCAATATTTCATATTTAATATCATGGAATTTGATATAGTCTTCTAATGTTGTCTTGTCAATAGTCGTAATTATTGCTTTACCGTCTGGCAATTCGTTAATATAATCGCTAATACCGTCTTTATTCTTGACCTGAATAAATGGGTTATCTTGCTTCTTATTTATTGCAGTTAGTTTGATTGTAATAATATAATACTCTAAATTTTTTATGTTATCGTATTGTTTATGCTCCTCTGTTATTACCTTTGCCTTTCCTTTTGATAATCCCGTTTCTTCTTCGCACATGCGATAAAATGCAGATGGATACAATGAATTAGCGTCATAATCATTAATCACTTCGTTAATCAACTTCTTTTTTATTGACTGCTGTACATTCACACGACCTCCATAAACAGCATTACCTAAGTATGACCTAAGATTGCCGCAACACATGAACACATCATCAAAGCAACCTTTAGAAATAAAAAATTCTGTTGCGAGTTTTGAGATTGTCAAATAATCGTATGAATTAAGTTTTGTTAGCTCATACATTAGGCTGTTAAACTTTTCAAGGCCTTCGTAAAGTGTCATTACATCCTGTTTAAGATAGAAACAGTAAAAGCCCAATGCATTAAAATGTTTTCCGTCATATTCAAATCTCTTTGCATTCTTCTTGTCAGCCATTATTTCATCAAATTTTACTCTGTCGGGCTTAGATAATCCCTTTTTATATTTTCTGATACTATTTTTAGTTAGTAAATTATCATAATCATAATGTGCGTAATTAATTGCTTCTTCTTTCTTGTTGGTAAGTTGAAACATTTTATTAAATTTTCTTAGTGGTTGTGATATGATTTTATAACTGTCCCTCAGTCTGATTTTACGACCCTTGAACATGATTCGGGTTTCATAATATTGGCCATCTTTTTTGACGCTGTAATATGGGCTAATGTGTTTTAACATTACTGTAAAATCATATTTAAGATTGTGGAAATATACGATGGGTTCTCCTTTTGAATGCTTAATAATATAATCCATCATACCAAAGAACCATTTTTTGCAATCTGGATTAGTTGAAACTGAAATACAGGGAGTTTTTTTGCCTTTCTTGATAATACCCGACATGAAAGGCTTATGTGTTCCATCTTTTACGATTGCTTCTAAGTCTGCAATAAATATTTCTTTTTCAACTATGCTTGGTGTTGATGCTGTATTTAGTTGCTGCTCATTTTCAATATCGTCCAATGGTATTTCTAAAACATTATCTATCATTGCTTCTACTCGGTAATTTGTTAATGTTTTATCACTCCAGTCAAACATATTTAAGTCATTCATCTTTTTAACCAGTTCTAATGTGCTTAATTTAGAACTTTTTTTATCGTGGCGATAAGTTCCCTTGTCTAATCTCTTTTCTATTATGTCGTTAAAGTTTTCAATATCTTTAATCTCTTCATAATGATTGATACTAAATTTAGTATATTTGCTATCGTTGTAGATGAAATAATGATTTTTATATAATGCCATCTTTATTGGCTGTGTATCTTGTATTTCATATTTCTTACATCTTATTTTATCATTAATGTCGTATGTATATAAATATATTGTTCTTTCAATTGCCTTTGCTAAGTCCTGTAATTTGCTGATAGGAAAATTGAAACAATTATCAAACGATGACAAAACACGCTGTATTTTTACTTTTTCAATTCCGTGCAGTTCTAATGTGTGAATGATACAGTGTTTAATATTTTCTTCATAAAATTTGTTGGCTTGTCTTTCGCTCTTGATGTTGTCATAATATTCCTGATTGAAAATTTGGTATTCTGATAAGTCCATTGCAGTTTTATTGACTGCATTGAAATAACGACCGTTTCTGTTTTCTGCTAATCTCTGCTTTATTTCATCAACCGAAATATATTCGTGTGTTATTCCTTTGAACCCCTCTACAATATAACTTGTCATAAAATCAGACCCGTAATATTCTTTTTTGGTTTGTTTGAATGCATCCTCTAAGAATGACCGAAAATAAGCCGTATTAAATGGCGTCATGGTTAAATATTGTACTTTGTCATCCGATGTCGTGAATTTTAACAATGTGTAATGGTCTGCTGGTTGTTTTTGTGTTACCACATTAATATAACGGGCGACATCTTTTTTTTTGGGTGGCAAATTTCTGATAATCATTTCTTCGTAGGCTTTTGGCTCACCGTTTTTTAGTTCTCTTGATAAAGTTTTATACTCTTCATATCTTACCAATTGCTTTTCATATTGGTCAAATGGCACAATTGCCTTTGCTTGTCTATTTTTGAACAGAACAATATATTGTCTTCCTTGCTTTCTATAAGGTTCGTAAAGTGGCTTTAATCCATTCGCAATGTGCGAATATACTTTTGATTTGTTCATTTAATATTATATAAATATTTTAATTTGTTTTATAATATGTTAAAGTTCTATATCTTTAAGCCTTTTAATGTTTTAAGAATTGGCTAATTTTGATAGGTTGGGGTTTTGGATTTTGAGGGGGTTTGTTTTAAGA
>Ga0194047_10001559_pt1 | contig 13873 bp, 8 predicted proteins | sample JunL225m_MetaG_2_FD_160070 | JGI IMG/M metagenome (GOLD analysis project Ga0194047, IMG submission 160070) | Anoxic zone freshwater microbial communities from boreal shield lake in IISD Experimental Lakes Area, Ontario, Canada - Jun2016-L221-5m | ecosystem: Environmental > Aquatic > Freshwater >...
AACTTATTTGATGAAAGTGTATCATTATCTCATCATCAAAATTTCTAATTATCAAATTGTTTATTCGCCTACAACAACTTTTGCAAAGCGCACAACTTTATCATTTAAAAAATATCCATTCTCCAAAACGTCAACAACTTTACCTTTAGAATCCTCATTTGGGGCAGGAATACTTGTAACAGCTTCATGAAATTCGCTATCAAATTCAGAACCGAAACTTTCCATTTGTTTCAGGCCTTTTTGCATTAAGATATTTTTCAATTTCCCATTCACCAATTCAACACCTTCTTTCACAGAATTAATGTCTGCGGTATTTTGCATGGATTTCAACGCACGTTCAAAATCATCGAGTACCGGCAATAAAGCAACTAAAGTTTCCTGATTTGCAGATTTAAAAAGATCCAATCTTTCAGCAGCAGTTCTGCGTTTAAAATTATCAAACTCTGCGTACAACCTTAAGTATTTATCTTCAACAATTTTTAATTCTGAAGCCCAATCTTTATCTGCCGCTTTTTCATTCACATCATTAATATCTTCATCAATACGTGACTTTATTTCATCAGCATTATCAATATTTTTTTCGTTTGAAGTTGGATTTGCATCCTCTAAAACAACTTGCTCATTGCTGTTATTGTTCTGTTTAACTTGCTTTTCTTGCTCACTCATTTTATTCTCTTTTGATTTTCTGTTAAATATCATTTTGGTTTCGGGGTGTAGTTTTCAATAGTATTGCCAAAAAAATTTTGGTGTCAATTTGACAACTGCTTAAAAATCTTATTTAAGGCATCGGTTAAGGCTTCGTCCCATATATCTTTTGCGATGATTTTACCATTTGTATCAATTAAAAAACTTGTAGGGATTTTTTTAATTGAATAATTTTTAACTATAGATGATTCCCATCCGGCAAAGTCACAAACTTGTTTTCGTATATCTAAATTATCCTTTGACACCGCTACACGCCAAAGCTCCTTATTGGTATCAAGAGATACATTGATGAATACAATTTTCAAATCATATTGCCTTGCAATTTTTTTATATTTATCATGAATTTTATCCAGCAGCTGATTTTGTTTTCTGCAAGGCAAACACCAACTCGCCCAAAAATCAACAAATACAATTGAGCCTTTTAATGCAGCTAAATGTATGATATCTCCATTAAGCGCACGCATAGTAAAATCGGGAGCTTGAGCTCCTACGGCAAGTTCATCTGATTTTTGAAAACTGATGAAAAGAATAAATAAAAAAGACAGTATTGATACTCTAAACACAACTGCAATAATACGTAAGCTGAGGCATTATTCCATTCTAGTTATATCGGCACCAAGTGCTTTTAAGCGAGAATCAATATGCTGATAGCCTCTATCAATTTGCTCAATATTATTTATGGTGCTGGTTCCATTTGCTGCCAAAGCTGCAATTAGCATGGCAACACCGGCACGTATATCTGGTGAACTCATTGTTATTCCTCTCAATTTTGTTTCACGGTTCGACCCAATAACTACAGCACGATGGGGATCACACAAAATAATTTTTGCGCCCATATCAATTAAATTATCGACAAAAAACAACCTGCTTTCAAACATCCACTGATGAAGAAGTACGCTACCTTTTGCTTGTGTTGCTGTAACCAACGCTATTGAAATCAAATCGGGAGTAAAGGCAGGCCATATTCCATCTCTGATAGTTAAAATCGAACCATCAATTAATGTTTGAATTTTATAAGATTCTTGTTGAGGAATATAAATATCATCACCACGAAATTCCATTTCAATTCCCATCTTTTTAAAAACATTTGGTATCACACCAAGCTCAGGAATAGCACAATTTTTTATGGTGATTTCCGAATTTGTTGTAGCAGCAAGTCCAATAAAACTACCAATTTCAATCATATCAGGTAACATGCGATGCTCACAACCACCAAGCTTTTCAACACCTTCAATGATTAACAGATTTGATCCAACTCCACTAATCTTCCCTCCCATTCTATTTATCATTTTACACAATTGTTGAAGATATGGTTCGCAGGCTGCATTATAAATTTGAGTAGTTCCTTTTGCTAAAGATGCAGCCATTACAATATTGGCAGTACCTGTAACTGATGCTTCATCCAAAACCATATATGCACCTTGCAAATTCTTTCCATCAATTTTGTAGGTGCGTTCCTCACGCATATGGATAAAAGTTGCTCCAAGATTTTCGAAGCCTCGTAAATGTGTATCAACCGGTCGTCTACCAATTTTGTCTCCACCAGGTTCAGGAATATATGCTAAACCAAATCTCGCTAACAATGGTCCGATAATCATAATTGACCCACGAAGGCTTGCTCCAATTTTTCTAAAATCTTCGCTTAATAAATATTCAAGGTTTACATTTTTAGCCTCGAATGTAAAAGTATCATCGTTTACACGCCCAACTTTTACACCCAACGCTCCGAGTAATTCGATAAGTTTCATCACATCCCGAATATCCGGAATATTTGAAATGGTCACTTTTTCTTCTGTAAGCAATACTGCTGAAAGAATTTGTAATGCTTCATTCTTCGCACCTTGAGGGATGATTTCACCTTTTAGTGTTTTACCACCTTTTACTTTAAATGACGACATATTTATTTAAGATTTTAGAATTTAAAATTTCGATTTACAATCTACGAAATAAGAGTATTGCTAGGAGTAAACACTTTGTTTCAAATTTCTTTTGTTCACTCTATTTTGTTGATTGTCTAAATATGTTCGAAGATTATAAAACTGCTGATTTTATATTTCAATTTCATTAAACTTAAATTGATTTAAAGCACATTTTTTATTGACCAACATCATTATATAGAAATCTGATTATTATAAACTTGCGAACTCAAAACGCATTATAGTTATGAATAAAAAATTAACTTTTATTAGCATCACCAGGCTGATCGCTTTAATCATTTTTTCCGAAATTTATTTTCAATCATTTTCTCAAACAGTTACATCAACAACTTCAGGTGGATATTGGACAGCCACTACCACATGGGTTGGAGGCATTTTGCCTACATCAACAGATAATGTTGTTATTAATGGTAGAGTAATTTATAATCTATCTCCAACTTGTAATAACCTAACAATAAACAGTGGTGATACCTTATTTGGCGGTGCATCAAATTATACATTAACTATAAATGGAAGTGTAACAAATAATGGTGCATTAATGCGAGACCCTTCATCGTGGTATACCTATGTTGACATAAAAGGAAACATCATTAACAATGGAGGTTGGAGTCCATATCTAACCTATTTTTCGGGAACAACTACGCAAACAATTTCGTGTGGTGTTGGAAAAGTTTTACAAGGAGGATTTCAACTAATTAAATCAAACAGTTTTGTACAATTGGTTAGTGATGCAGGATTCAGCGGATCGTGGCTAAACTTGAATACTGATACTCTTAGAACAAACGGGTACAAATTAAATTTTAATGAAGTTGATGTTTACTCAGGAACAATAATAAGTAATGATACGATAACCATAAACAGCAAATCAAAAAGTTGGTATGATGTAATTTTTAGAGGTGATGTAAAAATTAAAGGTACGTGGTTTTACGATTACGGAAACACTTTTATTGGACGACTTTCAGTTATGGATACCATCATGGACAGATACAGTAATTACACAATTACTGTGCAAGGAGATTTGATTAATTACGGAGCAATTTTACGTGACCCCAATGCCTGGTATAACAATATTGATGTTACCGGAAATATCGAAAACTACGGAAAATGGAGTCCATATTACACAAGGTTAATTGGAAACCAAATACAAAATATCAAACAATCATCTGGTAAATTTTTTGAAGGCAATTGGTTGTTTTCAGATACAAATAGTTTTGTTCAACTAACAAGTGATGTTACTTTTAACAGTGCTTCAATTGATTTCAATACCGACTCGCTAAAAACTAATGGACATCAATTATCTCTCTTAAATACTGCATTTACAAATGGAAGAATTGTTTCCAGCGATACAATCACGATTATTAATAATGGTGCAACATTTAGCAATATCAATTTCTTAGGTGATGTAAATCTTAAAGGAAAAATTTGGTATCAACATAATAATATTTTTTACGGTTCATTAACTGTGCTCGATACATTTATTGATAATTATAGTAATTATACTGTTACTGTTTATGGAAATCTGATTAATAAAGGTGCCATTTTACGTGACCTGAACAGTTGGTATAATAATATTGACGTGAAAGGAAATATTGAAAACTATGGAATTTGGAAACCATACTACACAAGACTGATAGGAAATCAAGTGCAAAGCATCAAACAATCATCAGGAAAAATGTTTGAAAGTAATTGGCTGTTTAGCGATACCAACAGTTATGTTCAGTTAACCAGTGATGTAACTTTCAGCAGTGCTTCCATTGAATTAAATACTGATTCTCTAAAAACAAACGGCTATCAGTTATCATTACTATCAACAGGAATTTCTAACGGAAGAATTGTTTCAAATGATACCATTACCATCATCAATAATGGAGCAGCATTTAATAATTTAAATTTTATAGGGAACGTAAAACTAAGAGGGAAAATTTGGTACCAGAATAACAATTATTTTTATGGAAATCTCACTTTGCTCGATTCGTTTATAAATAATTTTAGCAATCATATTGTAGCCATTTATGGTGACCTTATAAACAAAGGCGCAATTTTACGCGACCCAAACAACTGGTATAATTATATTGATGTTACAGGCAACATTGAAAACTATGGAATATGGAAACCTTACTTTACTCGATTTATGGGAAACTCTATTCAAAATATTAAACAATCAACAGGAAAATCGTTTGAAGGAAACTGGCAATTTACCGATACAAATAGTTTTGTTCAGTTACAAAGTGATATCACTTTCAATAATTCAACTATTGATTTAAATACCGATTCGCTAAAAACTAATGGATTCAAAATCTCATTGTTATCAACAGGAATTTCTAACGGAAGAATTATTTCTAATGATACAATAACTGTAATAAATAATGGAGCAACATTTAGCAACTTAACATTTTTGGGTGATGTAAAATTGAATGGCAAAGTTTGGTATCAGCAAAATAATTTGTTCAGTGGAACATTAACTGTACTTGATACATTTATTGACAACTTCAGCAATTATACAGTTACTGTAAATGGGAACTTAATTAATAAAGGAGCGATATTACGTGACCCAAATGCTTGGTATAACAATATTGATGTTACAGGAAATATTGAAAACTATGGAAAATGGAGTCCATATTATACTCGTTTAACTGGAAATCAAATTCAATCAATTAAGCAGTCATCATCAAAAATATTTGAAAGTAATTGGTTAATCAGCGATACCAACAGCTATATCCAACTTGCAAGTAATGTAAATTTTGCCAATGCAGATATCAATTTAAATGCTGACACTTTAAAAACAAACGGATATAAACTAAATCTTCTTTCTACTGGAATTTATAATGGTAATATTTTAACAAACGATAGCATAACCATAAACAATTTAGGTGCTCCGTTTAGAGATTTAACATTTGTGGGCGATGCAAAACTTTTCGGAAAAATCTGGTATCAGCAAAACAATTTGTTTAATGGAAATCTGACAGTTTTTGATACAATGATTGATAATTATAGCAATTACAATATTACTGTGAAAGGCAATTTCACTAACAAGGGAGCATATCTCCGCGATCCTCAAAATTGGTACAATACATTAACAACTTATGGCAACATGACCATTGATGGACCAATGAATATTTTCTCCATCACACTTAAAGGAACAGGTTCTAGAAATTTAGGAGGAATTGCAGGATCTCAAATAACCAACATTGTTACTATTGATGATTCTATAAGTTTAAGTGGTGACAATATTGTTGGAGGTTTAAATTTTTCAGGTAACACAAAAGCATGGTGTACAATTTCAAAAGGAGGTTCAATAGCTTTAAGTTCTCTTAGTAATGCCGGAAGAATTATTAATTACGGAAGGGTTTCGGTAGTTCAGGATATCGACAGTGCTGCAGTTAATAGTTATACTTTTTATGCTGCATCGCTGGCAAATAAAAAAGGAACAAAAGTTAACAAGATAACCATTGATCATTATGGAAATCAACAGCACCCAGTTGCTTCAGGAACAGTAAATAGTTGGTGGAGGTTGCGAAATTATCCTCAGTATTTTAACGACTCCCTTTCTTGGCTAAAATTAAATTACACAACCAATCAATTGAACGGAAATAATGAAGATTCGCTAAAAATATTTCATTCACCAAATGCCGGAATTTCATGGATCAGAATTAAAACAGGAATATCAATTGATAAAACAAATAAATTGGTAAACATCAACAACGCTCCATCATACGGTCATTTTCTAATTTCGGCAACACCACTTGGCATCACCACATTTCGTCCTACATTAGAAAGAGCCGAACCAAGAGTTGGTGGAAATTCGGGGCAAGTAACAATGTATATTTATGGTGCAGGTTTTAAATCGACAAGCACTGCAAAACTCACATTAACCGGTCAAAGTGATATCATAGCCGATACAACTTATATGACCGATGCTTTGGGAGAATCTGTTCTTGCAAAATTTAACCTTAAAGGAAAAACAACGGGAGTATATGATTTGATCATTTCAACACCGGGTGATACAACTCTGACATTGCCGGCATACTTTACAATTCAAACGGGGTTACGAAGCAAACCATGGGCATCACTTAGCGGACGAGACAGATTTCTTATTAACCGTTGGCAAACATTTTACATCAATTACGGAAACACTTCAAATACAGATGCAAAAGGAACAATGTTGGTATTTGTAATTAATGATTTACCTGGACTAGAAGTTACTTTCCCCGATATAAAAGTTGTTTTACCAAAACCTGTAAGAGATCTCGGAACAGATTACACGCGTATTTCAGATTCAGTAAAAATTTATTATTCAACAACAACATTATCTGGATATGAAGGTAAAAGCATGAGAGTTTATCCATTTTATATTCCTTTTATTGCTGCAGGCACTACAACTAATTCAAGGGTAAAAATTAAGCTAACCGGAGCTGGATCACTTACCTTAAATGCATGGATGATGGATCCGTTTTATGAAGGAATTGATTATAGTGGAAAAACATCTGAACCGATGCCGACAGAAGTTAGAGCATGTATAACTGCTGCTGCAATGAAATACACTTGGACCTCAGCAATCGGGCTTATACCGGGAGCAGGATGTTACAATCTGGTTGATAAAATAGTTGACCCTGTTGGTTACATCACACCTGAATCTATAAAACCTGAAGATACACCAACAGATACTTGGGGAAGTTGGATATGGAATAAAGTTTCGTGGGCAAGTTCGATTACACAATGCGCAACCAGTTTTATGCCAGGTATTGGGCAAGTAACTTCAATAGGAATTGGATTAGCAGGAATGATCATAGACAGTAAAGATAATTATGATGCCACTGAAGGTTGTTGGCGTAAGTTTAAAAAGAAATCAGAAGACAAACGTGACAGCCGAGGCGTGACATCCTTTGACCCAAATGAAATTGTTGGTCCGCAAGGATTTGGAACAGATAAATATATCTCAAAAAAAGGGAATATGAATTATCGCATTTATTTCGAGAATAAATCAACAGCAGGTGCAGCAGCACTTGAAGTATTTGTAACAGATACAATAGATAAAACAAAATTCGACCTAACCACTTTTAGTTTTGGCAATGTAACTTTTGGAGATACCAGTGTAAGAGTTCAGGAATTTGCAAAAGAATTCACATTACTTGTTGATCTCTCACCAAAGAAAAATGTTGTGGTTCAAGTTCATGGAATATTGGATACCGCAAATGGAATTATCTATTGGGATTTTCATTCGTTAGATAAAATTTCATTAATACTAACCGAAGATCCTGCTCTAGGATTTTTACCTCCAAATATCAGTTCACCGGAAGGAGAAAGCAATGTCGCATTTAGCTGTTTACTTAAACAAAGTGTAGCTCACAACGATATTATAAATAATCGTGCATCAATAGTTTTTGATTTTAATGCTCCGATTTTAACGAATACTTATACAAATAAAATTGATGCTATTGCTCCGGTTAGTGCTGTAAATCCATTAAGCATAAATCAAACTGATACGGTATTTAATGTAAGCTGGGCAGGAACAGATCAAGGCTGTGGAATTTTGAATTTCAATGTGTTTGTTTCAACAAACGATTCGGCATATTTGCTTTGGAAGACGAATACAAATCTTACCAGTTCACAATTTAAAGGAAAGAACAATTTCAAATATAAATTCTTTTGCCTTGCTACCGACAGTATTGGATTAGCCGAACCACAAAAATTTATTGCAGAAGCAACCACAACTGTGAAATTATCAAGTAGTGATGTTACTGAAGAAACTATCATTACACCTTCATTTAAAATATACCCTAACCCTACTTCAAATTTGTTGCACCTGGAAATATATCTTCAGACAAGTGAACAGGTGAATATACTCATCACTGACATTGCCGGAAGATCAGTAGAATTGACTAAAAACATGAATGTGAGTTCAGGTAAAAATAATTTTGAATTTAATGTGAATGATTTTAAAAACGGATTATATTTCATCACAGTTCAAACTTCAAAAGAAAAGTGGACGCAGAAAATATCCATCATAAAATAACCTCATTTTATAAATATTGAATCGTCAAAAAAAATGCTCCTGATAAATATTCGGAGCATTTTTTTTTAAAATTATTCGGGAACTATCATTCCAATCAATCTATTTATTTATTAAACCTCAATGGGCTTATCATTTATATTGATAGTGTTCTAGAACATTTTTTTTTGTGTCATGTATCAATCATATAGAAATTATTGCTTTGTAAATTTGAGCATAAATCAAACACTATTATGAAAACATTTTCACAAAAATTATTACAAAAATCATTATTGATTCTTGCAATTATTTGGAGCAATATTTCCTTTGCCCAAATCCCGAATTGGAATATGGAAAGTTGGACAACAACTTCAAAGGATATTCCTTCGCAATGGATAACATTTGGTTCCGCTACTAAAGTTAGTCCGGGGCAAAACGGATCTTACGCTGTAAAATTGCAGGGAAACAGTAGTCAGGATTACAGTAACGGACCCGGAGCAATTCTATATGGAAACCCGGGCAATAATAATGGATTTGATGGAGGCACACCTTTTACTGCTCGCCCAGATTCTATGGTTGCTTATTTTAAATACTCTATAGATTCAGGAGATTCGGCATGGGTAATTGTTATTTTAAAAAATCAAGGAACAATAATTAGTAGTGACCAATACGAATACACAGGCAGCAATACCAATGGGTATAAACGAATGAGTTTTAAAATTCATTATTACAGCACTGCAACACCCGATACCATGTTTATTGGTTTTACATCAACTATACCAAATGTTGGTAATGGTAATCAAGTTAATACAACAAGTTGGGTAATAGTCGATAATATTAGTTTTGTAGGAACCACACAAAATATTCCAAATCCTGATTTTGAAAATTGGACGTCACAATCTACCTATTCACTGAATGGTTGGGAAAACAAAAGTTCGGGGTCAGGGACAAACGTAATGAGAACAACTGATGTGTATGCAGGTAGTTACGCAATGAAACTTCAAGGATATACTCAAACAGGAACAAATAATAACAACGGAAACTGGGGACCAACTTTTCCTGTTACTTCAACACCAACTTCATTAAAAGGATTTTATAAATTCATCCCTCAAAGTGGTGATTCATTAGACATTTATATCGGTTTGTGGAAGAACGGACAAGGTGTTGGCGGAGGTGGTTTTATGTCTCAAAATACAATAAATACATACACTCCATTTTCGGTGCAAATAAATTATAACAACACACCTCCACAAGCTCCGGATAGCGCAACCATACAAATTCAATTTAGAAATAACAATAATCCTCGTGGACAATCAATTGCTTATATCGACAATTTAAGTTTCGATCAATATATTTATGCTGGAATACCTGGTGCGATTCAGCAAATCAGAAACCTTACAATTTATCCTAACCCCGCAGAAGTGAAGTTAAATGTGAAATTTGATTTGATGCAGAAAGAAAAAGTTATGATCAGTATTTATGATTTGAAAGGTTGCGAGGTGATGAAATTATCAGAACAATATTTTGATATCGGGAAGCATGAGTTGAACTTTAATATTGAGCAACTTTCATCTGGAATTTATTTTATGGTTACACAAAGCGAAACTTCTCTATCTCATTCGAAACTCGTGATTACTAAATAGTTTATTGTTTTTTTTACTCAAACCCTGCGTGAATACGTGGGGTTTTTGTTTTTATATCACCACTCCTTAGCTATAAAAAAAAATCATATGAAGCCATAATATTCTATACTTTTAAGCGAAAAAAAGTTTAACCATTAAAATTAACGACTCGTTGTAATATAAAATAAGCAGCTGTTTTTATTGCATTAATACATGTTATTTAATGATAGACTGCAAAAACATATTCAAAAATCGGTAATACTTTTGTGCGTTGATTATCACTAAAGATAGTTACCACATTTTATGAAATCATTTTCACTTAAATTATTGCAAAGTGTTTTAGTAGCACTTGCAATTTTTAGCTGCAATATTTGTGTTGCACAAATTCCAAATTGGAACATGGAGAATTGGTCAAGTACGAGTGATTTGCCGTGTCAGTGGGTAACGTATGGTTTAACAACAAAAGTTAGCCCTGGACAAAATGGACTTTATGCTATAAAACTTCAAGCAGACGACTTAAATTACCCAGGAGCAGTTTTATATGGATTTACAAATATTAAAAATGACAATAATCCAGGAACACCATTTAACTCGAGACCAGATTCAATGATAGCTTATTTTAAATATCATATTTCTGAAGGTGATGTTGCTCGTGTATTCATTACAACAAAAAATAGCAGAGAACAATGCAGCAATGATTTGTATGAATATACTGGAGATAATACTGTTGGCTATAAGAGAATGGCTTTTAAAATGCACTATACAAATGAATCTAATCCTGATACAATGTATATTGGGTTTACTTCAACTCGTCCGGAACTAAATGCAATAAATAAATCAAGTTGGGTAATACTCGACAATATCAGCTTTTCAGGCACTAAACAAAATATTCAAAATCCTGATTTCGAAAATTGGACAAGTCAATCATCCTATTTTGCTGAAGGATGGCAAAGTTTTACTTCACAACTTGGATCAAATATCCAAAGAAGCAACAATGCATATGCCGGTAAATATGCCATGAAATTGCAATCTACATTTAACTCCTCAACGATTATAAATGGCACTACATTCACAACAGGAAGTTTAAATTCAAATAATTCAGGTCCATCATTTCCTATTAATTCAACACCAAATTCTTTTAAAGGATTTTATAAATTCATTCCTCAAAATGGTGATATTTTTTATGTAAATATTGTAGTGTATAAAAATGGGCAAATGATTGGCCAGGGAAATTTCACTTCTCCTGAGGCTGTAAATTTCTACATCCCTTTTTCTGTTCCAATAATATATGAAATTAATTCTGTTGGCGTTAAACCCGATAGTGCATCAATTCAATTTGCAACTTATAATTTAAAAAATAAACCTAGTGGTCAATCAATTGCATACATCGATAACTTAAGCTTTGACAGATTTATTTATGCAGGAATAGATGAATCGAAATCTCAAGTTAACAAGTTAAATATTTATCCAAATCCTACTGATTCAAAATTGAATGTGCATTTTGAATTGCTTCAAAAAGAAAACATTTCCATCTATATTTATGATATCAACGGTAGCGAAATTTTGAAATTAACAGAGCAATTTTTTGATGCAGGAAATCATGAACTGAATTATAATTTAACTGACCTCTCATGCGGAATATATTTTTTAGTCACACAATGCGGTTCATCAATCACACATTCAAAACTGATGATCGTTAAGTAATTTCTCTATTAATTATTATAACTCAAAAGCCCCACATGAAAATTGGGGCTTTTGTTTTTCAAATTTGTCAACCTATTTTTACCTCATTAAAAATAACCCACATGATTCGTAAACCTTTTAATTTAAATAAATGGATAGATGAAAATCGCCATTTGCTAAAGCCGCCTGTAAACAACAAAAATTTATATCCCGAAGGATCCGATTATATTGTGATGATTGTTGGAGGTCCAAACAACCGCAAGGATTATCATTATAACGAAACCGAAGAATTATTTTATCAATTGGAAGGTGAAATTAATGTTCGGATTCAGGAAGATGGAAAACCTGTTGACATCAAACTTGGACCTGGTGATATGTTTCTTTGTCCTCCCAAAACACCACACTCTCCAGGAAGATCAGCAGGTTCAATCGGTCTAGTAATTGAAAGAGTTCGTGAAGGAAAAGGTTTTACTGATGGCTTGCTTTGGTTCTGCGAAAAATGTAACCACAAATTACACGAAGCTTATTTTGAATTGCGTGATATTGAAAATGATTTCTTAAATCACTTTGATGAATATTACGCTTCAGAAGAAATGCGCACTTGTAAAAAATGTGGACATGTAATGGAGCCGGTTAAAAAACAATAATCGGTAAACGGTTATCGGTTGATTCGATAAACTGTGAACTGTGAACCGTGAACTGGCATCTGATAACTAAAAATAAATGCAAAAAATAGATATACACGCTCACATTTTACCGGAGCATTTACCTAACCTTAACAAAAAATATGGTTATGGTGATGACTTTATTTCTCTTGATCATTTCGAAAAAGGGAAAGCTAACATGATGAAAGGTGACGGAACATTTTTTCGTGCTATTGATGAGTTATGCTGGAGTCCGGAAGCGATCATCCAACACATGGATAAACATGATGTGCAGATGATGGCATTATCAACAATTCCTGTTCTGTTTTACTATTGGGCGAAACCTGAACACACGCATGAATGGAGCAAGTACATCAACAATCATCTTGCTGATATTCAGAAAAAATATCCTACACGTTTTGTTGGTTTGGGAACTTTACCGATGCAAAATATTCCACTCGCAATTGAAGAGTTATCACGTTGTAAAAATGAATTAAATTTACCGGGAGTAGAAATAGCTTCAAATATTTTAGATAAGAATTTAGATGACGAAAGTTTATTTCCTTTTTATGAAGCTGCCGAAAAATTAAGCATGTGCATTTTTGTTCATCCTTGGGATATGATGGGACAAGATAAAATGAAAAAATATTGGTTGCCTTGGTTAGTTGGAATGCCTGCTGAAACTTCACGTGCAATTTGCAGCATGTTGTTTGGTGGAGTGTTTGATAAGTTCCCGAAACTGCGCGTAATGTTTGCTCACGGTGGTGGATGTTTCCCTCATACCATTGGAAGAATTTCTCATGGTTATCATGCACGACCCGATTTATGTAATGTAAATGATGTTGCCGATCCGTATGAATATGTGAAGAAATTTTATATCGATTCGTTGGTTCATGATGAAGAAGCTTTTCGATATAATTTAAAATTATTTGGTGCTGAACGAATTGCTCTTGGCTCTGATTTTCCTTTTCCTTTAGGAGATTTAGAACATGGAAAATTTATTGAAGAGATGAAAGATTTAAATGATGAAACCAAACAGCAATTGCTATATAAAACTGCTAAAGAATGGTTAGGGATTTAAAAAATATTTTTTAGTACTAACAACTACTTCATAAAATTCTTTCGTTAAAATCTATTTCACCCACTACGGGGTTCTTTTTTAAATATATTATTTCACTAGTAACCGACTAAATCATAAAAATAAGTGAGCAACCTAAGTTGCTCACAAAATGTTGTACTTTGTTTTTGAAGAAACTGAGCAAACAACATGGACAAAAATACAGAAATAAAATT
>Ga0194047_10001560_pt1 | contig 13873 bp, 18 predicted proteins | sample JunL225m_MetaG_2_FD_160070 | JGI IMG/M metagenome (GOLD analysis project Ga0194047, IMG submission 160070) | Anoxic zone freshwater microbial communities from boreal shield lake in IISD Experimental Lakes Area, Ontario, Canada - Jun2016-L221-5m | ecosystem: Environmental > Aquatic > Freshwater...
TACCAAGAGGATCAGACCAGCCAAAGCTATAACGCTCGCGTGACTTGTAGCGGACATTGCCCGTGTCGAAGTCGCCGTCCATTGACTGAGCCAAAGGCGAACGCACAAAGTGCTTCATACCATTTGGAACGTCCGTGGTCAAGAACCAACCATTGGTGTCGGTCAAGAAATGGTTAATTGTATAACCTTCCGAAACAGAACCGTTGTTCTTAATTGCATTGATGTCATTGTCGTTTGTACCAACACGTAATTCAGTTTCGAGCAAACGAGTTGCAACGAACTGGAGTGAAGGCGGAACGATCAATTTCTTAGGTTTGGAAGCAATTAACAAACCACGCTCGTCAGTCCACAAGCTAATTTGAATTACAGCAGCTTCTAACGAAGTCTCATTCAAGTCGGCAGGGGTTGTAGGAACGTTACTGTTAACACCACCAGATACCAATGGGTGTGATGCGCTGAATAAAGGAACGCCGTCGCCACCGTTATAGCCAGTAGTGAAACCGTTGTTTAATACAGCAGCAGCTTTAACCTGTTTGGTATAAGCCATAGCACGAGCTAAGGACTTGGTGTAGCGAGCTGATAAAGAATCATAGAGGTTATCTTCGATTGCTTCTTCAGTTAAGCTAAAGCCAAGGGCAATAGTTTCGTGGTTGTAGCGAGCAGTCCATGCTTCTTGAGCATTGTCATAAGCGATGGCAGAACCTTCGTTTTTAACAGGTGCAGCAGAAAAGCCAGAAAGCTTTGTTTCTTCTTCGAAAGAACGCTCTGAGGTCTCAGTTTCGTAGATCTCTTTGTGTTCTTCACCGTAGCGAGCATACTCTAAACCGAACAATGCATTCAGTCCGGGGAGCAACTCTTTCAGTAGTTGTGCGCGTGAAATAGCCATTTAATTAGCTCCTTAAACGTAATTCTGGGCCGCAGCCAACAGAATTTGGGGGTTAGTGAACTTCACGATAACTTCCGTGTAGGCCGTAGCGCTAGTGGCTGTTTCAGGAACTACTGCAATCACACGAACAGGTGCTGCTGCTGCGTTACCGCTACCAACTACGGGAGCAATAAGCGAAACGGCGGAATCACCAGTAGTGGCTGATCCTGTACCTTGACGTAATGTTTGGTTCGTACCAACGATTGACGAGTTAGCTGTAGTAATAGTAGTGTTACCAGAATAGGTAATAGCTACTTTAAAAGCTGCCATAGGATCGTCAACAACATAAGCAACAGCAGAACTAGCAGCAGCATTACCGGGGTAATATTGAGCTTGAACTAGCTGACTTTGACTATTAACGTACTGAACACCCATAAACACACCATAAGTTAAGTTAGCGGTATTGTCTGTGGTTGAATCAATAGTTACAGTCGATTTAATAATATTACCACCTTTGATCATAACTACGTCACCGTTGTAAATCGCAGTGTTATAAGTACTGGCGATTGGTAACTGACGTGTAGCCCCAGCATAGGGCAAAAAGTCAGCACGGTTAACTGGAACTAGACCATAGGGAGCAGAAACGGTTGGATAAGCCATTTAAATCTCCTAGATAAAAAAATTAAGAACCTTTACCAAAGCTCGTCGAGGACTTGTTCTCTTTAAAGAGCGGCATCCTTGGGTCACTTTGGCGCATAAGATTATTGTCTACAGCATCCGTTTGAGCTTGTGTTTGCTTTGCGTAGTGCGCATTGCGTTGTTCTACAAATTCAATTGGAGTCTTGCAAAGCAATAAACCACCGATCTCAATATTGTCCTTAAAGCGACTATTGGGATCAATTAAGAGTTGGAATTTGGGTTGTTCTTCAACTCTAACGGGTTCCCAGCCTTCTCTCAATTTTGCAGAAAGATTGCGTGGATCAGCCACATTTAGATTTGCTACACGAACCCACCGATAAGCATACCCAGCCTGTTTGTCGGGCTCAGGGAGTAACTCAGGTTGCGACCACTCTGTGGGGCGCTCGTAAGTTGCACGGGTTTCTACTTCACGGGAAAGTCTATTTTTTACTTCAGCCATTTTGGGCCTCCAGTTTTGTAATTTCACGGGCATATTGCTCAGGGGTTAATCCTAATTTCTTGGCAATTTGGACTTGTGAGGTAGTTAACCTAATTTTTTTAGGTGAAGTACTTCGCGTTGCTGGCGCTACAACCGTACTAGCTTTTGAACGATAAGATTTTTGTGGCTCTTCGTCTCTAGCTGCTTTTTCGGTATCTTCGTCCTCAAAGGATTCTGGAAACCGACGACGTATTGTTTTGTCAATATTGTCGTAATACTCGTCTGAACCGATGTTAACACCGTTTCGTTTTAATTTCTCATGTAAGCCCAACGCTAGACTAGTCATTTCTTCGTCTTGACCAAACCAACTATTGCGTTCTTGCCACGCAGCAGCCCGTCGATCCGGCTGAGTTCTTACCGATTGTTCCCTTTGTACTACATTTTCGGGTTCTTGTAAAGTTTCTTGTTGCTGGGGTTGATAGCTAGAAATACGTTCTGATTTAATTTTAGCGGAGGTAAGCTTCTCCTGCGCATCAAGCATCTTATCCGCATCGCCAGAATCATATGCCTCTCGGTATTCCCGTTTAGCCAAGTCTAACTCACTTTGGGCAGCTACTTTATAAGAATCTACAAGGTACTGTTCTCCGGTGTTTAACTTGGCCTTTAAGGCTTTGTTTTCTGCTAGGACCTTATTAGCAAGGATTATGGCTTCTTGTTGTTCCCGTTGGGCAGCTTCTTTATCCCTACGCTCATCGTTCCAAACCTTTTTAAGCTGTTTAAGCTTTTCCTTGGTTTCGCCTTCATATTGGTCTAATTCATCCTCTTCGAGTTTTTTTACTATCTCTTTGGGCATGGGTTCTTTGTTTCTATCTTCTGGTGGAAGATCGTCCTCAATTTCAATTTCAAACTCAGAATTACCCTCAGGTTTTTCTTTATCTTCAATTTCGTCAGGAAACTTGTACTCGTCTTTTTGCATTTCAGCCATTTGGGGCCTCCTTAAGCGCGTTTGATGCCGCGTGGATCTTGAACTACAGCTTCCACAGAATCATCATTAATCATACGAAATTCACGACCATGAATCAGTAGTCGTGTGCCAGCATTGGGTCTAACAATAACGAAATCGCCTTTTTTACACCAAGGTCCTGTAGGGAATCGTTTATCGTCTTTATAGCAGTCTGGACCCATGTTCACTACAAAAAGCACTGTTGCTAACTTCTCTTCGTAATTAATAGTGTCGCCAGCTTTTAATATCCCACTTTCATACTCTTCTTCAACTTCAGGAATAGCGCAAAGAATACGGTATCCAGAAGGGGTTGGGAGCTGCTGCGCTTTTTCTTCACTTGTTGCGGTATAACTATAAGATCCTACTACTTCCGGGTTATCGGGGTTTGAGCCGATAAGGATTTCACTCATCAGAGTTCTCCATTTTTTGTTTAAGGTCTAAGATATTTCCACGCGCAGTAAGTAGACCTTTAACTTCACCGCACACTTTTTGGTATTCCGAATAGTCTTTGGCTACTCCGGTTACTAACCAATCTTTTAAATACGTTACTCTTTCGTCTAGCTCTTGTACTAGAACGTCGGATACGTCCATTATTTACCTTTCGCTTTTTGCTTGGGTTGATTCATAGCTACCTCTTGTTGATGCGCGGTGTTGCTGTGCTTAAACGCATTATCTAATCCTTTAGCAAACAGCTCTTTTGTTTGTGACTCTTTAGCATGTGCTTGGGTTGTATTATGTTTAGCCATATCTACCGCAAGCTTTTCTTTACCTTGCTCTACCTGTACTGCTGTTCTAGTGGCTTCTGTTTGGGCTTGTACTTGTATACGTTCCCGTTCAATCTGCATCTGCTGCATCTTAAGCTGTGCGTCTGTTTGATCTTTTTGTGCTTTGCGTTGTTGGTCTGCGGCTTTAATCTGTAATTCTTGTTGTTGCATTTGAATTATCGGATCTTGGGCTTGTTGTTGAGCTTTCTGTTGTTGAACTTGCGCTTGGTTTGCTTGCATTAACTGAACTGCTGCTTGAGCTAACAATGGGGCTAACCGAGCTTCAACTTCTGGGTCCATGTGGTTTTCTTCGCCAGACGCATCGTTTTGTGCTGGTAAAGTCATACCCAACTGTTGCTCAATTTGAACGCGATACTGGAATCCTAAATGTTCGTTAACGTGAGCCATAGCTGCTGCTCCAATCTGTTGCGCCATAGGATTGTTTTGTAACAACGCTTGGATTTTTGGATCTTGTAAAAACGACATATGAACAGCAATGTGGGCTGTATGGTCTTGGTATTGAAACGCTTTAACCGGCTTGACCATTAGAATATTTTGATTCTCTGTAACTGGGTCTTCTGGTTTCTGGTCATCCGCCATTGGTACAAGCTTGGCAGCTTCTTTAACTCCAAGAACGTCTAACATCTGACGGTGCAAAAGTGGGAGGTTATATAGCTGTGGTGCTTGCTGGGCTAACTGAAGAACTGCTTGGTACTGAACAATCTTCTGCGCCATTGTGCTTGCGTTAGGATCTGAGACTGGAATAACTTCAACGTCATCGTAGTCTGATTTCTTAGCACGGGGAGAACCTTCTACAGGCTCATAGTTATATTCTTCTGGTGTGTAGTCCGCAATGATCCGCTTGAGTAAACGGAACTCTTGTTTCATCGAGTAGTGGATACGTGCTTGAACTGCCGACATTACCTTAAGGGTACGTTCTAGAATTGCAAGCGTTGTGCCTACTGGGGTATTAGCGCCCATGTCAGAAATCTGCATATCCGAAGCGGAAGCAAATGCGCGACCTTCTTGAATAATCTTATCTAACAACAACGCCAGAGTTTGGCTTGGCTCCTTATACGGGAGCGTCATGATGTTATCTTTCATCGTACCACTAGGCACGTCTACATCACGGAACTCTCCGGGTGCTATCGGTGTGTCGTCACCTTTGACTCGCAAGCCACGGGTCTTAAAGCCGCCCGGCAAGTTAGCGAGGGATCCCGCGTCCACGAGTTGTCTGAGGATACTAGTGCCTGACTTAGCAAAAGCACCGACAAGATGAATAAGGCCAAAGCAATAGAAACCAAAACCCGGCACATAGCCGTAATGAACGAAATGCTGGCGCTTCTGGTGGGTATCATCTTCTGGATTCCAATTTCTACGAATAGCTAATACGGTATTACTACCTTTCTCTAGCGTTACTACATATGGTAAACCAATACCAGTATTTTCGCCATCTTTGTCTTCATGCTCGTAACCCGGTAGATCGAGGTTAACGTGCATCTCAAGGACTTTATAACGATCATCCGAAGTAGCTCTAAAACCAAGTTTCTCAGCAATCTTTTTCTCAACTTCATCTAATACGTTTTCTGGTTCGCCTAAATCTATATCACGGTAAAAACCAGCTACTTGTAGCCGACGCATTTCGTTCTCGGTCTTGCGCATGACATGAGTTACCCGTTCTGCCGACTCAATACTAGAAGCTCCGTAAGGAACAACAATATCTTCAGCAGGAACGAACATAGCTACTTGACGTTCTAAACTTGGGTCATAGTAGACTTTCTTAAACGCATTACCTGCAAGACCCAAGCCCCATAACATGCGCTCATGCTCAGGACGATACTCCGTCATTTTGTCAGTTAACTGGTAGTTCATATCATCTTTAACCCGTTCCGAAGCAGCTTTTTTAGCTGGGGTTTCTTTACCGATAATTTGTGTCTTAACCGGCCCGGCGGCAGGAAATGTTGACATCATTGTTTCAGCTTGGAATTTAACCAATGCTTCGCTTAGGATGGGATGATATACACCACAAGCGCCGGGCCAAGGCTCCATACGGTCTTCAATTTTCATACCTAACAACTGAAGCCCGTCTACATACGTTTGGATCCAATCTTTACGACTAGCTACGTCGTCTTCATAGTCCCCAATTAAATCTCCAACTAGCTGAACAAGATCGCGCTCGTCTATGTACTCCGCTAAGTTAGCATCAAAATCTTCATCGGTGCCCTCCCCGGGCTCAAGCTCAATTTCCATCCCATCTACACCAATAGTTACTGACTCTGGATCCTCAATCTCAATTTCTAGATCTGGTCCTTCCATAAGCTGGTCTAATCCTTCTGGGGCTGCATAAAGTGCTTTGTCGATGTTAGTTGCCATAATTTACCTATACGTTGTAGTAACCAGCATTTCTGCCGGATTTAAATTCACGAATTTCTTCTGGTTCATCTGACGCTAATCTGATAAACCCACCTCTTCTGTATCTCAATAACGCTTGACTCATTGAATCTACTAAGTCGTCATGCTCCCCACTTGGAAAACTGGCAACTTCTTCTACCAATTCTTCTGCCCAACTTGTGTTCGGGATATATACCCTACCACTTGCAAATATATCAGCAACTGCATTTAACCTAGCAATTTTATCGTTACCTCGCGTAGGTGTAAATTCTTGTACCGGTATGCCCATTGCTCTAAGTTCAAAAATTAACGGTGACCCCGAAGCTTTTGCCTCAATTATCATTGCATCTGGTTCCCACTCCTTGTACTCTTCCATTGCTCGTTGCTTTAATTCAGGGAACTCCATACGCTTTTTAAACGCATTTAGCAAGATTATATTCGCTTGTTCTCTACCTGTATCATCTGGACGATAAAAAACACCCCAAGTTGTACACGCAGAGTAGTCACTTCTTTCTGTTTTTAAGAACGCAGTGTCCCAAGATTGGATCAAAAACTCGCAAAAAGGAGGGTCATCGTACTCCCAAATCTTCCACCATTCACGTTTTATGATCGCAGATACGTCAGAAGTTGGCTGTTGTTGGTACTGCGCCATCCATTTTCCGTTAGGAAGTTCGGATTTTAGTGCTTCTAACTCAATTTTTGACCAAAATTCGGGCCAAAGTGGCCTTCCAGACGGTAATAATGCCGGAAATTCGATAACTTCCCACTCTTCACCGCTTCTTTGGGCCGCTGCTTTCAATACTTGACCCGTTAAATCCTTTTTAGACCACCGTGTCATCACAATTACGATAGCTCCGCCCGGTTGTAGACGTTGCCTTGGTCCAGATGTGTACCACTCGTATGTTTTATCGTACACTTCGGGGTTAAGTTCGGCTAATGTCGCTTCTTGTTCCGAGTGTGGGTCATCAATAATGAGCAAATCCGCACCTTTACCCGTAACAGCACCGCCCACACCAATAGCGAAGTAATCGCCACCCTTATTCGTTGCCCAACGACCCGCTGCCTTAGAGTCCACTTGTAGTGCAACCTCAGGAAATAGATCTTTATAGAGGTCGGAATCGACCAAGTTACGTACTTTACGACCAAACCCCACAGCCAATTCAGCCGTGTGCGAAGTTTGTATGATTTTCTTATCAGGAAACTTTCCCAAGAACCACGCAGGTAACAAGTAACTAGCAAATTCAGACTTTGTATGCCTAGGAGGCATATTAATAATAAGACGCTTAACTTTTCCACTAGCTACCCTCTCAAACGCTGCCGCCATCCTCTCATGGTGTTTCCCATGAATAAAGTTAGGCCACACATAATTAACATAAGTCATGAAACTATTCTTAGCTTCGCTGTAGACCTTCACCTTGTGGGCTTCGGCTATTAACTCCCCTATTTTCTGCTGTACTGCCGGGGGAAACTTGTGCAGATTCTTCTGTGCTTCCTCAAGTAACTCTGGACTCATTCGGTTTCGGGCTTTTCTTTAGTGCCCAGCTCTTCCGCCACGTCTATGTTGCCAATACATACTGCACTTTGTATCTCGTCTAGCTCGTTATCTACTTCATCAGCCTTACCCATATACAGCTCAAGAGTTTTGGCAAGTTCGGTCTCAATAGCATCTAGACTTCTATGGGTTACGTTAATCTCAATCTTGTCCGAGAACAGTCCTACCGAGTTAATTTTCCCTAAGTTCTCCAACGCTCGCATCCTTTGCCTGCCGTCTACATCGGTGCTTTCCATAATCATTTTGTTCGTAACATAGTTACGCAGCCGCCTTCCAACGTCTAAAACTTCTTGATCCCACTCGGAAAGTATGGCTTCTAAATTAATAATTGTGCCAGCAGTGATGTTTTTAACAGGCGGCATTTTGCCTTCGAGGGCAATCTTATGGGCTTTGGCTTTATCTTCGTCCGTAATTTCTACAGAAGCGCCTTGACTAATGAGTTCTTGAACCGTCTCAAATAGGGCATGTGCTTTAAGTCGAAAACTCTCAATCTCTTCCGGAGTTGTGTCGAAAGGAAATGGAATTCCTACTTCAGGAGTTACTACTATAGGCATGGTATGGGCTGTTTGTGGCTCCGATGGGTGGAGTGTAACAGAGTTCTAAATTTTTGCAAAATATTATATGGGGGGTATGTTAGGGTAAACCCTTAGGGGGTGGTTTCTGAAAATATGGAAATCTACCGTGCATATTAATAAGCTAGATGGCAGGGGGGACTCCTAAACTAGATTTGGGGTGTGGGGGGTCGATCTGGGCGGTACGCTCTAAGCCCTTGTAAACACTAGGTTTTATCCTTATAAATGTTATAATGGGTTTCAGTAGTAGAGATTAAGTAGTAAGTAGTTAAGGTTTAGATAGGTGACCTTATTAACACCTGTTAATAAATAGAAAGTGAGTATTTATCATGACTTCAAACAATAAAGAGTTTAATTTTGTATCAATGATTGACGCTGTTCGTAAAGCTGTATCAGGTGACATCTTAACAGTAAACAAATGGGAAAAAGCGGGTGAAGAAGTTGCGCTGGTTTACCCTACTGCTCAGTCACTAGATGAAGTTAAGGCGCAATTCATTGCCGATTGCATTATCCCTGCCCTGCCTAATGCCCATTCAGTAGCACTTGCTAAAGACTTGCCCCGTAAAGGTAGTAAAGAGCATAACGAATTAGTGGCTAAAGATTCTACCTATATGGCTAAATGGGAAGTTGCTAATCAAGCTAAAAAAGATGCTCGCAGTATCGCTGGCACTTACTACAATCGGGTTAAGTCCTATGCTTTCCCTGAAAAGAAAACTACTGAGAAAAAGGATTTTCTTGCCAAAATCTCAGCATTGATTAAAGAGGGCGGGAAAATTACTGAGTGCAATTATGACTTAGTGAAAGTAATGGGGTTTTTAGTTCAAGCCGAGCAAGCTGGTAAGCAAGGTTTAGCCAAGTAATAAGAAGTTTATAGGAGAGCCCTCGAAAGAGGGCTTTTTCTTTGCCCCCGATTCGTGATAGTTAATGATGCTTATGCTGAAGCTGATGCTGATGCCTATGCATTTGTTATCAGGTGTTAATAAATTGGGCTTGTTCCGCTTGTTCCGAATTGTTCCGTCACGCTGGAACAGAGCAAACCCTTATGCAGTAAGGCTTCCAAGCGGATTATTGCACAATGTTCCATTGTTCCATTAGTATATATATATATACGAAGTAGGAATTAGGAACATTACATTGTATAGTGTTATTCTTTGTAAAGTCTCTTGCTCTTTTTCTAAGGTGTGATGATGACGGAACAACGGAACAGAGTATCAACGAACAAGCTAAGTAGTTGATTTAGTTGTAATTACCCTCGTTTTCTAAAACGGAACATTGCGGAACAAGTAGACAGTTTGCGGAACAGACCCCACAAATAACCCCTAAAACCTTACATTGTAAATAGGAACAAACACATGGAAACATCTTGTAGGTTATGTGGTGACGAGTATCAGTACGAGAGGTGGAAGTTAGGCTATAAGTTATGTTTGCAATGCGGTGACGAAGTAGCCAAAAAGGTAGTGAGATGTGTAGTGCCGATGCATAAGAGTAACTATGTTTTAGTTACAGACAGAGAATTATTAACAGGTGTTAATACGAAAGGTGGGATAGTCAGATGACTAAGAAGAAGCGACCAGCAGGTAACAACACGAAACTCAAGAAGTTGGAAGAAGAAGCGCAGAACAGTATTTGGTATCGAATTAAGTTGTGCAAGACCAAAGCAGAGAAAGACGAGTTGGTGCAGTCAGCCAACCCCCTACTTAAAGCATTGGGATATTCCCTACTTCCCTACAAAGCATACTTAACCTATGCTGAAAACCTAGAAGCACTAGATCAATCCAGAAAGGCAGGAAAATGAGAAAGAAAACCAGTAAAGCGGGTAAACCTACACAAGTTATATACCAAGGCAACGACCCTGCACCATATATATGGTCAAGCAAAACCCACAGATCAGCAAGTGAAGCGTTCCGAGATGCTGATTATGCGACCCCGATTTGGCGGCAGAAAGGGGAATTAGAGGACTTTACAGAGTGGTGTAAGGACTCAATGGTAGTAATACCGTTCTTATTTGTGTTAGTTGCGGCAATTTATTATGCGTTTCCATACTTTAAATAGGGGGAATCATGTTAGTAGATAAGAAAAGCGGAAGGGAGTTGCATAGTGGAGATAGCCTAGTTCGTAAGGACTATAAGGGTATCAAGCATAGATATGAGTTGTTGTCCATAAGTCAGACTAATGAAAGGGTTCAGGTCAGGGAGTTACTCAATGACGATACGGACAGGTGGGCTTATTACACAATTCCAATAACTAAACTAGGGCTAGATTGGGTGATGCTATGAAGATACTAAGCGTAGAGTGTTTTGATGATGAGCCTGATGAGGGTGAGGAGTACGATTATGGGACAGAGTTGTATTGGGACATAGTGTTTACCCTAGATGGCAGTAGTGAGGAGTGCTATGAAAGGGTAAAGGCTACAGATAATATGCAAGCCTATATAAAAGCCATAGAAGTAGCGCAGAAGTGGGAAAAGGAAGCACTAAAGCAGAAAAGGGCTAACTTACAGGCAGACCTAAAGGCGTTTAAAGACTTAAAGAAGTTAATGCCCAATGTGGATATGTCAGACCAAGTAGCCAAAACCAAGAAGTTATTAACAGATGTTAACAAGTGAGGAAGATAAACTATCATGAGCATAAACAGAGCAATGCGTGGCTATGACCACTATAAAAACCTATACGAGTCGATTAAGCCAATTCGAGGTCGATCAGAGGAAGTCAAGCCCCTAGGTAAACGGACTAGGGATTGGGAACAAGTAGTTAAGGCAACAAACCCTACCGAGGGGGCAGACGAGATATATAGTGCAAAACTGTATCAGACGGAGTGTGTCAGGTATCACCCGAATGGGGACATTGAGTTACGGGCAGAAGAATGGTCAACACCGATAACTGCCAGTTTCATTCACGAACACTCACCCTTTTATTGTTACAAGCAGTATAAAAAGTTGTGGATACGGATTCAAGGCACAGGGGCAGATAGGCACTACCCGATACAAGGGGATTCGCTGATCATGCGGTATGTGGGACAAGGTAGTCAAGGTGGGTTTGAGTATGAGCCAGCTAATGCAGTAATCATAGAGAAAGAAGTTGTGGATAGGAGTAAGGCGAAAGATGCCCGCGCACCTTTAAAACCATTTCTTGATTGGGCGAAGATGATACACAAGTTATCAGACGGTTGGATTATGGACTCGACCAGAGAGCAGTTCGGGGTTAGGAAACTAGACCGTTGGGCTGGTGGATACGAATACAACGATATGCCTGATATTGCAGGACAAACTTGGCATGGAAGTTATGATTTCGACAATGAAAAGACTTATGCGTATTTAACCGAGTGTTCGAGTGATGAGTATATGAAAATATACTTGGCGTTGTTGTCAGATAGAAGTAAAGCCACGCAACAAGTAATAGCTAAATCAGTTCAGCACCCACAACACCCAAACTCAACCATAGAATTTTATGATACGCAGTTCGACTTTAGTACGCTCAAGCGTAAGTTATATAAGATTGCTGAAGAAGCTTGCGGTGTTATGAAAACTATTGAAGTAGAAGTTGGCGGTAAAGCTATGACAGGAGTTAAATGAGGATTGTAAAAGCTTGACAAAGATGTTTATAGATGTTATAATGGTTGTATAGTAGTCGTAGTTCGGGGGACTTGTTAACAGATGTTAATAAGTCTTTTTCTTTTTCTTTAAGTGAGGAGTTGTTATGTCAGTTATTAACTTTGGTGATTCGGTATCGTTGCGTGAGTTCGCTCATGGCATTGGAACGGTAGGGGAAGATGTAACTATCATTGGACAAGGCGAGCCGGGAATTGGTAAGTCGGCAATGCTAAAGGTGTTGCACAATGTTTACCCCGATTACGAGATTGCGTATATAGATTGCACCTTGTTGGACTTGGGTGATTTTGCGTTACCGTATACGGAAGTGGCTGGTGATTTCAAGGTAACTAAGTTTGCGCCTAATGCTAGATTCAAAATGCATATGGGTAAGCCTGTAATCGTTATGCTTGACGAGATAGGCAAGGCAATGAAAGCGGTCAAAAATGTGCTGTTGACTCTCATGCTGGAACAACGGATTGGTGATGCGTATTTACCTAAAGGTTCGATTGTGTTCGGTACTACAAACTTGTTATCAGATGGTGTTGGAGATATGCTTGAAGCTCACGCAACTAACAGGATTTGTAAGGTAACAGTTCGCAAGCCTGATTCAGACGAGTGGATTGAGTGGGCATTGAATAACGATATAGCACCTGAAGTTATTGCTTGGGTTAAACAGTTTCCCCATGCGTTGATGAGTTATACAGATGTAAGCCAAAAGGAGAATCCGTATATCTTTAATCCTACCAAGGCTGGTGCTGGTGCGTTTGTTACGCCAAGAAGTTTGGAGAAAGCTAGTCATATAGCTAAGAAGCGAGCAAGCCTAGGTGATGCGCTAACAATCAGTTTGTTGTCAGGCACTATTGGGGAATCAGCGAGCCGAGATATGCAAGCGTTCTTTACTGTGGTGGACAAGTTACCTACATGGGAAGCAGTTGTGGCTAACCCCGCTATTGCGAAGATGCCTGAGGATACAGTAGCGAAATGCATTATGGTGTTTAGTGCCATTGCGAGGGTTAATAAAGATACCTTATCTAAGTGGCTAACATATAGCAAGCGTATGGATATGGAGTGGCAAGCCCTATTTGCTACGAGTGTGATGAAGTCCGACAAGCAAGGGTTTGTTGTGATGAATTCAGACTTTAAGGATTGGGCATTGCAAAACCAATGGCTGTTCTAAAGGTAGGCGACTGGGTGTTGTTTGATGATGGGGAAAAGGTAGGGCGCATAGTGCGAACAAGCTATGGGGGTAGGGAGGAGTTTTGCTTAATTACTAATGGCGAACAAGGCTTTAGTTCTGTAAGACTTAAAATTTCTATCAAACCTATTGACCCAGCGTTTAATGTTTTATTAACAAGTGTTAACAAATGAGGTGATATATGTATTGGAATCATAGAGTAGTAGATAGGAAGAAAGAAAACGAGGGAGAGCCTTGGTTCTGTATTCAGGAAGTGTATTACAACGAGAAGAATCAACCCTGTGGCTATTGTGACCCTTGTTTCGGTGGTGATGATCTAGGGGAATTGATGCAACAGGTTAAGCGTTGGGCAGACTGTTTGAAGTTTCCAATACTTGATGCGGAGACGGATTTCAATAACAAGTATCTAGAAGATGAGGAGGAGGATAAACTATCATGAGCAAATTATCAGCAGAGCAACGAGTTCAGCGTAGTCATGTAAGCCTAATGAAAAACCCTAAGTATTGTTTGTATTCGGGTATCTTTATGTTAGGCAAGACAAGTGTGTTAGATGATATTCCTACTGCTTGCACCAATGGTAGAGATACTATGTATGGTCGTAAGTTTGTGGACAAGCTAAAAGATTCTTCATTGAAGGGCTTGATCTTGCATGAGAATCTACACAAAGCGTTCCGTCATACGACTACATGGAAACATCTATACAAGGAACACCCACAACTAGCTAACATGGCTTGTGACTTTGTTATTAACTTAATGATTGCAGAGTCAGACGAGCATGGGCAAGAAGTTACCCTACCTGATGGTGGGTTGTTAGACCATAAGTAT
>Ga0194047_10001561_pt1 | contig 13863 bp, 11 predicted proteins | sample JunL225m_MetaG_2_FD_160070 | JGI IMG/M metagenome (GOLD analysis project Ga0194047, IMG submission 160070) | Anoxic zone freshwater microbial communities from boreal shield lake in IISD Experimental Lakes Area, Ontario, Canada - Jun2016-L221-5m | ecosystem: Environmental > Aquatic > Freshwater...
CCGCATGTCCCGCCCCCACCACGATTACATCGTAGGTATCTATAAAAGTTACATCTTGCATTTTTTTAATTGCTTCGGTTAATTTTCTATCTAACAGCTTTCCATTTTACCACGTCCTGCAAAAATCGGGCGGGGGATTCGGAAGATCAACTGACTGAGCAGCATCCCACATATATATTCTCTGTCCCCTGTAGGAGGGATTTCTAATCCCAATTTTCCATTTCCCCAGATCTTGTGGGAGTGCGGCTCCGTCCGCCGATTGATTTTTCTGGTATAATTCCAGAAATAACACAAATCCAACCATCATTACCTAACAATTAGAAGAGAAATTCACAAAGCCAGTTGTCTTAGCCAAAGTATTGGCGGTGGTAGTAAAACTGGTTTGCAGACATTGAGCTAAGTGTGCTAAAGTGTCCATTGAGGGGAAACTCCTGTGATGTTCATGTTGTTTTATAACCTCTAATAATATATGTTTTGCTAACGCCATGTCAGCTTGAGGAGTATGGGGCTTATGTCATACGCCCCTAACCTGAATTATTGAGAACCATAAGCAAGCAAGTTTGGGACTAGAACAAGGATTTTTGAATTTAAGTTGGGGTTAAATTCAGAATTTAGCCAAAATTGCTACAAAGGTAACGCTTTTTTGACCCTTACTCGATTTTGCTGTATATTAGAGGTCTAGGTTTCGTAAGGAGTTAGAGTACGTATGGTAGCCATCCGGTTGGATGAACTGGAAACGCGATTAGGTCTGAAATTCAAGAATCAAGAGCTTCTGCGATTGGCACTAGTCCATCGTTCCTATGTAAACGAGAAGAGCAGTGCGCGACAATCGAATGAACGCTTAGAGTTTTTAGGGGATGCCGTATTAAGTTTGGTAGTAGCTAATTATCTCTACGAACATTACCCCGAGCAGCCAGAAGGCGAACTAACTGATCTACGAAGTGCCTTGGTACGCCGCGAGACGCTTAACAAATGGGCGGGTAATTTTGAAATAGGACAATATCTTTTTCTGGGTAAAGGTGAGGCTGCTACTGGAGGACGGAGCCGCACTTTAACGCTGGCAAGTGCCTTTGAAGCCGTTCTGGGTGCGCTCTTTCTTGAGCAAGGATTAGAAGGGGTACAAATATGGCTGCTACCCCAGCTAGAAAAAGAACTGATCGAGATCTTGAGCGAAGGGCGACACCGCGATTATAAGAGTTTATTGCAAGAAGCAGTACAACATCACTATCATCAGGCACCTCTCTACTATGTAGCAAAAGCCAGTGGCCCAGAGCATGAAAGAATCTTTGAAATTGAAGTCCAAGTAGGAGAGCGTGTCCTTGGACGAGGTAGTGGCACTACTAAACAATATGCTCAGCAAGCCGCCGCTAAAGATGCTCTTTCGCTTGTTCAGGCTGAAACTGAGTTAGTGCCATCGGGAGGAGATAGTGGAAGTGGTAATAGGATTAATGGCAAAAGTGCTGATTGTAGATGACGAAAAAGCTCTAGTGGAGCTAATCGCCTCCGTAGTAGAAGATTTAGGACACCAAGCCCTGTGTGCTTATGATGGCTCTGAGGCACTGAAATTGGCTCAAAGCGAAAAGCCCCAGATTATTTTTTGCGATATAATGATGCCTGTTATGACAGGCTATGAGCTATTAGACCAAGTACGCCAAGATAATGTTTTAGCCACCACCCCGGTTGTAATGATGAGCGCGGCCAAGATAGATCGGATTAGGGCCGCCAGTGCCAATGGTTATATGCCAAAACCCTTTGACCTTGATAAAATCGCTGACTATATTAATAACCTACCCCATTAACCGGTTTTTATAGTATAATTGGCGTAGAGTTAGCACCTGTTCAATTTTCGTTCAACTTGGAGGGAAAAATATCTTGGCTAGTATTTATAATGAGATCAATGTTTTTACAGGCAACGCCAATCCGAAATTGGCCGAAGAGGTTTGCCAGTATATTAGCTTGCCATTGGGCAGGGCCGAAGTTTTTGAATTTAGTAATGAAAATATTTTTGTCAGAATTAACGAGAGTGTGCGGCAAAATGATGTTTTTGTAGTTCAATCGCTCTCTTCTCCAATCCATCGCTCAATTATGGAAATGCTCATCATGATTGATGCGCTCAAAAGAGCTTCGGCTGGACGGATTACAGCGGTATTGCCTTACTTTGCCTATGGTCGAACGGACAAGAAAGACCAACCGCGCGTACCAATTACGGCCCGTTTATTAGCCGATATGATTACGGTAGCCGGAGCAAATCGGGTACTGACGGTAGATCTACATGCTGGACAAATTGAAGGTTTCTTTAATATTCCAGTAGATAACTTGACTGCCGCCCATATCTTAGCCGATTATTTTTACCAACGTCGTTTGCCTAATCCAGTGGTAGTTTCACCTGACTTAGGTAATGCCAAACGCGCCCGTAATTTTGCGGAGCTACTTGAAGCACCCTTAGCCCTAATTGAAAAGCGACGTATGGGCAACAACGACACCACTAGCGTTCTTAACCTCATCGGTTCAGTGGAGGGGCGACCCGCCATTCTTATTGACGATGAAATTGATACAGGTGGTTCGATTGTCCAAGCAGCTCACACTGTCTTGCAAAGCGGAGCCACCGAAGTCTATGCGGCCTGTACACATGGTATCTTCAGTAGCCAAGCCATTGAGCGGCTAAGTGCCAGCCCTATCAAAGAACTTATCGCCACCGACACGGTGCCTTTGCCCGAACACAAACGTATCCCTAAAATCACACAATTAACCGTCGCCCGACTCTTGGGTGAATGTATCCTGCGGATTCACGCGGGGGCTTCCGTTGGCGCACTCTTTACCAGAGAAATGCGAGTTGGTCACGATTCCTAGAATGGCAATTCAGCGTTTAACCCGAATATTAATGTTCGGGTTAAACGCTAAAGCAAGCATTACAAGCCTCGTGCGGCTCTCAGGTCTTGGGTAAGGCCCGTTAGAAGAGCCCCAGCATCATTGGAAGCCCCCACAAAGCGAAAGCCCTCACGGGCGCGTTGGCGGGCAGCATCACCACTGCTTGCCAAGATACCAACAGGGATATTGTGTCGCGCCGCAGCGGTCTTAATCGTCTCAAGTGCTTTCAAGAAGATTGGCTCAGTACTTTCAAGTGAGGGCAACAAGCCAAGTGAAGCATGGAGATCGTTCGGGCCGATAAAAACCAGATCAATGCCAGGCACACTCATAATCGTATCCACATTCTCCAACCCAAGCTTACTCTCGATTTGAATAGCAACCATAACTTCTTGGTTAGCTTTTGCGGCATATTCACTTCGGACAGTATCAAAGGCTAGAGGTCCATAAGCCCCACCAATACTGCGGGTTCCGTCCGGGGGATATTTGCAGGCCGATACAATTTGTTCCACCTCGGCCACGTTGTTTACCATCGGAATTAGTACACCCCAAGCACCACTATCCAAAACCCGCTTGATATTCTCGACCGAAAACGAGGGCACACGGACAAAAGGAGCCGGGCCATGAGCGTCTGCGATTACGCCTACCATTTCGGTCATTAGGGTAAAGTTGATCGGAGAATGTTCCATATCCACCATCAACCAATCAAAACCGACTCGGGCCGTTAGGCGAAGAATAAGCGGGTTGGGCAAACCAACCCACGCACCAAAAACGGTCTCCCCTTTGGCTAATGCAGCCTTAATGTGATTAGTTCTCATCGTGCTTAAAATCCTTTTCCTCATTAAATATTAGAGTGTCCTTGAGAGCCATCTACCGACCAGCAAGCACCAGTCACAAGACTAGCCCGCTCCGAGGCCAAGAAGACTACTACGTCAGCCACTTCTTCTGGTTTACCAAAACGACCTAACGGCATATTTTGTTTTACAAAGTCAGCCATACCTTCCGGGTCTTTCTCTACCCGCCTTGCCCAACCGCCGCCGGGAAAGAGAACCGAACAAGGAGCCACGCTATTGACCAAAATGTTATCGGCAGCAAGTTCGAGGGCCATACTCTTTGCCAAGCTGATCTCTGCCGCCTTAGCAAGGTTGTAAGCGGCCCCACCCCCACTTTCGCGACCCCACACGCTGGTAATAAAGATGATCCGTCCGCCGCCAGTAGCCTTGAGATGCGGAACCACCGCTTTACTGGCAAGATAGGAGGCCATTAGATTGATTTCGACTACTCCACGCACTTGCCTTAGATCCGAATGTTCAAAGCCACCGCCACCCAGCGAACCACCCACGTTATTGACCAGAATGTCCAACCGTCCATAGGTTTTAATAATCTCTTCCACCGCACGGGCTACATCTTCTTCTTTAGTCATATCGGCCTGCACTGGAAGGGAAAATGGTTTACCCTCCACAGGTTTGAACTCCGGTACGCCCTGACCCAGCACTGTCGCCAATTCCTGAGCGGTCTTTTCGAGGGTCTCGGCTGTGCGGCCCGAAAAGGCCACATAACAACCCTCTTCGGCTAAGCGCAGCCCAATCATCCGCCCGATACCTCGGCTACCGCCCGTTACCAGTGCTACTTTTCCCACCAAACCTAAATCCATGCGCCATTCCTCTTCTAAGGTTTAAATAAGAGCCATTGACTTGCTTTTCAGAAGGTTAACTTCTCCAAAGACTTATTGCTAACCTCCACTTCTGTTATTATAACCCGGTTGAACGACAAAGACATGAAGCAAAGGCCCAGCTAAAGTTATCTTTCAAGCGCCATCTCACAATCTAAGGTAAAATTGGTAGAGAGACAAAAGAGGTGCGTTGTTTGTTGTTTGAAAATTATATATTTGTTTGAAAATTAGAAAGAAGGCTTTGATGACCCAGCCTGAAACACCGGAAAATAGTACTACGAACGGCAAGGCTAATGGTAAGTCCAAGAAGGGACCAATGAAAGAGCGCTCCCTTCTCTTCCTAGACCTAGAGACCACCGGGTTAAACCCCGGCCTACATGAAATTACTGAGATCGGAGCCTTGCTGGTGTCACAGCCAGATTTTAAGGTGTTGGAGACCTACCAAAGTAAGGTAATGCCCACGCACCTAGAAACGGCCTCTCCAACAGCACTTCAAATCGGCCATTTCAAGCTTGAAACGTGGCAACGCGAAGCCAAACCGCTCGAAACTGCCTTAGCAGAATTGGCGAAAATTAGCCGGGGAGCAATCCTATCAGGCTTTAACTTGACCTTTGATTGGGCTTTCTTACAGACGGCCTTCAATCAGGTTGGAATGGAAGACCCCTTTTATTATCACCGCTTTGACATAATGAGTGCCGCTTACACCATACTTTTTGAGCGCAAAGAACTTAGCAAGTACAGCCTCAATGAGGTCTGTCGCTTCTTTGGGGTAACTAATCGGGCCGCCCACACAGCCTTTGCTGATGCAGAAGCAACTTATGAAGCTTTTTTGGGTTTGATGCGCTACCAATCAAATAAGCCAAGTAACGAGAAAACTTCAACTGACCCTCAATCTCAGCCGCAAGCTTAAAGGGGAAAATGAAAGAGGTCATCCTAATTGGGAAGGACGACCTCTTTGAGATTGGAATTAGAAAGAGCTATTTTTTATTAGATTCACCCTTCTTTGATCCGTCATCTTTATCCCGCTCCCTTTTATCCTTACCAGCCCCACCATTTGGCTTACCTGAAGGAGGCGGCGTTCCTGACCCAGATGAGCCTCCCGGCTTACCACTAGGATTAGAGGATGGTTGTGACTTAGGGGCATTAGGCTGGGTCTGACCTGACTTCGGTGGTACATTACCTGAAGGAGGCGGCGTTCCTGACCCGGAGGAACCTCCCGGCTTACCACTAGGATTAGAGGATGGTTGTGGCTTAGGGGCAGTAGGCGGAGTCTGACCTGACTTCGGTGGTACATTACCTGAAGGAGCAGGATTAGGCTTCGGTGCAGACGGTGCAGGGTTAGGTTTCGATGCAGACGGTGCAGGATTAGGCTTCGGTAGAGATATTGTAGGTTCAGCACTAGGCGCAGACACCGGGTTAGGCTTCGTCACTGATACCGTTGTAGTAGCATCTGAGGTGGACACTGGCTTCGTCACAGACGGCACAGGGGTGGCACTTGGCGTGGACGGCTTCGTCGTAGATGGTACAGGGGCGGACTTCGGTAGAGATATTGTAGGTTCAGCACTAGGCGCAGACACCGGATTGGGCTTCGCCACTGATACCGTTGTTGTATCCACATCTGATGTAGGTACTGATTTAGATACGGACGGCGCAGGGGTAGCACTTGGCGTTGGTGCTGGGGTGGACTTCGGTAGAGATATTGTAGATTCGGCACTGGGCGCAGGGGTGGGCTTCTTCACTGATACAGCTGTTGTATCCACATCTGATGTGGGTACTGATTTAGATACGGACGGCGCAGAGGTGACACTTGGTGTTGGTGCTGGAGCAGGTTTCGTCACCGGCGATACAGGAGCAGCACTTGGCGTGGGAGCAGGTTTCGTTATAGACACTGCTGGGGCAGGAGCAGGAGCAGGTTTCGGTACTGCAGGATTGAGTGCAGGTGCTACATTTGCCGTCGGAGCAGGAGCAGGTTTCGGTGCTGCTGGAGTTGGTGCTTTTGCCGAAGCAACAGGCACATTAGCTGGAAGCTTGCGGGTCAAAACATCCTCGCCCGTCATAGCCCCCAAATGGGTAAGTTTCACCTCATCTTTGGTAGTTTTTTGCTCAACCGTTCGGACATGCAAACGAGTACGCTGCATTTCTACCTCTTCCGGTAGAAGAACCAGATCCAATACCGGCTTCACAAAGGGCCACACAGTGTATCGTAAAACCGGGTTATCACGGAAAATCGAGTAAGCGGTAGAACGTACCTTCGTCACAGCCACCGTGCGAGCTTCCTCATCCGTCACCACTACATCCGCAATATCCACAATTGCCCCGGCAGTTCGAGTCAGATTGTCCGCACTACGTATCACACTAATTGGGTCAAACCAGAGGCCACGTACCAGACGACTCAGACTATAGGGGTTCAAAATCTCCCGCCCCAAGGTGAGGGGAAGTGGTATAGTCAAGGGGCGAACCGTAAAAGTAGGAGGAGTCGCAGGAACTACTTCCCCCTCGTTTGAGGTTGAACGTCTGGCCAAGGCACGGCGGGTTTTTGGAGCATTGGTTCGAGGTAGACGCTCGGCACGAACTGCGGTCGGGCGGGTAGCAACACGCTCGACAGGAGCAGCAACACGGTTTGAAGGTTTGAGCGGTTCTCTCACTTTAGAACTGGAAGCTGGAGGCACAGACTCTTGAGTAGTAGCGTTAGAAGGTATAGAACCAGTGCGACCAGCCACTCGATTTTCATAAGCATCCAGCTTACTTGTCAGACCGCCCGCACCGCTACTTGATGGGGCTGGTGCTTTCGGGGCGGCGGGTTTACTACTTCTATCCCCTGTATCGGCTTTCGGGGCAGGCTTAGACGCTTGAGGCTTCGGAGCGGCTTTCGGAGCAGTTGCCGAACTCTTAGGAGGTGTAGTGGCAGCCTTTGGCTTAGACTCTAGCTTAGGAGCTACTTTTGAGCTAACACTTCCACTACCAAGTTTAGGGCCAAACTGAATTGTATCCAATTTTGAGGCTGGTTTTGGAGCAGTAGTACCACCAGCGGATTTTTTATCCGGGCTAGAAGCAACGGGCTTTTTATCCGGGCTAGAAGCAACGGGCTTTTTATCCGGGCTAGAGACAACAGGCTTTTTATCCGGGCTAGAGACAACAGGCTTTTTATCCGGGCTAGAGACAACAGGCTTTTTATTCTGAATCGCGGGCTTTTTCTCACGTGGAACTTCGCCCGCACTAGACTGACCACGAGAGGTATGATGGATATAGGGCGAATTGACTCCCCGATAAGGCGAGGCTGGGCCACGATAGGGGGAGCTTTGTACATTCTGCAAGTCTTTGGCTGTATCAGCCTCTACCAGTACTCCATTTCCTAAGTCTACATAGAAGAGTTGCAGTAGACTATTAACCTGTGATAAACGCTTTTGGGAACGGGTAATATCAGGACGAAAATGTTCTTTAAAAATGCCCGAACCAGTTCCATCGTTAGTACCTTTAATTAAAAAGCGAATCATAGAGGCACAAACCCGAACATCTTCTACGGGCATAAGATCCAAATAGGTGAGCGAGGTAGCAGGATGCTCTGGCACGATAGCCTCGGCTGAATCAGAAGTAACATCCCCTTTAAACGAGATTCGACGCTTATTACTATTTGATTTGAGGTTATAAGCCACTTTAAGAACACCCTCAAGTGGAGTGCGTCGGCCAAATTTCTCTAATCCAATACTGCTCCATTCAAGCTTCTCAATTATATCGTTATTAAGGCCACGACCCCAAATAATCAGGTGCTGGTCGGTCAGGATAGCATAATCATGCAGCGTTAAACTTCCCAACCGCCGTCCATCTGGTTTGAGTAGTATGCAATCGAAGATAGCTAACACCGACTCACCTGTACTGAGCAGACCTTGGGTACTGGCACGGTAGAAAAACTCGGTGACATGCTTACGTACTACGTTCAAGCCAACATATACATCATTAGGTATTTGTAGCTCTTTAGTCTCCTCCGTCGGGGGGACAGTGTCGGTTGTCATAAATTCTCTCCTAAAAATCAGCCAAGCTCTGTTGCTGACTGATGTGGACTCAGTTTAAATCCGGTTCTTTGGAAGCGGAGAAACCTACGGTTGTACCCATATTACCCGCTTCACCACCATCAGCTGCACCATCTGAAGAGCCACCCCGAACAGCCAACCGACGACGAACCGGTTTAGGGGGATCAGCAGGTATAGGCTGCGTAATTATCGGGTTAAAGGTCTCTTCAATCTCTGCTTCTAGGGGTGTTTCAATAATTTTAGTTTGTGAACCTGCCGAGCTAAAAGCTTCCTCGTCTCCATCAGAAGTAGAACGTGAGTTGACCACCCGTACCGCTTCATCGCCATCCCTAGATAGGGGAGTAACCTGTGGTTTATCACGACGTTCAACCTTTACCTTAGTACGTCCATTGGCAGGAGGAGGTGTATTTGAACTAGCATTTTCCGTTTTCCCAGCACTATTGCGCTCGGGCTTACGTGAACTGGAACTAGAACTAGAACTGGAACTAGAGCCAGAGCCAAAACCACCAAAGCCACCGGGCTTCATTTTACCACCGTTTTCACCCAAAGCCTTGCTTGCAAACATCATCGCCAATTCACGGGCGGCGGGATTACGGCCTAGGGTATCCAGCAACTCACTGGCGGCGTTCAGAAGTTCGGTAATATCACGTACATTCATGCCAGAGTCGCGCAAGCTACCCAAGAGTGGCACCATACCAATACCCTTAGCTTCGGCATCACGTCGTAGCTTTTCAAAACCATCAATCATCGGTGCTACGCCAATACCCTTAGCTTCGGCTTCACGCCGAAGCTTATCTAGATTATCGAACATAGTTCGCCCAGCACGTCCGATTACATAAAGAGCCTCGGAATTGTTAACTTCATCCCGCAAGCGCGTACCTGCCCCAGAAGTGGGTGGTGTCGTATCATCATTGTTAGCATGGAAATCGCGTTCCCTTCTAGCACCACCTCTAGGAGTAGGAGAAGGCTCGCTATTGAACTTGCGTAACTCCTGCTCCACCAAGGAAGCCGAAACCTGACCATTAGCCGCACTAGAGATGTAGCCTTGGTTTGGCTCGGAGGGTACGTTATATAAGCGCGATTGCTCTCCTGTTTCAAAGGCTGGGCTACCGGGGGCGCGACGTTGACCACGTGGTTCCAACTCGGATTTTAATTTATAAGGCGAGGCAGGTCGGGTGCGAGAAGAAGACGAGGGTCGATTATTTTTTTCAAATTGATCCAGACGACTCAAGGGGGTCATAAATGCCTCCAACTTGCTATCCTCTACACTTTCCAGCATAGGTTCATCTACGGGAGCGTAGCCATTGTTTGGTTTATTATTAACGCTTCTAGGCCATTGGGGTTTATTTTTCACTGCACCGTCCAAGAATTTAGCCATAAAGACTTGGGCGAAAAGCACACGTGTGGCTTGGTGGCAGTCTTCTTCACTGGCACCACCTATAAGTAAGTCACGATGGGCGCAACCCAAGACATCAACCAGACTTGAGGCCAAGTCAATATCAACTAGGGGTACAAGGTCAAAAGTTATCTCCAACCGTTCAGCGGTGTTAAGTTCTTCCAATGGGACATTGGGCATCACCAGCCCCAGCTTTAGCGTACCATGTAGAGGGTCTTTTTGTTTACGCCCTAAGACAAAGGCATGAGACAGTGGGAAATGATCCACAAAATCGCGACTCTGGTCACGTGCCCACAAGGTTACGAACTGGTCGGTAATCACCAAAAAGTCATTGAGAGCAATACCACCAACCCGTTTATTTTCAGAATCATAAAAAATACCGTCGAAGATCCCAAACAAGGTTTCATCGGTAGTTATAATACCGTGATGTAGAGCCTCCGCGGCATTACGGGGACTACTGTTAGTCCCTACAAAATAATCGGAATTTTGTGTTCCTTCAGCAGTAATCGTCAAAGCGGCACCTTCGCTTACCTAATAGTTCTGAGTGAGTAAATACCAAGTTCAATTTTCAATTAAAGATTATAAATAAAATCAGAAGGATTTAGAGTTAGAATAGCAAATTTTATTTACGTTAACACCTACATGAATTTGGTACAAATATTTAATTTTCTGAATGAGTAAGTAAATTAAAAACTGGTTCACCGCTGCGCTCTCCTTGACTGTTAGTAAAATAGCTTAATAGGAAGCATTTGACTAAGATATAAAACCTTCACCAAATACTCTCAAGAAAGATAAACAGCGGTGATACCATGTTTATAAGAAACGTGACAAACGTCTTATCCGAGTTTGGTAAAACGTGACACGATCTCCTTGTCTCGGAAGCTGTTGGCGCGAGCCGCCACAGGCCGCACTACCTCAGAGCTGGTAGACACACGACCACCGCTCGATACACCCCACGTATTGACACAGATCCGCTCTATTGCATCACCAGTGGTGCGAAGTATACCGGACACCCACATCCACCAACCGTCAGTCTGTACCTCAAAAAACTCAACAGCATCGCTTGCAGTTTTAGCTACTAAACCGGCCATACCTAATTCACCTCCTCTCAAAGGTGCTAATTGGGTTTCTAACAATCATAAAATTCGGATAGCCCATCACCTCTTAGATTTGCATCTAACCAGTGACAAACTGGAAAAGTTTTTTTAGAGCTAGTGCGCTCCCGCAACACTGGCTGTTTTACCGCTCGTAGTAAAGGGAATAATAAGCCATTGACCATCAAAGTCAGCTTGGCCCGTCTCCATTCCGGCTACGGCAGTAGGTAACGTAACAATCCGGCGCTGATTGCCGACTTGTACGATTAGTTCATCACCCTTATGCCACAAATCGAGTGTATCCTCGTTGGCAAAAGGCAACCTCATCCGCACCTCATATCCAGCACCAACCTTGCGGATCTCATAAGGGCGTTCGGTAAACATGAACTTAGTAGCATCTTCGACACCATAGATGTCGTCAGCCATTTGCTTGAGTAGTTCCAACCCAACCACCTCTTGTGGATAAAACGGTACATGCCGAATTGGTAGAGGGTTAAACGAGTCGGCAATCTCATGCAAATGCTTCTGTTGGATGCTCTTCCAGCGGTTCATATAGCCAGTATCTTTATCCACTGGTAGAATACGATTGACCACCACTGTATCTACCATCATACCATACATACCCAAATATGTCAGCGCCCTTTGCGACTCTTTGATGACCATTTTTTCAGGATTCATCACCAAGCGGACACTGGTCACTTTGGTATCGCCCAAAATTGCACTCAGCCCGTCTAACTCACCGAACATAGAGTCAATGGAGACGTAGACATCTTCGGGGGCTACCATCTTACTGAGTGGCGTTACTTTAGAAAGGGGGCGAAGCACGGGCTTAACTAGAAACTTCTCGGCATTACGGAAAAGTTTTATACCCCAGCTTAAAGTTTCGGGCAAGCTCAGAAGCCTTAGCGTTTCGCCTGTCGGAGCGCAGTCTACGATCAGTAAATCATAAGCCTGACTCTTGTAATAGCGCTTGATCCGCACCAAACTAAAAAGCTCGTCCATACCCGGCAAAACGGCGATTTCATCGGCTACCACCCCATTTACGCCTTGAGAATTGAGCAGGCTGGCAAAGTGTACACGCACATTCTCCCAGTTCTGGCGCAAGTCGGCGTAAATATCTATTTCTAGGGCATCGAGATTGGGTGCAATTTCCTTTGGCTCAGGGCCAAGGAAATCCTCGCGATCAAATGAATCAGCCAAACTATGGGCTGGATCAGTACTCATTATCAAGGTTTTGTAACCTTGACTGGCGGCTTTGACGGCTGTGGCAGCCGCTACGCTGGTTTTACCAACACCACCTTTACCAGTAAAAATTAGAATCCGCATCGTACATTCTTTCTTTTTAACTTTGAGTGAGGTTTTTTGACAGGTGACTAAACAGCAGTGGGCCGAGCCGATTACTTGATACTATCGTATTGAAGTATTTCTAATATCCCAATTGGCGCAATGAAGGCGTGCAGCCATCTACTGTGTGTATGGTAATGTTAACATTTAGAGCCTTAACCGTCTGTAGCATTTACTACAGGGGTTTCCCCGGTAGGCGGTGTAGCATTTACTACCGGGGCTTTTCGCTATCAAGTGTTATCATAAACCCAACCAACTTTTAGTTACCTGATATTAACTGCTTACAAGGCTAGAAAGTCTAAAATTTTTATGAAGCGTAAGCCTGCTTATCTGCGACCACTGCCTAGGGAAAGTGCGTCAGCCGAAACTTCCCCGCCTGAGTCTGATTCTAATGCAGTCTATAGTTCTGCTCAGGCTTTACCCAATTTAAAATCTGAGGTAAGTAACACCGCACCAAACCGAGATTGGCGCACCGAACTCAAGCTCTGCCTAACTATTATCAAGCCGATTACTTGGGTTCCGGTGGTCTGGAGCTTCTGGTGTGGGGCAGTGATGGCCGGAGGGTTGAGTTGGACGCTAGAGGGACTAACCAAATTGCTCGTAGGGCTGATTCTAGCAGGGCCACTACTCTGCGGTATGGCTCAGGCTATCAACGATTGGTTTGATCGGGAGGTAGATGCGGTAAACGAGCCTTGGCGACCTATTGCTAGTGGGCAGTTAAGTGTAGTCCGAATCTATCAGGTAATCGGTACACTAGGTTTCTTTGGTTTGATGGCAGCTTATTACTTGGGGCCAGTGGTGATGCTTCTAGCCTTCTTTGGCATCTTTATGGCACACAACTACAGCGCCCCCCCTCTGCGCCTGAAACGCTTTACATGGATTGGTCCACTCTCCAGTGCCTCCTCCTATATCTTAGTGCCTTGGCTGGCGGCGGCCAGTGTTTTTGGCGGTATCACTTGGCGGGCTATGGCAATTAGTGGCTTATATACGCTGGGTGGTATCGGTATTATGATCCTCAATGACTTCAAAAGTATTAGAGGAGATTACCAGTTGAAGCTGCCGAGTGTGCCAGTCGTCTACGGAACCCGGACTGCTTCGCGTTTAGCTTGCGCCATAATGGATTTATCGCAATTAACGGTGGGAGGACTGCTGCTGATGGAAGGACGACCTGTGGCGGTAGCGATACTTGCCCTACTGTTATTTCCACAGCTTTTGCTACAACACCGCTTTATTGAAAAGCCGTTGAGCCGAGCTATTTGGTACAACGCACGTGGGCAAAATTTTCTGGTCTTGGGTATGTTGGTGGCGGCTTGGGTGACTTTCTAATCCCGATACCCCTATTTTTTATCGGGTACAAGTTTTTTTTATCGGGATTGGAAATCCCTCCTACAAGTTTTTTTTATCGGGATTGGAAATCCCTCCTACAAGTTTTTTTTATCGGGATTGGAAATCCCTCCTACAAGT
>Ga0194047_10001564_pt1 | contig 13828 bp, 6 predicted proteins | sample JunL225m_MetaG_2_FD_160070 | JGI IMG/M metagenome (GOLD analysis project Ga0194047, IMG submission 160070) | Anoxic zone freshwater microbial communities from boreal shield lake in IISD Experimental Lakes Area, Ontario, Canada - Jun2016-L221-5m | ecosystem: Environmental > Aquatic > Freshwater >...
AAAATGGAATCAATTTTTTTAGGTGATAATTTTGATGCAGTTAACCGTGTAGTATTTTTTTTTGCAGCACCTTTTGGTTTGTCAGAATTTTGCTTCATAAATAAATCAAATAAATTCAATACAAAAAAAGTATCGAGAGGGGATTTTCAACTTTTATATGCTAGCAATGTCTGTATTAAATAATTGCAAATTCATGATTTTGGTCAGGAATAAACATACAAAAAAAAACATAAACACCTACTTCCCTTTAATATACGAGCTATGTTTTGAATAAGGTCAAAAAAATATTTCAAGAAACTAAGAGGATACTTTTATCAACTCTCGCTTCGTAGTTTTCTTCTATCAACTTCGATGCCTTTATTTTTTAAAAATCCAGCATTGGAGCGCAAACGTAAAAACCATAATACCCGAACTTCTTTATAGAAAAAATTAGTTGTTTCAATTTTTCTTTTAAACGTATTATAAAATGCAAAACCAACTGAAGTTGAAGAATTTCCTATGGAATCATGTTTATGAAAATAGATTGGAAATACGCTTTTGGTAACTGTTCCTGCAACTTTACAATCGGCATATAATAAGTAAAGCAAGCGTCTGTCGTAATCGTGATTATCAAAATTAACAGCACTAAAAAGTGGTCCCAAAATATGATGACTGCTATAAATTCCTTGTTGCTTTTTATAGGTATATGCTTGCCACAAAAAATGATAACTTTTAAATTCAGGAGATTTATATTTATAAAAGAATGGAAATAATCCCCAGAAATTTGCTTTGCTTGTATTGTTCAACCAAAATATTGGTGCAAGATGAAAAGCGGTTTGTGTAGCTGATTTTTTATATCCTACAATTGGCCAAATCACTTGATAACTGTTAGATGTATCGGTTTTAAAATGCTGATAAGCGATTAACCCAAACAAATTACTTTGAAGGTGTGAAGGCTTATAAAACGAATGATAGTATAAAGGGAAAAACAATGAGGTAGTCCGTTTTTGAGATTCGATATTCCAAAACAACGGAGTAAATACTAAATGATGGTTATGATTGATTTTACTTTTCCCAAAAGAAAATAATGGAAAAAGCGTTTTTGATTGATACTGTTTATTAAAGAAGGAATGATAAAACGGAAATAAAAATTGCTGTGATGATGATGTATTTTTGAAATTTAAAAATGTTGGAAACACATAAAGTGAAAAGTTGTTTGTTGCATCATTGTATCGATATCTGTAAAATGGAAAGAGTGAACGTGTATGGATATTAGATCTGTCTAAATTCCAAAAAACAGGAAATAGCACTGTTGAATTATTTGTATACGCTATAGAGTAACGCACTTCTCCGGATGATTCGTGATAATGCCAGTAAATAGGAAACAGCACATCAGTTTTCAATTCAAATTTATTTCTGTTTGTGTATTCAAACGACTTTCGATAATGCCAAATTAATGGAAACAATACGTGATGATTTTCAATACTTGACGAATCAGAATGATGTTTTAACCACCATAATGGAAATAAAAATTTGCGGTCGGTTTTAACATTGGAAATATGCCAATAAATTGGTGTGATATTGCTATAAGAAGTTACTATAGAATCCCATGCCCTAAGTATTTTCCCTTTTCCATAAAATGGCATCACCCCGACATAATCATTTGAACTTTGAAAATGTCCATCAAAAAAAGTAACCGAATGATGATTCCAGTAAATTGGAAAAATTGTGGTATTGTTTTTAGAATTATAGTTACTATCATTTAATGATGGGTTAATGTAATTCACATGACTTTTATTTCTGAAATACACAGGAAACAAAACAGTGCTGTGAATGGTATCATTTTTTAAAGTTTGATTCTTTTTCCAATAAACAGGAACCACAAAATGAAAATTATAACTCGGCTTATTGATGTTCCATACAAATGGAGTAATCCCATAAAAAGTTTTATGCTGTACGTTATTTTTTCCGTAGCCAAAAAAAGGCATCATCAAAAATGAGCTATGTTCTGGCCTTTGATAACGCCATACAATAGGGAAAACTACATCATTTTTAATATCAACATTTCGTTTCCTGAAATAAAATGGAAAGGCTGTAAACCTATTGTTGTTTTCGGCTTTATGCTTGAAAAAAAATATTGGAAAAACCCATGTTGATGAGTTAGATAAATTAGCCTGACGAAAATAAAATGGCACTAAACTGCTAGTTGATTCTGCTTTATTTCGGTAATAATAATAAAGTGGGAAAACCATAAATTCAGACTTATCGTTTACTTTATCATTTTTATACCACAGAAAAAACAATAGGTTATTTTTTAAGTAATCACCATTATCTGATCGTGAGTATTCTAATAAATCGATGCCGGGAACAATTTCCAATACTTTATACGATTGAATTCTTGAAATAAAATTATTGGTATACCTATAAACACTCGGATAATATAAACTTCCAACTCTTACATCTTTTTTTTGTGAATTAAAACTGTAGGTATAAACAGGAAGAAGATGAGTGTGAAGATCGTTATTGATTAAATTTTTTCGGTAAGTAAAAAGTGAAGCTGCAACTTGTACTCGTTTTTCAGAATCTGTTTTATCACGATAAACTATCGGCCATAAATGTATGTTTCTTCCACGGGTAATTCCGAAATCCGATTTCATGTCGTCTTGAGCAAATGCATGAAACGAGAGTAGAATAATCGTACATATGGTAAAAAACTTCTTCAATAGAAATAAATTGTTTCAAGCAGTTTTATAATCTATCCGTTACAATACCTTCAATTAAAACTTTTAAAATCCTGAAATGCTTGTATCAGTGCATCTAATCTAATGGTATGTTTACGCTTGCCAACCCAAAGAGTAGTAGTTGCTAATTCAAGAGGGTCAGAAAAAACTTTTTTCTCAATACTCACAAATACATCATTTTGAATTGTGAGATCAATTGAACTTGAAGAGCCAACTGGCGGTGCTGCTTTACTAAATTCAAATTTTAATTTATCGACATTGGCCAAAAACGTATTGCAATTTTCAACAGAAATAGTTGTGAAGTAAATCGACAAATCTCCTAACTGTCTAATAAAATCGTTTCCACGAACATTTGTATAAAGGTCGTTCACATCAAAATAATATAGGCTATCGTACAAGTAAAACTGTTTTGCAATTTTATGAGAACCAATTACCAGACATTTTAAATTATCACTTTTAAAAGCCACTAATTCGATCTGAGCTTTATTGGTCATCTCTTGCTCACGAAACAATAATTTAGTTTTGCTTGAAATGATTCTACCCGTTTCGTGTTGCTGAAGATTATTTTTAATATAATAATCGTAAACGTTTGTAACCGAATTACTGCAAGATGTGAGTATGGTTACTGAGATAATAATGTAAAAAATTATGTTGCTGTTTTTGACGCGAAATTTCATAAATTTTTTCTAAAGAATACAACCAAATTTATTCATTTGTCCATAATAAAAAAATCATTCCCCATAATATTCTACAAATTGATTTTCAGTTTCAAATAATTTTATGCAATGAAGCTTTCCATTTTCGATATGAGGTTCGAGCTGTTTCCAAATCTCCACAACAATATTTTCGATACTTGCCATCTTGCCTTTCATAAAATCAACATCCAAATTGATATTCTTATGGTCGATTTTATCTAATACAAATTCATGCATCACATCCTTTAATTTTCTTAAGTCCATCACCATTCCTGTATTTTCATCAGCAACACCTTTCAGGGTAACATAAATATCAAAATTATGACCATGGTAATTTTTATTGGCACATTTTCCAAAAAACTGCTCATTCTGTTCGTCTGTCCAACGTGGATTAAACAATCGGTGAGCAGCATTAAAATGAGCTTTACGGGTAATATAAACGATGTTTTTTTTATCTGACATCCTATTTAAAATTTTGTGCTGCAAATATACTCACCTATCGGAAACACACTAACATACGTCAGCATTTTATTCCTATTTAAAAATCATAAGGCTTTTCTTAAATATGAACTGCTGTAAATGTTCCTAGAATCATTATTTTTGAGCGTTTAACAAATAATCAGATGATCATAATCACAGGTGCCGAAGGGTTTATAGGAAGTTGCCTTGTTGCTAAATTAAACGAAGATGGGTTTAACGACCTTATTCTTGTTGATGATTTCAGCGATGGTGAACGTTCGAAGAATATCACAGAAAAAAAATATACTGCAAAAATTGAGCGCAAAGAATTCTTTGATTGGTTAGATAAAAACGAACATCTAGTAGAATTTATTTTTCATATCGGAGCAAGAACTGACACTACCGAAAGTGATGAAAAAATATTCAAGGAATTGAATCTTGATTTTTCAAAGACACTTTGGAATGCTTGCGTTAAATATGGATTGCCATTGGTTTACGCATCTTCAGCGGCAACTTATGGTGATGGTGAATTTGGTTATGATGATGATGTAAATTTACTGGACCAATTACAGCCGATGAATCCATACGGTCGCTCAAAAAATGATTTCGATAAATGGGCAGTTACACAAAATGATGTTCCGTTTTTTTGGGCAGGATTGAAATTTTTTAATGTATACGGACCGAATGAATACCATAAAGGACGAATGGCATCTGTTGTTTTACATGCCTTCAACCAAATAAAAGAAACAGGAAAAGTAAAACTGTTTAGATCACATAAACCTGACTTTAATGATGGTGAACAAATGCGTGATTTTATTTATGTGAAAGATTTGTGTGATGTCTGTGTTTTCTTAATGACAAATCGTAAACATAGCGGTATCTATAATTTAGGAAGCGGCAAAGCCCGAACTTTTAAAGATCTGGTAAAAGGAATTTTTGTTGCTCTTAACATAACACCACAAATTGAGTTCATAGATACCCCTGAAGATATCAGAGAAAAATATCAGTATTTTACAGAAGCAAAAATGGAAAAGCTGAAAAGTATTGGCTATACAAAACCTTTCACAAGTGTTGAAGATGGAGTGATGGATTATGTGAAAAATTATTTACAGCTGAATAAACGTTGGTAAAAACCAAAAAAAAATAACACAAAGGCACAAATGATTAAATTAGAATAACGATAACACTTTGTGTAATTAAATAATTTTTCCTTTGTGATTTAGTATAGAAAAAACTTAAACAAATTAGTAATTATAAAAGTATTTGAAAATTCAGTTCAAACATTATTGGTTATTACTTACTGCAGGGCTTTTGGCTTTTTCATTACTGGTGTGGCTCGAGCATAAACAAAACAGTAATGTTGAATTTCAAACTCAAAAAGCTTATTCCGAAACACAAAGAATCATCAATGAGAAAGAGTTAACCTTCGTAAAAATTACCAACAAATTAATTCCTGATTCATCAAAACTTCAACGCAATTGGACTTCCATTATTGAAATTGCTCATGATGAAAATATTATTATTCAAGTTTATAAAAACGATACCATAATTGTTTGGAGCAGCAATGAAATTGATACCAAGCAATGTTTAAGTGAATTTAAAACCGGGTCGAGTTTTTATCAGGGTGTGAATGGAAATTATTTAGCATACAAAAATACAACAGGCTCTTTTTCCTATGTTTTGCTGTATGCGATAAACTCTAATTATGCGTTTAAAAACCAATACATCAATAATCATTTTAATACCGAGCTCTCATTTATAAAAGATGGTTTTGTACTTCCAAAAGCTGTCGAAAATTTTAAAGACATTAAAGACATCACAGGAAATTATCTTTTCTCCATACAAATTTTTACGTCTTCAGAAAAAATAAATCATGCCATTTCCATCCTTTTATTGATTGTAATCTTAATCAATTTACTGCTCATACATTTAATTGCAAGGAACTATATTCAAAAATATTTTTGGCAAACATCTGTCATCTTTTTTGCAGCATTATTTATTATTCGTTGGGTTAATATTTATTTCCAATTGCCTGTTTCCATTTATGAAATAAAATTGTTTGACCCTTCTATTTATGCTTCATCATTATGGTTTCCGTCACTCGGAGATTTATTGATTGATACCATTATTTGTTTTTGGTATTTGATTATTTTAGAAAATGTGTCTACCAAAAAAGCTAAAACTGAAGTTGCTACTTCAGGAATAAAATGGTTCTGGGTAAAATTTATTTCATTATTATTACTTTCACTTGCAAGTGCTCACCTCGCATTCAGTTCAATTAAAAGTTTAACCATCGATTCGCAGATATCTTTTAATGTGAGCAATTTTGCTTTAGTAAATCAGTTTACTCTTGTAGGAATTATTGTTGCTATCCTATTACTTTTATCTGTGTATTTTATATGCAGAAATTTTGTAAGAACTACTCAAAGTCGTGATGAAAAAAATATAGTATTGATGGTTATTGTTGGAGTTTTTATCACTCTTACTTATACCCTCTTTGTAAAATATTATTTCAAAACAGATACCTTTCAATTACTGCTTCCGGTAAGCATACTCGCTACATTCATCTTGTTTAAACTATTTATCAAACAACTAAATCGCTTCCCTCAATATTTTGTTGTGGTATTTATTATTTCAGGATTTATCTCCATCACAATTACTCATTGGGTGAATATTAAAGAAAGGGATAACAGGAAACTTTTTGCAGGAAAACTTGTCACGCAAAATGATATTACTACAGATTATTTTTTAAGAACAATTGAGAAAAAAATAGCCGATGATAAAAATATCACAGATTATTTTTTGTACTTTTTTACAAAATCAAAATTTGAGAAACGTATCAAACAGCTATATTTTACAGGATATTTAAGCAGGTTTGAAGTAAGTGTTTTGGATTATGATACTTTAGGTTTTGACCTGAAACAAAAAAATTCATACAGCTATTCTCAGATAAATAAAACCTACGAAAAACAAACTCTCGAAACCATTGATACCTATTTCAGATACATCAATGGAAGTTCAACCTTAAAAGGATATTTGGCAAAATTTACGGTTCAGAAAAAAGGAAATCGAGTAGGATATTTATTCATTTTATTGCAACCAAAATTAATTCAGGATGAAAACAGATTTGATGAATTATTAATTGAAGGCTTTCGTCAAAATAAAAAGAAAATATTTGATTATTCGTATGCCGTTTATAAAGATAAACATCTGATTTTTCAAAGTGGCGATTATCCCTATCGAATTACAAATACCTGGGGTGAAGCTAGAGACAGCTTCAGGTTTTTTACTGAGAATAATTTTGATCATGTACTTTTTACCGATTCACAACCTCTTACCATTGCAGTTAGTAAACCTGCCGATTCAGTGATTCAGAGTGTTGCTTTATTCTCTTTTATATTTACGTTTTGTACGTTAATTCTGATTTTCATTTTATTTATTTACATCGGTATCAATGCGAAGTTTTTTAGGAAAAATAAATTGCTGGAAAATTCATTCTCACGTAAAATCAGAAATGTTTTTAACCATTTTCTGTTGGTAGAAAATCCTGATATTTTATACATACGTACACGAATTCAAACTTCAATTATTTTCATAGTATTTGTTACGCTAGCGTCAACATCCTATTTCACTGTTTCATTCATCACTCAAAAATACAATAGCCGACAAACGGAACGATTGATGAAAAAATTACGCAACGTGGCAATCACTATCGAAAATGAAAATATCACCGAGATGGATGATAAATCAAGTGGTGAGCTTGAAGCGTTTATAAACCAAATAGCAGATGTGTATGACACTGACGTAACTTTGTATGATGTAAATGGAAAAGTGATGGCTTCAAGCATTGGAAAAATTTATGATGAAGGAATTGTTTCAGAGTTGATGAATCCTGGAGCATTTTTCCATCTCAATTTTTTAAAAGAATCACAGTTTAGCCAAAATGAAAATATTGCAGCATTGGATTTTCAAGCAGCATATTCACCGGTATTCAGAAAAAAATCAGAACTTTTGGGTTACCTGCAACTTCCATATTTTAGTCAGAAATCAGATCTCCTCAATGAAATTTCTTCTATCATCATCGGCTTTATAAATTTGTATGTTCTGCTATTTATCATCATCGGAATTATCGCTTATTTAGTTTCACGAAATATTTCTTATCCGTTAATTCTTATTCAACAAAAATTATCACGCACCGTTTTGGGAAGTAAAAATGAACCCATCAACTGGCATCGTGATGATGAAATTGGAGAACTTGTAAAACAGTATAATTCGATGATCTTACAACTCGAGGAAAGCGCAAAAAAACTTGCTGAAACTGAACGGGAAGGCGCTTGGAGAGAAATAGCCCGACAAATAGCTCACGAAATAAAAAATCCACTCACACCGATGAAGCTTAGCATTCAACACTTGCAAAGGGCTTTTAAAAACAAGGATGAAAATATTGAAGATAAAATAAATCGCACAACAAATTTATTGGTAAACCAAATTGATACGTTAAGTGAACTTGCAACCGAATTTTCATCGTACGCAAAAATGCCTGCACCGAGTTATGAAAAGTTAAACGTAAAAAACAGTCTTGATCAACTTGTTGAACTTTATAGTGCCAATACCGACACCAAAATATTTTTAGAATGTGATGATCATATAGAAATAAATTTCGACCGTTCATACCTGAGCAGAAGTGTTGGAAACATCGTTAAAAATGCAATCCAGTCGATTCCTGAAGACAAGGAAGGAAAAGTTGAAATTACTGTTACCGAAGATAATGAAACCATCACCATCAACGTTAAAGACAACGGTAGTGGCATTACTGATGAGCAAGCTGAGAAAATATTTATGCCCTATTTCAGTACAAAAATAAGTGGCATGGGACTCGGACTTCCATTGGTAAAAAATATGATAGAAAGCGGAGGAGGAAAAATAAGTTTCAAAACAATGCTGGATATCGGTACAGAATTTACAATTACACTACCAAAGAATACAACCTGATGAGGAAATTTTTTGTGTTTGTATTTATGATTATAGTTTGCAGTGCAACAATGCATGCCCAGCAAATAAATAATATTCGAACAAAAACTTTTCTCGCTTCCAACGACACCATTTTACTCGACTCTCAAATTATTTTTAAAGGCTCTGTTTCAATAAGCACCAACGAAAAAATATTGATAGAATCGGTCGATTTCAAAATTGACTATCTCCATTCCCAACTCATCATTTTACAAATTCCTTTGAACACAAAATTACAAGTTCAATATAAAGTACTGCAGCTTGATATAGGTAAACCTTATGCTCACAAGGATAAAAAAATTATTCAGAGGGAATATTATGAAACAAAAAATCCGTTTTTATACACTCCCGATGCATCAAATAAAATTGATATTTTTAAAAATGACGGATTAAAAATGAATGGTAGTTTATCTCGTGGATTGGCTTTTGGAAACAATCAAAATGTGGTGCTAAATTCAAATTTAAATTTACAACTTGCCGGAAAATTAAATAACGATATTGATATTTTAGCTGCAATAAGTGATGAGAATAATCCTATTCAACCAGAAGGAAATACACAGCAATTGCAAGATTTCGATAAAGTGTTTATTCAGCTGAGTAAACAAAAAACAAAATTGATCGTGGGTGATTTTGAAATGAAACGTCCACAAAATAGTTACTTCATGAACTATTTTAAAAAGTCTCGTGGACTAGAATTACAATCGGCAATTGATATAGGAAAAAATGGTGTGTTAAGTTTTAGTGGTGACGGTGCATTATCGCGTGGACGATTTTCAAGAAATGTAATTAATGGTGTGGAAGGAAATCAAGGTCCTTATAGATTAAGCGGTGCCAATGGTGAAACTTTTCTGATCATCGTTTCGGGAACTGAAGTGGTGTATTTGGATGGAGAAAAATTAAATCGTGGAGAGCAAAATGATTATGTGATAGATTATAATGCCGGAACAATTTCATTTATGCCAAAGCGATTGATAAGCCAATATAGTAGGATTATCGTGGAGTTTCAATATTCCGATAAAAACTTTTCTCGTTCTGTTTTTCATTTTAATACTGAGTACGAACAAAAAAATGCTTTCCGCATTCGTACAAATTATTTTATGGAACAGGATAATAAAGATCAGCCATTATTACAAAATTTGAACGATACAGATAAAGCCATTTTAGCTTCTGTGGGAAATAATTTAGATCAGGCACTTGCTCCAAGTGCAACTAAAACTAATACCTTTTCTATCAGCAAAATTCTATATCGAAAAATTGATACTGCAGGTTATTCAGGAATATATTTATTTACAGATAATGCAAATTCAGACACTGTTTTTTATGAACTGAGTTTTTCATTTGTTGGTGCCGGAAAAGGAAATTATGTGCTTTCACAAAACCCTGCAAACGGAAGAGTATTTAAATGGGTAATGCCTGTAGGTGGCGTAAAGCAAGGAGATTACGAGCCTGTAACTTTATTGGTGAGTGCAAAAAGAATGCAAATGCTAACCCTCGGAGTTGATTTGCTGGCAGCAAAAAACTCAACGTTAAGTATTGAAGTAGCACATAGCGATTTTGATAAAAATCTATTTTCAGATCTTGATAAAAAAAATAATGGTGGAAATGGTATAAAAGTAAATGGCAGCAATATTATTTCGCTTGAAAACAAACCTAAAGATTTCTGGAATTTAAAAACAGAAGCAAATTATGAATTTGTAGATCAAAATTTCAGATACGTGGAACGTTACAGAAATGTGGAGTTTGAAAGAACATGGAACAGACAATTAAATAACCGACAAACTCAGGATACAGGTTATAAAGAAAATATTTTTTCAGCAAAAGCTTCACTCAACAAATCAAGCATCGGAAGTATTTATTATCAAGTAGGATATTATAATCGCGCTGCTGCATTTAACGGTATGCAAAGTTTTGCTGGTACAAATATTCATTTCATGAAAAATATTTTCAACTCGGAATTTGAATGGATATCATCCTCAAATAATACTTCAAATCAACTTTTAAATAACGATGTTACAAGATATAAAATTGATTATGGAAGAGAATTCTTAAAGATGATTGCCGGAGTCAAATACGAATCTGAAAAGAGTAATTTCAGAAGCAATGCCGACTCGTTACAGAATGGAAGTTTTTATTATAACCAAACAACATTTTACCTCAAAAACAGCGATACCACACAACTTAGATACAAATTAGATTATGCACAACGTCAGGATTTTTTGCCAAAAATTGCGGATTATTCAACAGCAAGTTTGAGTAGAAATATTAACGGAACAATTGAGTGGTTGCAAAAAAACAATAACAGGCTTTCGGGAAATTTTACTTACAGAGATTTTATTGTAAGTGATACCAACTTCACAAAACTGAAACCCGAACAAACAATTTTATCGAGAATAGAATACGATTATCGTTTTTTAAAAAAAGTATTCAGTGCAAATACATATTTGCAATTAGGTTCAGGAAATGAATTGAGAAAAGATTATCAGTTTCTTGAAGTGCCCGTTGGACAAGGTATTTACGTATGGAAAGATTTTAACAATGACGGCAAACAACAACTCAACGAATTTGTTGTGGCATCATTTATCGAAAAAAATCAGGCAAATTTTATCAAAATATTTTTGCCAACAACATCTTCCATTCGTACCAACAGCAACCAGTTTAATCAAACACTTAACATCAATCCAAATGTGATATGGAATAATAAAAGTGGATTGAAAAAATTTATTGCACGTTGGAATAATCAAACGGCATTAAAAATTGACAGAAAAACGACTGTCCTCGATAATCTGGATTTCCTAAATCCGTTTAAATTAAATGTTAACGACAGTCAATTAATTTCTCTTTCGTCAGTGATTCGAAACAGTTTATTTTTTAATCGTTCCGACCCAACATTTGGTTTCGATATCAACTACCAGGACAACCGAAATAAAATTTTCCAAACAAGTGGCTTCGACTCCAAACACAGAGAAGAAAAAGGTGCCAATGCGCGCTGGAATTTTTCGAGAACATGGGGAGTTTCATGCGGATTTAATTCAGGAACACGATCATATTATTCCGATCTTTTTAAAACCAACGATTACAGCTATCAGTTTTATGAGGTAAAACCAAAACTCATTTATCAGATGAATAAAAATTTACGGACAACTTTTTTGTTCAGCTATTTTGAAGCCGCAAATTTTTATAATGGAACACAAACGGGAACAAACCGCGAAGTTGGTGCAGAGGTAAGATACAACGTTGGCACAACAGGTGCGATCAATGGGAAATACAGTTTGTATCAGGTAATTTTTAACGGTGAAAATATTTCGAGCCCTGTTGGTTATGATATGTTAAACGGGTTTACAGTTGGACAAAATTCTGTATGGAATATCAGTTTCCAACAACGCATCGGAAGCAACCTGCAAATAAATTTAACTTACGATGGACGAAAATCTGAAAGCGCAAACATTGTGCATGTTGGTAGAATGGAAGCGAGGTATATTTTTTAGGAAGTAATTCATGGAGTCTGATTAAGAAAAAAAATATAATCATATTTTCAGATTACTCACTTTGTTTGGAATTCATGCTAGTAATTAGATGGGGCGAATATCCGCAAACGACAGAAATTCCAAATACGCTAAGCGATTGAGAAATCTATTTATTAGGTGGTAAGATCTCTTGTTTTGTATTAACAGATTCCTCACTTTGTTCAGAATGACAATGCACTAATATTTAGTTGGATTGGCGGGCGCTTCGCACTCGCCAATCCAAACCCTTGAATAATTAACTGTCATTCCGAACAAAGTGAGGAATCTAAACTTGGGTTATGGCAGAGCTTTATTCTTTACTCAACCGTTGCTGCATATTTTGCAAAAAATTCTATCCAGTTTACTTTTCCCTGAACAGTTCCTAATCGTATGATGATTAAATTTTTGTTAGGATTTACATAAATAAATTGTCCTAAATTTCCTTCTGCATAAAAGGCATGGTCAGCATTATTTTCGTATAACCACCATTGGTATTTAAAATAATTAACACCCCCATTTGTAGCATCAGGAGTTAAAGATTCTTTTACCCATTTTTCGGGTACAATTTGTTTTCCATTCCAATTCCCATTTTTTAAATACAGTCTTCCAAACTTAGCATAATCGCGGGCACGTGCATTGATGCAGCAAAATGTTTTTTCCATTCCATCATTTTTGTCGATGCTCCAACTTCCGTCAAATTCTGTTTCGATTGGGAACCAAATTCTACGTTCAAAATAATGAGTGATATTTTCATTTTTTAAAACTCGTTGTAAAATCAATCCGAGAATTTGTGTTGAGCCACTTGTAAAATCAAAAACTTTTCCGGGTTCTCTTTTTAAAGTAAGATGCAACGTATTATTCTCTAAATTTTTTCCATAATAAAAAGTTGCTGCTTCTCCCATCGGATCCGATGATGTTTCGCCAAAATCAAGTCCCGATGTCATTTGCAATAAATGTTTAATAGTAACTTTCTCGAAGCCATTCTTTTTCAGCTCAGGAATATAATTGATAACAGCATCATCAACCGAACCTATCAAACCATCTTCAATTGCACAACCAATAAGTGCCGATGTATAACAATTTGCCATCGAAAAGGAAGGAACAATAGATGATGAATCATATCCTTCAAAATATTTTTCGAACAATACTGTATCATTTTGAATGATCAAAAAACCAATGGTGCTATTATCCTTTAAGAACTTTTCAAATGGCACTTCTTTTCCTTGGATATTAAGAGCTTCGGGAACTTGCGCTTTCATTGGTCGTCCTTTTGGGAAAATAAAAGCTTTATTATTTGCATGAAGATCACGATTTGGAAAAATTTTATAATCGTTCATTCCAGGTGTTTGATGAACTACAGATCTTCCAATCTGACATGCCGAAAGGATAGCTAAAAAGATAACTATTAAAGTAATTTTTAATTTCATGGTACTAATTATAT
>Ga0194047_10001565_pt1 | contig 13828 bp, 12 predicted proteins | sample JunL225m_MetaG_2_FD_160070 | JGI IMG/M metagenome (GOLD analysis project Ga0194047, IMG submission 160070) | Anoxic zone freshwater microbial communities from boreal shield lake in IISD Experimental Lakes Area, Ontario, Canada - Jun2016-L221-5m | ecosystem: Environmental > Aquatic > Freshwater...
CAGTTGTAGTATCTCTATCTATTTTTGTATCTGCAATTGTTTCTTTAACTGTTGTTCCAATGCTCTGCAGCAAATTCCTTCCCAAGCCTGGAGTGCATGCCAAGGAATTCGCCATCAATAAACAATTTGATCGATTCTTTGATTGGATGTTAAAGACCTATGTGCATTACTTAGATTTAGCTTTACACCATAGAAAGATCGTCCTCTGGGGAGCAGTCTCCACTTTCGTCATTACGGTGATCTTATTTATGAATAGCCCTAAAGGATTCTTCCCCGAGGAAGATATTGGACAAATTCAGACAACTACTGAAGCCTCTGAAGACATCTCATTTCCTGCAATGCTGAAATTACAAGATCAGGCAGCCGAGATTGTCAGTAAGGATCCCAATGTTGAGAGCTCTATTTCCGTTGTTGGAGGTGGAGCTGCAAGTTCTGGAAAGAATACTGGTCGTATCTTTATTATTTTGAAGCCTAAGAGTGATCGCGCGAAAATGTCCAAGGTAATGGAAGGCCTTCGTAATAAATTTAAAGAAATACCTGGCCTTCAGGTTTATATGCGGCCTGTTCAAAACTTACAGCTTGGCGGCCGCAGCAGTAAGAGTCGCTATCAATTCACCTTACAAAGTGTTGGCTTTGAAGGTGTCAATGAATGGTCCGATAAGTTAATGCAAAAGATGCGTGTTGACCCGATGTTTAGAGATGTCACCAGCGACTCTCAGCTCAAGGGCCTGAATGTCAAAATTAATATTGATCGAGAAAAGGCAGCAAGCGCGGGCGTTAGCATCGCTGATATTCGCTCTGCACTGTACTCATCCTATGGTGAAAAACAGGTTTCCACTATTTATACGCCTGTTAATACCTATTACGTCATCATGGAAGCAGCAGATGAAGATCGTCAATATGAAGCTGATTTAAATAAAATATTTGTACGTGGACGTGCAACTGATAAGCTCATTCCACTCTCAAGTGTTGCGACCTTTACTAGAAGTGTTGGCCCAACCGCCGTAAACCATCAAGGACAAATTCCTGCGGTTACCTTGTCCTTTAACCTAGCCCCGGATGTATTCCTTGGTGATGCTACTAAGAAAATTGAGGAGTACACCAAAGAGATCGGTTTACCACCATCAATCATTACTAGCTATGGTGGTGATGCCGCCGTCTTTAAAGATAATCAGTCAGGACAGGTTGTGTTAATTTTGGCTGCCCTTGGCGTTATTTATATTCTTTTAGGGGTTTTATACGAGAGCTACATTCATCCGCTCACTATTTTGGCTGGCTTACCCTCCGCAGCTATTGGAGCTATCCTCGCCCTGAGAATTTTTGGATTTGAGCTCACCGTCATTGCTTCTATTGGTATCTTACTTTTAATTGGTATTGTGAAAAAGAATGCGATTCTATTGATTGACTTTGCGCTAGATGCACAACGAAATCGGGGCTTAACTCCTGAAAAGGCTATTCGTGAAGCATGCGTTCTGCGATTCCGCCCGATTATGATGACAACCTTTGCTGCATTAATGGGCGCACTACCGATTGCATTTGGAATTGGTGCAGGAGCTGAACTACGTCAACCACTCGGTATTAGTGTTGCTGGTGGACTTATCTTCTCTCAGTTTGTAACCTTAATAATTACTCCCGTTATTTATCTATATCTAGATAAATATGCTGGCAATGGGCCAATGGAAATTCCACCATCAGTGCTTGAGGGAACCTAATGCGTCAAGTGATTCTAGATACTGAAACTACCGGCTTAAATCCTGCTACTGGTGATCGCATTATTGAAATTGGTTGTGTGGAAATGGTCGGACGTCGCCTAACCGATAGAACCTTCCATTACTACATCAATCCAGAACGCGATATTGATGCTGGTGCTTTTGCAGTTCATGGATTATCCAGGGATTTTCTTTCTGATAAGCCGGTGTTTGGCAATATTGTTGAGCAACTAATCGAATTTGTGGATGGCGCTGAAATCGTCATTCATAACGCTGCATTTGACTTGGGATTCTTAGATAACGAATTTGCACTTTTAAAACGGCCAGCCTTTCGTAATTTAGCTAGCAAGATAACCGATACTTTATTAGAAGCAAGGCAAATGTTCCCTGGAAAACGCAATTCCTTGGATGCTCTTTGCGAGCGCTTCTCGATCAGCAATCAACATCGCACCCTACATGGCGCTCTTTTAGATGCCCAGCTTCTCGCTGAAGTTTATGTTGCGATGACAAGAGGTCAAGAAGACTTGTCTATCGACCTCATTGACTACACCGTAGGTACTGACTCTAGTGGCCATATCAAACCACTTCCGACTGAGCTCAAATTCATACCCGCTAGTGATGAAGATTGCTTACTGCACGAAAAGGTCTTGGCAGAAATTGCCAAAGCAAGTAAAAAGGACCCCGTATGGAGTCCTCTTACTCAAGCAGATTGATCAATCCTCAGATTGCTGCTGCAATCGCTTTACCTAAATCATCAGTCTTTGCACTGCCGCCAAGGTCAGGAGTCAATGGCGCGTTTCCAGCACCAGAAGCAAGCACCTTTTCAATCGCAGAAAAGATCGCATGACCAGCCTCTGGATAACCCAGATGATCAAGCATCATTGCCCCACTCCAAATTTGACCAATGGGGTTAGCTATCATCTTGCCGTATATGTCAGGAGCGGATCCATGCACTGGCTCAAATAAAGACGGAAATTTACCTTCAGGATTAATACTTCCCGATGGTGCAACTGCAATAGTTCCAGTACATGCAGGCCCAAGATCAGACAAAATATCACCAAATAGATTGCTTGCAACGACAACATCAAAGCGATCGGGATTCATAACAAAGTGCGCTGCCAAAATATCAATATGGTATTTGTCAGTCCGCACGTCACTAAATTTCTTGGACATTTCTTCAACACGTTCATCCCAATACGGCATAGTAATTGCAATACCATTGGACTTGGTAGCGGATGTGAGATGCCTCTTCGGACGACTTTGGGCTAGATCAAAGGCATATTTCAAAATTCGATCAACGCCCTGTCTAGTAAAAATAGATTCTTGAATCACAAACTCACGGTCCGTGTCAGGGAACATTTTTCCACCAACGCTAGAATATTCTCCCTCAGTGTTCTCACGAACAACAAAGAAATCAATATCGCCAGGCTTACGGTTCGCTAGAGGGCAAGGAACGCCGGGCAGTAAACGCACGGGACGTAAATTGACATACTGATCAAAGCCACGACGGAATTGGATCAAGCTACCCCATAGCGATACATGGTCAGGGAGGATGTCTGGCATACCCACAGCACCAAAGAAAATAGCGTCGTATTTCATTAAGGTATCAAACCAATCATCTGGAAGCATCTTGCCGTGCTTTAAATAGTAGTCACAGCTTGCAAAGTCAAAATGATCAAATTGCATGCCAATACCAAACTTACTATTAGCAGCTTCAAGAGCACGTATACCCTCAGGCATCACTTCCTTACCAATGCCATCGCCAGCGATGACTGCAATCTTTGGATTCTTGAATATTTTCTTTGTGCTCATGGGATAAATCTCTTTTATAGATAGTTATTTTGGAATAAGAAAATTTTACAGGGATGGGGCTTAGCTCTTAGCTGATAGCACGACGAATCTCGTCAGGGGCCTTTTTGCCTCCATCAACTGACTTGCTATCGTAGTCACTTATATTTTCAATTGTTTCAGGAATATCCTCTTGCATGCGAATATTGTCTTTGGGGCAGATAGGAGCACCATAACTAGCCCACTTCTTCAATAAAGTAACTTCATAACCGCACTGTCCACACTTGGCTTTACTCCGACTTGCATTGCTAGGCCGCGGGGGTGGAAAAACAATTGCTTGATGAGGATATGGGCCAAGCTCTTGACTAATCATCATGAGCCTAACAGTGAGCTCTTCAGTCGCATGGGCCATCCTGGCAGGCCCCTCTAACCCAACCGTTTGAGCAATGCCTTTAAAGTCTTCTCCATGACCACTAAAGCAGTCATCTACAGCATGACAGAGTTCGTGAACTAGCGTGTCAAGTAGTTGAACTGGATCATCAATTTTTGGTGAGATGAAAATCTCATTAACGCCACCGCCTGAGCGCTCCCTAGGCCAACACTGGCCTAATGTTGTTCTTGGGCTGCTAGAGGCTGGGAAACCGCAGGAGACTCTCACTGGAGGTATTGCGTACCCAGCTTTAGAGAATACAGGCTCTAGGTGTTTTACGGCATCCTCTAGCCATGCTTCTCGAACAGAATGTTGCTTCATTTGCGCTAATTTCTAGGGTGTATCAAAACGTTAAATAGCGATAATACGCCACCCTCAGGTGGACAATAAGCATTAAGACTGAGCAATTCCAGCTTAATCGAGCGTGATATTGGCGGATTTAATCGCTTTAAACCAATATGGCAATTCTTTTTTCAGCAATGCATCCATCGCGGGAGGATTGAGATAGCGCAACTCTACCCCTGCTGCATCTGCTCTCTCCTTAACCTCAGGCAAAGCAAGACTCTTTTTTACTGAATCTGTCAATTTACTGATCACTGGCGCAGGAGTGCCTGCAGGAGCATATAAAGCCACCCAAGACTCCAGCTGGAAAGAGGCCAGCCCAGCTTCTGCTGTGGTTGGAACGTTAGGCATTCCAGGATGGCGATTCTTTCCAGTCACTGCCAAGCCTTTTAATTTTCCGCTTTGGACATGCTGCATCACCGATGGTGGTGTAGTAATAAATACTTGCACCTGACCTGCGAGCACATCTTGGACTGCTGGACCAGAACCCTTATAAGGTACGTGCACCATATCTACACCAGTAGTTTGTTTGAAAATTTCTGTACCGATATGAGATACGGAACCATTTCCTTGCGAGGCGTAATTTAATTTACCAGGATTCGCCTTTGCATACGCAATCAATTCTTTGAGGTTATTTACGGGAACTGATGGGTGCACAGCGATCACGTTAGTAGAAACTGTAAGGAGAGCCACCGGAGAAAAATCTTTTACTGGATCCCAAGGTAGTTTATCCATGAGTGCGGGATTTCCAACATGGTAACCAGAATAAGAAATCAGCAAGGTGTAGCCATCGGGTTTTGCCTTGGCTACATATTGATAGGCAGTGTTTCCGCTAGCGCCTGGTTTGTTATCCACTACCACCGGTTGACCAATAACCCGGGTTAATGGCTCGCTTAATAGGCGTGCAGAGGTATCTACAAGTCCACCCGGTGGATTCGGTACCACTAGGGTAATGGGCCGATCTGGAAAGACCTCAGCCAAAGCTAAGCACGAGGCGAAGGAAACAATCAAGGCTAGTAGTGCTTTGCGAGCAAGGTATCTATATCTCATTACTATCTCCTATTATTTTTTTATTAGCGCTGACCGATTTTGACATTACCAAAAATAGCTTGTGCTTCACGTGGTAGACAACGCCAATAACGCTCGTTTGAAGGAACCGTTCCGCCTAAGGCTGCAGCTGCTTCCCATGCCCATCGTGGCTTATATAAAAAGGCCCGTGCTAATGCAATGAGATCTGCATCACCATTTTGTAAAATTTCTTCGGCCTGGTGTGGATCTGTAATGAGCCCAACCGTCATCGTTGGTAGGCCAGATTTGTCTTTCACGATCTTGGCAAATGGCACTTGATAATGCGGGCCTATCGCAATTTTTTGTGCAGGTGAAATTCCGCCTGAAGAAATATGTACGAAGTTTGCGCCTATAGACTTTAAACGCGCTGCAAAATCTGCAGTTTCCTCAGGAGTCCATCCACCTTCAATCCAATCGGAGGCTGAGATACGAATACCTAGGACACCCTGATAGGCAGATCTGACTGCCGTAAATAACTCCAATGGGAAGCGTATGCGATTTTCATAGGAGCCACCATACTCATCAGTCCGCTGATTCGCAATTGGCGATAAAAACTGATGTAATAAATATCCATGGGCGCCATGTAATTCGATCCCATCAACACCCACTCGATCAGCGCGTTGTGTTGACATAACAAATGCATCAATCATCTCTTTTAGATCAGCTTTACTCAGCTCATTTGGTGCTCGCTCACCTTCAAGCTGTGGAATTGCGGAAGGAGCGCCAGTCTCCCATCCGCCTTGATCTACTGCAAGCAATTGACCACCATCCCAGGGGGTCGCGCTAGATGCCTTACGACCTGCGTGTGCCAGTTGAATGAATACCGGGGTTGCAGGCGCCAATTGGCGTGCCCTAGTCAATTTATCTTTCAATGCTGCCTCAGTACGGTCATCCCATAAACCTAGGCATGCTGGAGTAATGCGGCCTTCAGGAGTTACTCCAGTAGCCTCAATAATGAATAAAGCTGCCCCGCTATTGAGCAAATTACCCCAGTGCATGAGGTGCCAGTCAGTAGCCTCACCATTAACTGAGGAGTATTGGCACATGGGAGCTACAACAATACGATTAGCCAGTTTTAGGGCCCCACGAGGGCTATTTAGGGTGTAACTAGTAAACAGAAGACTCATTGCAGACCTTTAAAAACTCAGAAAATGGAAAAATGACCAATTTCAATATATAGCGATAAAATAGTAAAAAATAAGAATAAACGAGACCGCAAAGTCGTGCAGGCTATTAAGCCCATCGGCTTTATTTTTTAACACCCTTGAAATAATAAGCACAAATCACTATGAATGCACCTAAAGCCTTTGACTCAACTGATGATATTGGTCACTATTTTGGCGGAAATGTTGTTATCCCAAAAGATGGGCGTTTTGCAGACGTATACAACCCTACAAAAGGCACAGTAGCTCGTAAGGTAGCCCTCGCCAGCCGCAATGATGTAGATGCTGCCGTAGCTGTTGCCCAGAAGGCATTTGAAAGCTGGAGTCAAACTAGTCCTTTACGTCGCGCACGTATCCTATTTAAATACCTTGAGCTTCTGAATGCCCACCGCGATGAATTGGCTGCCATGATTACTGCTGAGCATGGCAAGGTATTTACAGATGCTCAGGGCGAAGTTACTCGAGGTATTGAAATCCTCGAATTTGCTACCGGTATTCCGGAATTATTAAAAGGCGACTACACAGAGCAAGTTTCTACGGATATTGATAACTGGGTGATGCGCCAACCACTAGGTGTCGTAGCTGGTATTACTCCTTTTAACTTCCCCGTAATGGTGCCAATGTGGATGTTCCCAGTAGCCATAGCCTGTGGCAACACTTTCATTCTTAAACCGAGCCCGATCGATCCTTCTGCCTCTCTATTGATGGCAAAGTTGATGAAGGAAGCAGGATTGCCCGATGGCGTATTTAACGTAGTTCAGGGTGACAAAGAAGCGGTAGATGCATTAATTGAAAATCCTGACGTGAAGGCAGTGAGTTTTGTTGGCTCAACACCAATCGCCAACTATATTTATGAGCGTTGTTCCCATTTTGGCAAACGTTCTCAAGCCTTGGGTGGCGCTAAAAATCATATGGTCATCATGCCAGATGCTGATATTGATAAAGCCATTGATGCATTAGTCGGCGCAGCCTATGGCTCTGCTGGAGAGCGCTGTATGGCTATCTCTGTTGCTGTTCTCGTTGGTGATGTCGCTGAAAAGATCATGCCAAAGCTCATCGAGCGCACCAAAACATTAAAGGTCAAAAATGGCATGGAGCTCGATGCTGAAATGGGTCCGATTGTCAGCAAAGTAGCCCTAGATCGCATTACCGGCTATATCGAAAGTGGTGTAGCTTCAGGTGCAAAGCTCTTAGTAGATGGTCGCGGATTAAAAGTTGCTGGCAACGAAAATGGCTTCTTTATTGGAGGTAGCTTATTTGATAATGTCACACCCGATATGAAGATTTATTTAGAAGAAATTTTTGGACCAGTGTTGTCTTGCATACGTGTAGCCAACTTTACAGATGCGCTTAAGCTTGTAAATTCTTGCGAATACGGTAATGGCGTTGCTTGCTTTACAAGTGATGGCAATATCGCCCGTGAATTTGCTCGTCGCGTTCAAGTAGGTATGGTTGGCATTAACGTCCCTATTCCAGTACCTATGGCTTGGCACGGCTTTGGTGGTTGGAAGAAGTCGATCTTTGGTGATATGAATGCTTACGGCAAGGAAGGGGTACGCTTCTATACCAAGCAAAAGAGTGTGATGCAGCGTTGGCCAGAAAGCATTGCTAAAGGTGCTGAGTTTGCGATGCCTACCTCAAAATAGTCAGATCATTGCTTCACAATATAAAGTGACCCGAGGGTCACTTTTTTTCATCTCAGATATCTTTTTAGGATGTGGGGAAAATTAACCTGCGCTCAAGTGCTCTAGCACACAACACAATGACTGAAACTAAAGCCAAGTAGACAATCGCAGTTAATAAATAGGCTTTGAAGAATTGAAAGTTACTTGCAGCGAGCTCTTGCATACGCGCAAAAAATTCCGTGTATTGAATTAAAAAGGCTACTGAGCTATCTTTTAAGTTACCTATCACTTGATTAGTCAATGCAGGTATCGATAAACGCAGTACTTGGGGTAAAGTAATTAAGCGAAAAATCTGAAAGGGGCTAAATCCCTGTGCAGCGGCAGCCTCAAGCTGAATAAAATCCAAGCCGTTATAAGCCGTCTTCATATAAGCAGCGTTATAGGCTCCTACATTTAAGGTAAATCCAATCGCAGCCACTACAAAAGGATCCATTCTTAGACCCCATTGTGGAAGCCCGTAATACATTAAAAAGAGTAATACAATCAGCGGCATTCCAATAAAGAAAGAAATATAAGCATTGGTCGCAGTACGTATGAAAAAGTTCTTGCTAATAGATAGATAGAAAACAGCAATACTTAAGAGTAAGCCAGTAACGCTAATTAGTCCGGCTAGCTTGAGCGTATTGACTAGACCTGCCAATATCTGTGGCATCTGTGTGATCAGATCTGTTTCAAAGATCATCCAGGCATTCATTTAAAGCCGTCCTTATTGCCAAAGAATGCTTGAATATCAGGATCGGATGTATCACTTGCTAATATAGAAATTTTTTCATCAGCACGAATGACACCTTTATCTAAAAACATCACGGTATCCGAAATATTTTGAGCCAAGGCTAAGTCATGGGTGACACAAAGCATGGTGATACCAGTGTCATGAAGACGATTAATCAGATCCGCTACATCGCGCGACATAATAGGATCTAAAGCTGAAGTCGGCTCATCAAGCACCAACACTGCGGGATCCATTGCTAAAGCGCGGGCAATAGCAACCCGTTGCTGCTGTCCGCCCGATAATTGCGCTGGATATTTATGCTGTTGGGTGGCCATATCAAATTTCTCTAAAGTGGCCAAAGCCTTCTCATCTGCCTCGGGCTTTTTCATACCTTCAAGCACTTTTAAAGCTAAAGAGACGTTTTCTAAAACTGTTAAGTGGCTATACAAGGCGAATTGCTGAAAAACAAAGCCGATCTGCTTGCGTAAGGCACGAACATCAACACCAGGGCCAGCAACCTCTTTGCCACGAAAAACAATAGAACCAGATGTGGGGTCTTCTAGGCGGTTAATGCAATGCAAGATAGTCGATTTACCAGAGCCTGAAGCACCCATTAATACCCTTGCCTGCCCATCTTGAACATCAAAGTTAATATCCGAGAGCACTACCTGTTCGCCAAAAACTTTCTTTAAACTACGAACCTGAATTAAAGACATGCCCTGCCTCCACGTAATTTTTTATTTAGGTTTCTCATGCTTTCCCTAGCCCTGGTATTTGGTAATGGCGATTAATCAACTGAATACCTACTAATAAAATACGATAGATCGCGAAATATAAAATGCCCACTGCAAAATACACCTCTACCCCCCGTAAGGTTGTAGAGGTTAAAGCAATGGCCTGTTTGGTAATTTCTGGAATACCTACGGTATAAGCAAACGGTGAATACTTCAGAACTGATGTAAATTCATTAATCATGCCTGGAACCGAGAAGCGCAACATTTGCGGTAAGTCGATATACCAAAGGACTTGCAGCTTAGTCATTCCCATAGCCTCACCCGCCAAAATTTCAACAGGATTGACAGAATTAAAGGCGCCACGAAATACCTCAGCAAGATAGGCTGATGTAACAAGCCCTAAACTCATTGCCATCGCCATTAATGGCGGCACTTTAAGTCCAACACTTGGCAAGCCAAAATACACCATGAATAGCAATACTAGGACCGGAACACCCCGAAATACGTAGGTGTAGATATCAATAAACGGGGTTAAGCCAGGGATAGATAAACGCCGTAAGCAGGCTAGGGTTAGACCTATGACCAAACCTGTAGCGCTACAAACCAATGTAACGAGTACTGTGTACGAGATTCCTTGCGCTAGCTGCGCAAGGATGTCATAAAAATTCACTGATACGCCCTATTTATCTGAGATTAGTTCATCCACTTATCTAGAATGGCTTTCACTTTATCTGGACCTAGTTCTTTCAAGTAGGCATCGAAATCATCGCGCAACTTAGAGCCCTTAGCAAAGGCAAAGCCTAGCTTATCGTATCCAGAAAATACATAATCACTTTCAATGGGTAACTTTAATTTATTGATGTAATTCGCTAAGACGGGCTCTTCAATGAAGGCAAGATCAATATTGCCATTTTGCAAATCAGTAATGACTTCGGTGTAAGAGGGATAGAGTTTCACCTTACTCAATGAGTAATAACCTTTGGGCTCTAACTCATTACGTATCAAGTCATCGTAAGCCATGCCGCGTGGATAGCCAATCTTATATTTCTTCAGCTCACTTAAATCTTTAATTTGAATATTACGATTTTTCATACTGACTAAGTGCCAAGCATTGTCATAGTAAGGTTGAGAAAAATCCATTACCTCTTTACGCTTATCGGTAATCGAGATACCCGAAAATGCAACATCAGCCTGACCACTGGAGACAGCACCAAGCATTCCCTGCCAATCGTATGGGGTAACTTTGAAGGTGCAGGCACGTGCCTTACAGTAGCCTTCAAAGATATCCATATCAGCGCCGACAATCTTGCCATTTTGCTCAAAAACCATTGGGGGTGAAGCTGGAGATACGGCTACTTTAATTTCTTTTGAATCAGTCTTGGAACATGCTGTAATTCCCAAAGCCATTAGTACGGTAATTAAAAGTAAAAAAAAGCGTTTCATTTACGTATCCCTATCCATCAAATTGTGTCCAAAAGGACTTCTCAATAAGTATATGGGATTTGCAGGGAATGCTTTATTGAAGAGTATTTTTGAATGCTGAAATGAGAGGCATCGCCATGACTTCAATCCCTTCATCTCTTAGGGCTTGGGCCTCATCTAAGGTCGTTTGTCCGCGAATGCTCCGTTCTGGAGCCTCTTTGTAATGAATTTTTCGAGCTTCTTCAGCAAAAGTATTGCCAACATCCTCCGATCGCCCCATTAGATCACGCATCCCCTTTAAGAAGGCTGCCTGAACCTGCGCCTCAAGATGAGAGTGGTCATTACCAGTAAGTGCAATGACATCGCCGCTTAAGCTAGGACTGTCCTTAGAAACCGTTAATTCCGTCGAAGAGGTTCTAGCAATATGGGGCGCCGACGGCATGCGGGTAATGTCTGTACTATCGCAAACTGGACACGCCAGAACCCCTTTGTCCTTTTGAGCAAGACAATCTTCCTCAGATGCAAACCATCCTTCAAAACGATGGTTCATGGGGCAAGCAAGGTTATAAACTTTCATAAGACCTATATCGGGGCAAAAGTACTAAATTCAATACCCTCATTTTAATAGGTTTTAACTGGTCCTATTCGATAGGCTGAGGCTTTACTAGTCCACGCCTATAACGATCAAGCCAATAAGCAGAAATAGTCGTTTTTACATCCGTAATTTCACCCTCTTCAACCCAGGCAATTAATTGCTCCAGTGGGGCGGCAAATACGTCCAAAAACTCTTCATCATCAAGCTTGCTTTTACCCGGCATCAAATCTTCAGCTAAATAAATATCAATCAACTCAGTCGAATAAGAAATGACTGGATGAATGCGACGGATGTAACTCCATTTTCTAGCGGTATAGCCAGTCTCCTCTTCCAACTCTCGTTTAGCACATGACAAATGGTCTTCTTTACTATCTAGTTTCCCAGCAGGAATCTCGATACATGTCTTAGCAATAGGATAACGATATTGGCGCTCTAGGAGAACTCTGCCGTCATTTAAAAGGGCCACAATAGCTACTGCTCCGGGATGTATTAGATATTCACGAACTGCTTCTTGTCCATCTGGCAAAGAAACCTTATCACGCTTCATCTGCAGAAATATGCCGCCATAGATATCTTCTCCTGATATCCGCTTTTCTTGTAAATGCTGATCACCAGTAGGCAAATCCTCAAATGATTTTTCAGTCATGAATATGGAAACCTTTTAAATAAATATATTTCATCATACAAAATGTCAATGTCACTTTCATGGCAGATAAAAAACGACAAAGGCCCCTTAATGGAGCCTTTGGTAATCGAACAAGTGCACAAGCTAGGAACCAAGCAGAGTGCGACGCATGGCATCCAAACAAAGACTCATTAAACCTGCGGGAACAATGCCAATGACCAACACCAAAATACCATTTAAGCCCAGAATTCCCTTGGCAAAACCCGATCCTGATATCGTAATTTCATGGTCTGGCTGATCAAAATACATTACTTTAACTACACGAAGATAGTAGAAGGCACCAACCAAAGATGCAAGGACAGCAATAACTGCTAGGAATGTAAGCTCCGCATCTACAAGGGCTTCTAGAATACCTAGTTTGGCAGCAAAGCCAACGGTTGGAGGAATACCAGCCAAGGAAAACATCATCACTAGGCCAATAAAAGCAAACCAGGGATGCTTTTTATTTAATCCTTTGAGCCCATCCAGGGTTTCGCAATCATATCCTTTGCGGGATAAAAGCATGAGCAATCCAAAGGTACCCAATGTTGTCAGAACATAAGTGATTGCGTAGAACATAGAGGCACTAAACGCATGATCGTCGAATACAGAAAGCATACCTAGAAGAACAAAACCCATTTGTGCAATTGCTGAATAAGCCAACATGCGCTTTATATTGGTTTGGGCAATAGCGGTTACGTTACCTACAACTAGAGAAAGAACCGCAAGCAATATCAACATTGGTTGCCAATCCCCTAAAAGAGGCAACAAGGTATTGACTAAGAGACGGAACAATAAAGCAAATGCCGCTAGTTTTGGTGCAGCAGCAATCATCAAGGTAACCGCTGTAGGCGCACCTTGATAGACATCAGGCACCCACATATGGAAAGGAACAACACCCAATTTAAATGCCAATCCAGCAACAATAAATACCAGACCAAAGGCCATCACCAGGTGATTAATACGAGGATCAGCAACTATTTTGAAGATTTCAATTAAATCTAAAGAACCGGTAACGCCATAAAGCATGGACATTCCATACAATAAGAATCCAGAAGCCAAGGCTCCTAAAATGAAATATTTAATGGCTGCTTCTACACTCTTTTCACTACTGTGGCGCATTGCAACTAATGCATACATTGGTAAGGCCATGAGCTCTAAGCCAAGATATAGGGTGAGTAAATTAGCGCCAGAAATAAGCACCATCTGCCCTAATAAAGCTAGCAGACCCAGCACAATAAAGTCTGGGCGGAACATCGCCCTATCTTGGAGATATTGCTTGGAATAGATCAAGCTGACTAAGACAGCTCCGCATGAACATGCTTTGAGTAAATTAGATAATGGATCGGACTGAAATAACCCATTCATAGCAACGAGAGATACATCGCCCATCCGACCTAAAAATGCAAATATCAAGTACACCAGAAGGATGATAGTAAAGAAGTAAACAAAACCAACACCGCGTGGTGTGTGAAAAATATCTTGCTCTACTCCAGATGTAGAACTTGGGTTCTCA
>Ga0194047_10001566_pt1 | contig 13825 bp, 7 predicted proteins | sample JunL225m_MetaG_2_FD_160070 | JGI IMG/M metagenome (GOLD analysis project Ga0194047, IMG submission 160070) | Anoxic zone freshwater microbial communities from boreal shield lake in IISD Experimental Lakes Area, Ontario, Canada - Jun2016-L221-5m | ecosystem: Environmental > Aquatic > Freshwater >...
AACAGAATTTATACAAGGTCCAGTACCGGGTACTGTTAAGCCGGTACCGCGGACGTACCAGCTGTACTTCGTGTATGGGTTACCGTTTACGAAAAGAAGCTTTATATGTGAAGGTGGGTGGAAAACAAATCGGCGAATTGTGTGAATGGCCGGTGAAGGACCTTAAAGTTTGGTTTGATGCATTGCTGTTGAGTGCCTATGATCAACAGGTGGCTAAACGCATCCTTACGGAGATCGGATATCGCATCAATACCTTATTGGATGTAGGACTGGGATACCTTACGCTGAACCGACTGGCCAATTCGCTCAGTGGTGGCGAGAGCCAGCGTATACAATTGACCCGTAGCCTCGGCAGTAATCTCACCAATGCATTATATATCCTGGATGAACCTTCTATTGGGTTACATTCCCGCGATACGGCGCGACTGATTCAGGTATTGAAAGGATTGCGTGATCTGGATAATACCGTAGTGGTGGTGGAACATGATGAAATGATGATGCGCGAGGCGGATCATATCATCGATATGGGCCCACTTGCCAGTCACCAGGGCGGCGAAGTTGTGGCTGAAGGCAACTATGATACCATCATAAATAATCCGGATAGCCTCACCGGTAAATATCTATCTGGCAAACTGTCGATCGATCCACCGGCAGTGGTTCGCAAATGGAACCGATCGGTAACGGTAACGGGTGCTCGACAAAACAACCTGAAAGACATTACTGTGGAATTTCCGCTGAATACGCTTTGTGTAGTGAGTGGGGTTAGTGGCAGTGGTAAAACCACGCTGGTAAAACAGATCCTATATCCGGCCCTGCAAAAATTAAAGGGCGAACCAGTAGAAAAGGCAGGATGGCACCGCAGTATCACCGGCGATATTGATCGTATTGCCCGTATCGATATGATTGATCAGAATCCGATCGGTAAATCGTCACGCAGCAATCCGGTTACTTATATTAAGGCCTATGACGAGATCCGTGATCTGTTCAGTGATCAACCACTGAGTAAGATGCGTGGATTTCAACCAAGGCATTTTTCATTCAATGTGGATGGCGGCCGATGTGATGCCTGCAAAGGAGAAGGAGAACAGGTAGTGGAGATGCAGTTTCTGGCTGATGTACACCTTACCTGTGAAGTATGTGGTGGCAAAAGATTCAAGGAAGAAGTATTGGAAGTAAAATACCGTGATAAAAATATCTATGATATTTTAGAGATGAGCGTGGATGATGCGATCGATTTCTTTGCAAGTGAAAATGCGGTGGCTAAAAAAATTCAGCCCTTGAGTGAGGTAGGACTGGGCTATGTTAAACTCGGTCAATCATCCGATACCCTCAGTGGAGGAGAAGCACAGCGCGTAAAGCTGGCCTCTTTTTTGGGTAAGGGTAACGGACAGGGAAGTTTGTTGTTCATTTTTGATGAACCCACTACCGGACTACATTTTCATGATATTAAAAAACTGCTGGCATCTTTCCATGCGTTAATAGAACAGGGACATTCGGTCATTGTGATCGAGCACAATACAGATGTCATTCGTTCGGCCGATTGGGTAATTGATCTGGGCCCCGAAGCGGGTGATGCAGGAGGGAACCTGGTATTCGCCGGAAAACCAGCCGATCTGGTGAAATGTAAGGCAAGTATCACCGGACAATACCTGAACAAATAATAGATCTATCGAAGCCTGTCACTTTCCTTCACAATCTTGCTGTCTCGCCGGATACCTTTTGCCGCCATAAAATAACTGATGATGATCAGCGGATGTAATATAGCGGTTAGGGAATAAGTACCTGTTTTAAAATTCTGTACTTCGCGGTAATATAAATAGATGAGTAAGGCTTCCAGCATTATACCCAATAAGCTGAGTTGGAATTGGAGCGACCTATTCTTAAAAAGAAAAATTGTGATCAATGCCAATCCACCCACTGCCAGCGTGGTCAGTAATAATAAAATATTTTCGGCACCCAATAATTCGTAGGGAGATAATCCTTTTGCGTTGGTGCCGCTATAAAATGAAAATTTAAAACCAGCGAAGGCACAGGCTGCGGCCAGCAAAAGCCAGAGGGATTGAAGGCGTTGTATCATAAAATACTTTTAAACAAAAATAATCCTAATTGCGGTAAGGCAATTAGGATCAAATTAAATATTCAGCAATTTCTGCCTTATTGTGCCTGTTTGTTGGTAACAGCCGGAATAGTAGGCTGATTTACAATTGGTACCGGCATAAGGGTTGGATCAGGTATAACCATGGGCCTTAATGTTGTTGAGGTTTTTGGCCTATCAATATTTTTGAGTTCGGTTTTCTGTTGAACGGAGGAACCTAAAGGAATGGCTATCGACGGTGTAAGGTTTTTAGTATTATCCTCTGCAGGTAATACCGGTACCTGCGAAAGTTTAGGTCCATCAAAACGTGTTGCTTTAATACCATTAGGTTCAGAAATATTGGGGGCAGCTATTTTTACCGGAAGTTCTATCTTAACGGGTTTGGTATTTCCTGTTACAGATTGTTGTGCATTAGCAGTAATAATAACAAGGACAAAGCAGCTGCATAATCCTGATATGGTCAATAATTTTTTCATGATAATTATTTTATTGTTTTACAAAACGATAGGTTGTTTTAGTTCCGTCATCTTTCAAAACCTGTAGGAAATAGGTTCCGGATGCCAATGGCATTACCCTGAGCTCTACCATATTGCTGTTTGGTTTGATGGATGATATGAATTTTCCATCACTTCCATATACCTGTAGAGTAACATTGTTTATATAAGAGGAAGGCAACTGTATGTTTAAAATATCAACAGCAGGATTAGGGAATATCTTGATGTCTTCCATACCCTTATCAAATTTCACAGCCCGTACAGGTGAGTAACTGAAATTTCCTGTTTTGTCGATCATTTTTAAGCGGTAATAGTTCCATCCGGTTGCCGGTGCAGGATCATAATCGGTATACAGAGCCTGTGTACGTTGCAACGAGTTTACTGTTGATAAATGCACGAAGCCATTTGCCGTCAACGATTTTTCTACTTCATATAAACGCATATCCTGCTCATTGGTCACATTCCAATCCAATCTTACTTTATTGCCATCCGCCAGAGCTGTGAAGTAAAGCAGTTTCAGAGGCAGGTTATTGTATTTGCTTTCGGAACCAATGGTGAATCTTCTTTGTAAAGAATCAAAACTACCGCTGTAACCGGGTGCATTAACATATCCAGAAAGGCTATCAGCACCAACATTATTTCCGGTAACCCAGCCAGCCGGGTTATCCCAGATCATCGGCGGACGGTTAATGTATTGGGCCACCAATAAACTATCTCTGGTACCTAATGTATTGCTTACCCTGCTATGACCCCTCCAGGATAAACTCACCTTGGCATCATCATCTGTACCAGAACTGATATTGCTGGTGATCTCCCAGTATTCAACACGGCTTATATGTTCGATGGGTGGATTAAACACATTTAAATAATCGAAGGGAAATCCGTCGAAATACTCTGCCGTCCATGTGGCATTATTGGTATTCAGTTTAGTTAATTTAATAGGAGCATACAGGCTATCTGTTTTACCAATGGGGAACAGGTAGAAACTGGCAGAGGAATTACCCACACGGCTCAACCGCCCGTTCACCCAACTTTTTCCATAATTGCTGGTGGAGGATATCGCCGTAGTGGCTGGGTTCGATACGAGCAGACTATCTTTCCATATTCCACTTCGCGTATATACGTAACCGGTATCCAGGTGCAGCAGATTCCTGACCTCGCAGGATGATAGTAATGTATCGCCAATGGTATTTCTGATGGTAAGGTCGTAAAACCTTGTTTTGCCGAAAAAGCTTTGTAAAAAAGAACCGTTAAAAAAAACATTACCGGTACTGGAAACATTCATAACACCGGTAGCCGTGGAATCCAGCCATCCTTCCGGGTTGGTGGCTGTATTCTTATACAGGTAGGTTTGCCCGCTGTCAATCCAGTTGCTGGTTCCTATAAAACTGATACCACCGGTCATGACGATCTTGGTACCCGGGCTGCTCACCATTTTTACATCGGTAGCCCTAACCAGTTGCTGGCCCTGGGTGGTTGCAACCAGCAGGGTAAAAGCAAGGGGTAGTATTTTGAGTAAATTTTTCATCGTATTGCAATATAATAATTATTTCCGTTCTAATTTCTCCACTCTTTTCAACAGGTCATCAATGATCTTTTGCTGGTTGATAATCAGCGATTGTTGTTCCTGTACTGCTTTTACCAGCGGAACCACAAAATCGCCATATTTTAAACTGTACATTTCGTTGGTGTTTTTAGGAACATTCACTCCACTGAAATCATAACCGATTGACTTAGCAGCTTTCTCAACATCCTGAGCTACAAAACCCGACATGGTGATCTTTTCAATATCATATTTACCTTCCCAATCGCTCAACACTTTAGCCTCTTTACCCCGTAATGCCATTTGTTTATGTATATCTAAGTTGTAAGTAACTGGTTGCAATAAATTGATGAACGCTAATCCCGGTACATTGTCTTTGATATTATTCTTAACCCTGCCGTCACTTAACGTGCTCCAACCCACTGCACCACCAATCCTGGTTACTGATGAATTCCCTATTTCCATATGGTTTGCAAGATTATCCCATGTTCCACCTGAACCACCACCAAGAGCAGTATAATTACTGGTGTTTACAGTTGGATAAGCAGCTATACCTATGCAGGTATTATTGGTTCCTGTATTTATAACGTTTCCAGAGCCTTCACCTAGAGAAGTATTTCCGGAACCGGTAGTTACAGCACCACCTGCATTATATCCAACAGAAGTATTTCCGGAACCGGTACTCACATTGAAACCAGATGTATATCCAACTGCAGTATTTAAACCACCTGCTGTATTATTATAAAGTGCTTCATATCCGATGGCAACCTGGTTGCTCAAACTTGGATTATTATACATTGCACCGTAACCAACCGCCACATTATTACTGCCGCTCACATCCAACCTGTCGGCCCAAAAGCCCAGCGCAGCATTATTGCTACCGGTTTGATTTGCATCCTTTGCTCCTGCTCCCACAACTGAATTCAGGCTGCCGGTGGTATTCGATATTAAAGTATTGTCGCCAATGGCCACATTTTGGTGACCGGTCTGGTTATTCTGCATGGCTGCATATCCTATTACGTTATTGGCATAGCCTGTAGTGTTATAATAAAGGGCATTATTTCCGATGGCATTACTTGAAGTTCCGGTGCTGTTGGTATACAAAGCATTTACACCTATACCCACATTATCATTGCCAGAAGTACCTAATAGGGCATCGGCACCTATAGCGGTATTGTTATTTCCTGAAGTGCCTGCACCAAGTGCATAATTTCCGATGGCAGTATTGAATGTTCCAGTGGTATGGAAACGGAAGGCCCAGCTTCCATACACCACGTTCTGCGTACCGCTGATCAGGTTTTCAGCTGCATAACTGCCGATGGCATTATTATAAGTAAAACCTGCGGTTGTATAACTGGTTAAAGAACGATAACCCATTGCGGTATTTTCCGAACTGGCATTAGCTGCACCCAAAGACGATAATCCAATGGCTGTATTATAGGAACCGGTTGAGTTGTTTTGCAATGAATTGCTACCAAGAGCGCTGTTGAAAAATCCTGTTGTATTATTGTACATAGAAGCCTGCCCGATTGAGGTATTATTATATCCGGTTGTATTGGTATATAAAGCTGTTGAACCCATTGCAGTATTTGCATAGCCCGAAGTATTAGCCTTTCCGGCATATGCACCTACTGCAGTATTAAATCCGGCACTGGTATCTGCATATAAGGTAAAAGCACCCACGGCAACTGATTGAACATTTTTTCCATAATTGGAATATAATGCATTATAGCCAACGGCTGTCAGGTAGTTGGAGGAATCATTATAATTCATTGTCCGTACACCTAAGGCCGTATTACCGCTTCCTTTTGTAACACTATATAATGCACCATGGCCCATACCGGTATTTTCAATTCCGATATTATTACCGGCTGCCTTACCCTGTCCGGAATAATTACCTATAAAAACATTGGAACCCGTTGTTCCGCTCCCTTTTTGATAATAACCGGGATTGAGGCCAAGTCCGACATTGTCATTAGACTTTAAATTGGTCCTGAAAGCCGATACCCCGATGCCAGTATTGGCTATACCTGCAGTATCATTATCCAGCGCAAATAATCCAAACGCATTATTCCAATATCCGCTTTTCTTAGCGTCCATGGTCCAGGTACCTACAGCCGTATTCTGGTAGGAGTTGCCAAAATTAAACATGGATCCACGACCAACCGCTACATTCCAGTTAGTGCTGTCTCCATACTCCATGGCGCCAACACCAAGGGCAACGCTTTCTGTTACTTTTATCGGGTTGCGCAAGGCACGGAAACCCAAAGCAACGGTTGCATATGCGGTAGTATCATATTCCATGGACTGGCCGCCTATTGCAGTGTTCCAATAAGTGCCACCGTTATAATTCTTTAGTGATTTCAGTGAATTCCAGCCCAAGGCTTCATTTTCTGATGTACCGGTAGTAGCTCCCATGGCTGAATCACCAATGGCGGTGTTTTCAACGGCATTGGCAACGCTCAAAGCATTTGAACCTACGGCTGTATTTCCATAATACTGGTTATTGGCCAATGCAGAATCACCAATGGCTACATTTCTTTGAACTAAAGCAGCAAAATAGGGCTGGCCAATCAAGGCTTTGTAACCCAAGCTGGTATTTCTTGCACCTTGGTTTGTATAGAATTGCGACTCAAAACCCACAGCAGTATTATTTTTACCCTCGTTCAAATTTGGAGATATATAAGGAGAAGAATTGCTGCCATAAGAATTATAAAACAATGCACCATAACCAATTGCCGTAGTGTAATTCCGCCTGTTATAATAACCGGAGTTAGTACCAACCGCTGTAGTATAACTGGTGGAATCGCCAAATAGGTCAGCCTGCACACCAATGCCCACATTTTCAACACCCTTTGTAGTACTATTCAATGAATAATATCCTAATGCAGTATTATAATTCCCCGTTGTATCATTTCGTAATGCAGCGGAACCAATAGCTGTGTTATAATCTGATTTTATTAAACGGCCTGCATCATTACCCACCGCTGTATTGTTGCCGCCTGTCGTGCTCTGGAACATAGCAGCATTACCGATGGCAACATTACCGCCACCTGTTTTATTTGCAGTCAAAGAATAACTGCCCACTGCTGTATTGGCTGTAGCAGTAGTTGCACTGTCCATACTGGAATATCCAATTGCGGTATTGGGGTAACCTGCATTTGAATTGGTTAGCGCACGGCTTCCTACTGCTACACTTTGGCTACCGCCAAAATTTTTGTATAGCGACAAAGAACCAATGGCTACATTGTCATTACCTATGTTTAAGGTAGCCGCGCTGTCACCAACAGCAACATTCCGGTTACTGGAAGCGCCCCAATACCCGCCGTTATAGGAATTTAAAGCATGAAAACCCACCGCCGTATTCTTGCCGCCCACGCTGTTGGAAAAAAGTGCCATATCTCCTACAGCAGTATTCTCTGCACCTTCACCGGCCGTATTATTGGTATAAACATTATTAAAATAAAGTGCATTGGTACCCACAGCAGTTGTGTATGGTGCCTTATTGTTATAACCTGCCTGAGTTCCAATAGTAGTAGTTTCATAAGTTGTATCCCCGGCTTGCCCTGAATAGAAACCAATACTGGTATTGTAATTATTTTTTTTATGCAGAAACATGGAACCCCGGCCTACAGCAGTATTAAAATATCCGCTTGAGTCAGCCTCCAAAGCGCCTACACCCACAGCAGTATTTTCACTGTTAATCTTATGGTTACGAAGTGCCCTCCAACCAATGGCTACGTTCATTGTTCCGGATGAATCGTATTCCAGTGATTCCATACCTACGGCTGTGTTCCAGTCATTACGCTTATGATAATACATGCTGTATAAACCCATTGCGGTATTACCGTTGCTGCTATCATTTTGAAACAGACTTTGGAAACCAATTGCAGTGTTATTTGAACCTGAAACATTGCTATACATACTATTGCCTCCAACAGCAACATTGGAGTTCCCACTGGTATTAAAAGGTAATACATTGGAACCGAATGCACTATTGCCAGATCCGGTAGTATTTGAACCCATACTATAATCGCCAACTGCGGCATTGAATGAAGCCGTGCTTTTGTAAAGTGACACAAATCCGATCGCAGTGTTAAAACCACCGGTCTTGTTACCTCTCATCGCCCAGTTGCCGATAGCCACATTTCTTATTGCAGTGGTATTGCTGTCAAGCGCATTATAGCCAATAGCTAAATTGTCTGAACCAGCATTTACCTGTAAAGCCCGGTATCCAATCCCCAAAACACCACCAGCTGTATTGCTGTATAAAGCACTATCGCCAATGGCAATATTATACGTGCTGTTATTATTCTGAAGGGCGTTAGACCCAATACCGATATTGTGTCCCAAATTTGGATTGGTAAGCCCCGCTTTATATCCTAAATAGGTGGTGGTATCGGAGAGTTGCCCGGAAAAAATATTGTTATACCGGAAACGGAGTGAATTGGGATCAGTAGTTCCCAGGAAATTATTGGTGGGGTTGGTACCCGCATTACCAGTCGTGAGCCAGCCTACATTGCTGGAAGCCGCAGCTAGCCATACCCATTGTGATCCGTCAAAATACTGGAAGCCAAGACTATCCGGGGCATTCTGGTATATTAGCAGTCCTGTTGCGGGGGAGGCTATCGCATTTTTTTCTGCTTTGCTCATGCGCGGAACCAGTACACCTTTTGCCGTACTTTTCACATCTAGTAAGGCACTTGGATGCGCTGCACTGCCATCAGTATTGATGCTGAGGGATTGTGAGGCACCATTAAAATGAAATACGACTGCAATTATAACAATAATGCAAAGACGAAGTAAATTGAACTTCATGTCAATAAGTTTAAGTCATTAATAAATAAAAATCAGGGAGATCTTTGCAGGAATTGGAGAATAGGAGGGTGCGGATCTGTTATTTATAATCGACTTCTACAAGCAATCATGAACTAGTGAAGCCTTATTATATGTTAACAAAATAGAGCGCAAAGCTATTTAAAAATATCTATCAAAAAATACCACAAATCGGGTATACTATTTTTATAGATTCGGATAAAGTGGAAACTGCTGCATAAAGCCGTTAATTTCTTTGGCAATGCTACTGAGCATGGCTTCATCGTCGGCATGCAATAGGGCTTTATCAATAAAATTTACCACGGTTTCCATATCAGATTCCTTCATGCCTCTTGTGGTAATGGCGGCAACACCCACCCGAATACCAGAAGTAACAAAGGCTGATTTATCATCGTAAGGTACCATGTTCTTATTAACCGTGATGTCTGCTTTAACCAACACATTTTCAGCTTTTTTGCCGCTGATATTCTTATTTCGGAGGTCGATCAGCATCAGGTGGTTGTCGGTGCCCCCCGAAACAATTTCATAACCTTTAGCCGTAAACGCTTTTGCCATGGCTTGCGCATTGGCAATGATCTGTTTGGCATAGATGGCAAAATCATCGCTGAGGATCTCCCCAAAGGCCACCGCTTTTGCAGCGATCACATGTTCCAGTGGTCCGCCCTGGGTGCCCGGGAATACGGCCATATCAAGCAGGTTGCTCATCATTCGGATATTACCTTTTACATCGGTAAGTCCGAACGGATTTTCAAAATCATGTTTCATCAGAATGATACCGCCCCTGGGTCCACGCAATGTTTTATGGGTAGTGCTGGTAACAAAATGACAATGTTCAAAAGGAGAACTCAATAAACCTTTCGCGATCAATCCGGCAGGGTGTGCCATATCGCACATCACAAAGGCACCTACCTCATCGGCTACTTTTCGCACTCTTGCATAATCGATATCCCGACTATAGGCACTGGCTCCGCAGATGATTAGTTTTGGGCGGTGCGTACGCGCTTGCGATTCCAACATTTCATAATCAATAAGCCCGGTTTCTTTCTTTACACCATAAAAATGTGGCTTGTATAATTTACCCGAAAAATTCACTGCCGAACCATGGGTCAGGTGACCACCCATACTGAGATCGAGCCCAAGGATAGCATCACCCGGTTGTAAGATGGCCAGCATCAGCGCTGCATTGGCCTGGGCTCCGCTATGGGGTTGTACATTGGCATAAGCGCAATCAAATATTTGTTTTAGGCGGTCGATAGCCAGTTGTTCAACCTGATCTACGATCTCACATCCTCCATAATACCTTCTTCCGGGGTAGCCTTCAGCGTATTTATTGGTGAGTGGACTGCCCATGGCTTGCATTACGGCAAGACTGGTAAAATTCTCGGAAGCGATAAGTTCAATGCCATGGCGTTGGCGTTCCAGTTCTTTATTGATCAGGTCGAAAACCAAATTATCTTTCAACATAAATTTCTTTTTTGCACCGCAAATATACAGCCATCCATTAGTTGATGCATGGATTATTACACGAATGTGTATATATCAGTTTTCAATTAGCCAAAATTTACTACTTTCACAGCCCGTTTGAGCAAAGAACATCTATCATTATTGTAAACTAAATGTGCTGCCCATGGCAGATCGGGTTATACAATGAAGGCAATTATTCCGGTAGCAGGGGCTGGCACCAAGCTTCGCCCTCATACATATACACAGCCCAAGGCGTTGATCCCCCTTGCGGGCAAAACCATTCTCAGTATCATAGTTGATCAGTTACATGAAGCAGGGATCAATGATTTCATTTTTATTGTGGGTTACCTGGGAGAAAAGATTCAGGACTATGTGAAGGCCAAATACCCGCATTTGAATTGTTATTTTGTGCATCAGAATGAACGGTTCGGGACCGGACATGCCATTGAACTTACTAAAGCCATTGCGGGAAATGATGAACTATTGATCGTGCTCGGCGATACCATTGCTGAGTATGATGTAAAAGAGATCATGCAATCGCCACATTCCATGCTGGGTGTAAAGAAAGTAGATGACCCCCGTAATTTTGGTGTGGCCGAAATTGAAGAGGATGGATTTATCAGTAGGGTAGTGGAAAAACCTTCAATACCCAAGAGCAATATGGCCCTGGTGGGCGTATATAAAATAAAGGAAACGGATTTTCTGTTTGCTTGTCTGGATAAAATCATCGCCTCTGGCATCAAAAGCTACGATGAGTTTAACCTCACGGATGCACTTGAATGCATGATCCAGCGCGGGGCGAAGTTCCAGGCATTTAAAGTACAGAACTGGTTCGATTGCGGAAAAAGAGAAACCCTGCTCGAGTCAAATGCCACTTTACTGAAGAAATTCGGTGGTAATGTGCCGGAGCAACATAGTTTCGAAAATACCATCATCATCAATCCCGTGAGTATTGGCGAGGGTTGCGATATTAAAAATTCAGTGATCGGCCCCAATGTTACCATCGGCGAAAATACCCAGCTCAATCATGCCATCATCAAGGATTCCATCATTGGAAGCTATTCCAAGCTGAATGAGATCGTGCTCAATAATTCCCTGATCGGCAGCGATGCTGAGGTAAAAGGCGTGTGCCGGAGCCTCAATATCGGCGATAATACTGCCATCGATCTGGGCGGCGGCGCCAGGGGCTAACCCGAGTTAGCAGGCCTTAGAACCCCATTTCATCACTTTTTTATTAAAAATCGGCTGATTTGTAAAATAAGTTTACTTACTTTGCGTTTCAAAGTACTTTCAAAATCTTTATATTATTTTGATTACTTTAGAACTTAATTGCTTTATGAACAACAGGATCACGGAATTATTCCAAATAGAATACCCCATCATTCAGGGGGGTATGATCTGGGCCAGCGGTTGGGAACTGGCCAGTGCCGTCAGTGAGGCAGGAGGGCTTGGTCTCATCGGAAGCGGTAGCATGCATCCTGATGTGTTGCGCACCCATATCCGAAAATGTAAAGCCGCCACCCAAAAACCTTTCGGTGTAAATCTTCCCCTGATCTATCCGGATATCGACAAACATGTAGAGATCATCATTGAAGAAAAAGTACCCGTGGTATTCAGTTCCGCAGGCAATCCATCTGTTTGGACTTCAACCCTGCAGCAGCAAGGCATTAAAGTGGCACATGTAGTGAGTAGTTCGCGCTTTGCCGCAAAAGCCGCCGCAGCAGGATGTGATGCAGTTGTGGCAGAGGGTTTTGAAGCGGGCGGACATAATGGAAAAGAAGAAACAACCACCATGGTTCTGATTCCCGCCGTTTGTCAGGCCGTTAGCATTCCGGTTATAGCGGCTGGTGGTATTGCTACCGGCAGACAAATGCTGGCAGCCATGGTATTGGGTGCATCAGCTGTACAAATGGGCAGCAGATTTGTAGCCAGTACAGAAGCTTCTTCTCACCAAAAATTTAAAGACATGGTGATCACCGCCAAAGAAGGCGATACACAACTGATGTTAAAACAAATCACCCCTGTTCGATTGCTCAAGAATAATTTCTTTCAACTGGTTGAACAGGCGCAAACACAAGGAGCATCCGTAGAATCGCTTACTCAATTACTGGGAAAGGGCCGTGCAAAAAAAGGTATGTTTGAAGGCGACCTTGAAGCCGGTGAATTAGAGATCGGTCAGGTGAGCGCACTGCTGAATAATATTATTCCTGCTGCAGAAATTGTGCAAACAATCTGGAAGGAATTTAAAATGGCATTAGAACAGCCACTGAAATAAATTATTACATTTGCCCAACAATAAAATTTTGTTAATCAACCAATCACAAATGTTACGACAATCTGTGCACTACGTTTCTACTATAAAAAAACTATTGATTCTTTCTGTCTTATTACTGATCATGCAATCTAATCAGGCTCAGGCACAGCCTCCTGTTAAAGATCCAAGCAATCCGGATATGCCCAACCTGCCTACCCAGATGCCTCCGGCTCAATTATATGAAGCATTGAAAGACAAAAATCCCGATAACCAAAAAACAATCGGGACTGATAAAAACAAAACATCCAAAATTGAAAAAGATAGTCTGGTAAAAGAAAATACACCACAGTCTATCAATAAGGCCGAAGACACTTATGGCATGAATCTTTTCAGGGCCGGCGTAGTAGCATCCATTACCGAACTTTCTACCCCACCACTGGATTACCCGATCGGTGTTTATGACCATGTTATCGTATCCTTATGGAACGGTGCAGAAGCCACATTCGAATATACTGTAGCCCGAGATGGATCAATATTTCCGGCTGGCCTGGGGAAAATATACTTGCAGGGACTCACCTTCGAAAATGTACGGTCGCTGATCACCCGGCGATTCAAATCCTTTGTTCCGCCTTCTACCAATATTACCGTGTCGATTGGGCAGCCCCGTACCATCACCGTAAATGTAGCCGGCGAAGTAAATACGCAAGGACCGGTTACTGTCTCTGCATTTACCAATGCATTTAATGTGATCGCTATGGCGGGCGGACTTACCGATATGGCTAATTTACGCGAGATACAGATCAAACGCAATGGCCGCGTGATCGATGAACTGGATGTATATAAATATTTAACTACCGGCGATTTTGGGAAACATATTTATCTCGATAACAATGATTTTGTAATTGTACAAACAGCCGCAAAGAAAGTAAAGGCCGAAGGAAAATGGAAACGTCCTATGTATTATCAGTTGAAGCCAGAGGAAGGCATGAAGGCTTTATTGAAATACAGTGGCGGTTTATTGAAAGATGCATTTTCTAGCGGCGTGAAAGTATACCGGACCGATCTGGAAAAACAAGTCATTCGTGATGTAAATGTAACTGCCATCATCAATCCTACCAATGATCCAAGATTCAGGAATG
>Ga0194047_10001567_pt1 | contig 13818 bp, 11 predicted proteins | sample JunL225m_MetaG_2_FD_160070 | JGI IMG/M metagenome (GOLD analysis project Ga0194047, IMG submission 160070) | Anoxic zone freshwater microbial communities from boreal shield lake in IISD Experimental Lakes Area, Ontario, Canada - Jun2016-L221-5m | ecosystem: Environmental > Aquatic > Freshwater...
CTTCTCATGCACTTTTTCATCTCTTGATGTACCTAATTCCGGATAGATAAAGAATTAATTTTCTTCGCAATTCTCTCTTTAGCGGAAAATCATTCCATTTTGTGGAATTATTTTTTATAATCAATTTTATAACTATTTGATAAACAATCGTTTAAGTTTTTAATATCCTTTGGCACAAGTTTGGCCAATACCATATTGTAGTTCGATAATAGAACAAAAAAAAAGAAAAAACTTAAAACAGAATAAAATGAAAATCGGTATTGAAGCACAGCGCATCTTCAGAAAGAAAAAACATGGTATGGATATGGTTGCTTTGGAGCTTATTCGAAATCTTCAGGAGATCGACAAAGTAAACGAGTATTTTATTTTTGTAAGACCAGATGAAGATCGATCAGTTATACAAGAAACTCCCAATTTCAAAATTGTGGAATTGAGTGCCAGCTCTTTTCCAGTTTGGGAACAATTTGCATTGCCAAGGGCTGCAGAAAAATACGGATGTGAAATTCTTCATTGTACAAGTAACACAGCCCCTATCTTTTGTAAAGTGCCTTCGGTAGTAACACTGCATGATATTATTTATATGGAAAGTTCGGCTCTAAATATTATGAGAGGTAAAGGAACTAATTATCAAAAATTTGGAAATATTTACCGCAGATTAATCGTGCCAATGATCATGAGAAATAGTAAGAAAATTATTACTGTTTCCAATTTTGAGAAAGATTGTATCTCTAGTTTTTTTGGTTTTAAAAATAACACAAAGCTTACTGCAGAATATAATGGGGTAAGTGAATATTTTAAACCTGTAACAGATAAAGATTATTTAAGGCTGATTAAAGCAAAATATAATTTACCAGATCAATTCTTTTTCTTTTTGGGTAATACACATCCTAAGAAAAATACAAAGGGTACTTTAAAAGCTTTCTCTGATTTTTTAAAGAGAACTGGAAGTAGTATGAAATTGGTGATGCTTGATTATGATCAGGAAGAACTTAAAAAATTACTTGTTGAAATCGGGGATGTTAATCTTATTAACCGTATCGTTTTAACAGGATATGTTGCAAATAAGGATTTGCCAGCAATTTATAGTTTAAGTCAACTGTTTTTATACCCATCTTTAAGAGAAAGTTTTGGTATCCCAATCGTAGAAGCAATGGCTTGTGGTGTTCCGGTTATTACTTCAAATACTTCTTCAATGCCTGAGATTGCAGGAAATGCAGCATTACTGGTTGATCCATACAGTACTGAAGAGATTACTGCAGCAATGATAAAAGTGTATAAAAACGAGATCCTGAAAAAAAGTATGATTAAATCTGGTTTAACAAGAGCGGCTCGTTTTTCATGGAAATCAATGGCAGAAAATGTTTTGAATATTTATCAAGAAACGCTTGGTCTACAATTAGCAAGTTAAGATTGTATGGAGTAAATATATCAATCTGATTCATTACAATGCAAGGACTATCAAATTCCTTGCATTTGTTTTTTATAGCACTAGGAATTATTTGAACTTAATAAATTTTCCATTCGAAATTTGCTTTCCGTTTTGAATTGAATAAATGAAAACTCCGGAAGCAAGTTTATCAACAGTGACCTGAAATTCTTGAACCCCAGGAGTATAGATTTGCCTAGCCTGTTGTAAGACCAATTCTCCAGTAAGGTTATAGACAAGAAATTCAATCATCCCAGTTGTAAGAGAAAGACATCTGATCGTTAATAAATTATTAGCAGGATTTGGAAATAATAAAGCTGACTCATTAGATAAAGATGATAATGTATCTATACCGGCATCGTGCATGATAGCGCCAATATCAGATATTACACCAGTGGGCCTGGGAGTATATTTAAAATCAAATTGAACCCCCATATTATTATAGTAGGCTTTCTTTATGAGCGGTGATCCTGGAAGAATAGTGTAATCAGTTAATGAGATTCCAGCATCCTGGATATTTTTTGTAAAAAAATTATTTTTCAATAATACATCAGATAACGCATTAGGGATTACCACATAATTATCAATTAAAGAAGGAATATTATATGTGCCAGAATGAAATATAAGATTAGATGCAATCAGGTTGTTTTTACTATTAATACTTTGAAACCTTATTCCATCAGTTTTAGCATTAATAATATTATTAAAAATGATATTAAATGAAGAGTCTTTCATTACAGATACATCCGAAATAAATATTCCGTGTTTCATTTTTGTAGGATCATTAGGATAATAGGAAATGCCTGCATTTACAATAATGTTATTATAAATATTGGTTCCGCCTAAACCATGATTCTCTATACCATCGCCTTTCCCATCGCTGATGAAATTATTGAAGCAATCACATTTTGAACCACCTCCCATAATAATTCCAGACATCTGACTCGACACTTCAGCCTGACTATCATTAATGATACTGTCGTTATAGATCTGGCAGTTTTTAGATGCGGAACTTACTTGGATTCCATCCCAACCTGTTGACTTAACTATGTTGTTATAAATCTTTACTCCATCTAATATGGGGGGCATTACTATGGAATCTTTGCCATTACAATTAATTGTCATACCCGAATAAAAAGAACTTCCTATATACATTCCTTCATTACCCACATTGGAAATATAGTTGTCATGGATGATCGTATTAAATTGAGTAAAAGTTTCTCTTGAAACATTATTTGTGCAGGTAGGATCAGTTTTGGCATAAATACCTGCTGTTAAACAATTTTTTATTAGGATATGATCAATTTCAATATCAGAACTCATAGAGGATATGCCCATTCCCGCGCCCACTAAAACCTTAGTAATTTGGATTCCATAATAATCAGTGGATGTTCCCATGCCAGAGAATCTGAAATAACGGCAATTTGAAATTGAAATGCCGTAATAATCATCGGTGGATATATTAACAATACCCGCTTTATTGATGAAGGTGATGGGCTTTTGAACTGAGCCAGTAAAATTTCGAATCAGTAATTTATTTCTGATGCCGGCTTCTAAAAAAATAGTATCGCCAGGTTGTACCGTGTTATAAGGCGCAATTGTTCCATCAATTAAATTAATAGAAGTAGTTACTACTAGCTTGCTGTTCTGCGCGCTAAGATGAAACAATAAAAATAAAGACATTAAAACAATTAGCAACTTCTCAGAAATACCTGTTTTTATGCGAGCTTCTGGGTATTTCATTTGCATTTGGTTCATGTAATAGAATCTAGAATCATTGCATGTATGTAATCTAAACTCGTTACAAAATTACGGAACTGTTAGCCTTTATGATTGAATGAGTTCATAAAGTTGTATTTAATTTCGAAATATCATTAATGATTGTAATCCCGACTAAACCTATTTTTGAAATATGGAGGTTTTGGATAGAATAAAAGAACCATTATTGATGAAATAAGTCTAAAAAATGCTTAAATTTGAGTATCTAGTACATAATCAGTTTTAAAAATTGTAGTCATGTATAAATCTATCAGGATGTATCATTTACGTATTCCTGATTGTTTACTTTTTATATTCCTCAAATCGGAAAAAAAGTCTCTTTTCGAGAAAGTCTCTTTAGTCATCAGTTTGCATCCCCTTGATTTAAAACACGTTACAAAAATAAAATTTTTGGCACAGGAATCGCCATTATTGGAATACATTCTAATAACTGATAAAATAAAAAGAAGATGAAGAAAAAAATATTAGTGGTAGATGACGAAAAAAGTATCTGTCAATTACTCGAGAATTTCCTTTCACAAGATTATGATATTACTTCATTTAATACAAGTAGTCATGGTCTTGATTGGCTGGAGGACAATCTTCCTGATCTAATCATCTGCGATATTGAAATGCCGGATAAAGATGGGTATGAGTTTCTTACCAATGTTAGGCAACGAGGATTTTCAAAACATACCCCTGTTATTATGCTTTCTGCAAAAGCAGAAAGTAAAGAAAGGATTAAATGTTACAAACTTGGAGCGCAGGATTATTTAATAAAACCATTTAATCCTGAAGAGCTTGAAGAAGTAATCAAGAAAAATTTATTCCCGATCCATTTTTCAATAGAATGGTAGCAGGTAAAATTATCATTGACATTAAAGTCATATTAAAAGCATTATGAAAGCATTCATAAACATATTATACGTTGGCAATTCCCCTGAATATTTTGCCGGAATTTCTGAAAATGAAAATTTTTCTTTGACGATAGTTGAAAACAACCTTAAAGCAATAAATCATCTTCAATTAAACAACCAAGCTGATGTGGTGATTTGTGATTATTATTTGCCAGGTCAAAATGGAATTTTTTTATATGATTGGTTTAGAGCCCAACCTGAATATGAGACTATTCCATTTATACTATTATCAAATAAGTTCAGTAGTGTAGTTTACAAATTGGCATTCTCAAAACGAATGGACGACTATTATGTTACATCGAATACAGAGCTGGAAAGTTTGGTAAACCGTATACAATTCCTGATAAAATTCCGTCAAAGGAAAACTAATATTTCATTGGGGCAGAAGAATGAAGTGTATAAAATGCCACTATCTAAACGCATTTTTGATATTTTGGTAGCTTCTACAATTCTGCTTATCGCTTCCCCATTTTTATTAATTGTTATCATTGCGATACGACTCGAGTCGAAAGGGAAAGTATATTTTATATCCAAAAGAGTAGGGCGCAAAGTTTTTGATTTTTACAAATTACGTTCTATGCGAACTGGGGCTGAAGATGAATTGAAAAAATTGGCTAAAGAGAAAAACCAGTATAACAGTTCAACCCCGCAGGTAGAGATTGATTTTTATGCACCTTGTCCAAGATGCAGTAAGTTAACTGAAGGACAAACCTGTTCTCCTATCATGCATATCGATTCCCATCAGATCTGCGATTATTGGTATAATCTTCAAAAGAAGGAAGTGACAAATAAGAAATCTGCTTTTGTGAAAATTGTAGATGACCCACGAATCACTAAGGTTGGAAAATTCATTAGAAATACAAGTATTGATGAACTTCCTCAGTTGATCAACGTTTTGAAAGGGGATATGTCAATTGTAGGTAATCGCCCTTTACCAGTATACGAAGCTGAAATGCTTACCAAAGACGCTTTATCAAAACGTTTTTTAGCCCCTGCAGGAATTACTGGACTATGGCAAGTTGAATTGCGAGGAAAGGGTGGAAACATGTCTGAAGATGAAAGGAAGCGTTTAGATAATGAATATGCAGATCATTTTAAAGATGGCAAATATTCTTTCTGGTATGATATCGGTCTTATTTTAAGAACTATACCTGCAATGTTTCAGAAATCAGCTGTATAAAACAGACTAACAAAAATTATAAAAATGAAAATGGTTTTTAAATTTATTATTATAAGTTTTTTGAATTGCTTCCTTTTTAATTCAGCATTTGGGCAAACTGCTGAAATTCAAGAGAGCCAATTAACAAAAAACGAAATCAAAATTCCTCCATTAGAACAATTAATTGATTCTGCAATTAAACATAATTCCAATGTGCTTTATAGAAATTTGGATATTGATGCAAAGGAATCTTTACTTAAAACTCAGCATAATGTTTGGTTAAGAAATCTAGGGTTTCAGGGTGTAGCAAATTATGGAACTTTTGACTATTTCAATTCAAATTCAAACAGCCAAAGCACAACTGTCCTAAATACCAACAGCAAACAGTTCAATTATGGTATGGGGGTTTTCTTAAAACTTCCGTTATATGATATGATTGATCGAAAAAATCAAATAAATGTTGCAAAAATTCAATTAGATCAAGCTAAGAGTATGGCACAGGTACAAATAGATGAGCTTAGACAAATAGTAATAAGACTATATGAAGATATTTTATTGAAACAAAAGTTATTAAATATAAGATCTCAGAGTTGGGGTAATGCCCGAGTAAATATGGAGATGGTTGATAGGGAGTTTCGGAATGGGACTATTCCAGTTAATGAATTTGTTAGAGTTTCTGATATTGTATCAAGAACAGAAGCTGAATATGAAACTGCAAAAACTGATTTCATTACTGCAAGAAAGATTTTAGAAGAACTTGTTGGATTCTCTTTTTATAAAGCAAATTCAAATAGTAAATAATGAAAATAATAGAACTTCTTAGATTAATACGAAAACATCTAATTTTATTAATCATTGTTCCCATTTTGCTTGCTACCTTGGTATTACTTCTTACTAGGAATGGAAAACATACATACGCATCATCAACTAAATTGTATACTGGTCTTGCAACTGGATCTACAATTGAAATGGACAAAACGTTCAATTACTTCTTAACAAATACTGCTTTCGATAACTTATTAAACATTATCAATTCAAGGGAAACTCAAGAAGAAGTAGCAATTCGATTATTAAGCCAGCATCTTAGTCTGCAAAAAGAAAATTCAAAATTTATATCTGCACAATCTTTTAAAAAGTTAAAAGAAATCACTCCAACCTATTTGTATTCATACGTTGTTAATAGTGGCAATAACAATTCAGAGGAAGATGATTCAACTGAAATAAATTTAAAAAAGAAAACACCGTTTAGTTTTGTCAATCCCGAGAATCAAAAAGTTGACACAAATAAACAGACAGTTGTTGTCAAAGTTGTGCCTTCTTCAATAAATAAGGCAGATTATGAAATGACAGTAAACAATCTTACAAAATTGATGAAAAGTAGTGATTCCAATTTTGTTTATCAACTTTTGAATCATGATGATATACATTATTCTATTAAGGCTATATCCTCAGTTAAAGCGGAAAGAATTGGAAGTAGCGATATGATCAAATTAAGTTATGTGGTAGATGATCCAGGAATATGTCAACAAACACTTGCTATACTTAATGAAGTTTGTATTAAGAATTATAAGAATATAAAAGAAAACAGGTCAGATGCAGTAGTTAAATATTTTGAATCACAATTGGATTTTGCTAATCTTAAATTAAAAGACGCAGAAGACAAATTGCTTGTATTTAATAAATCTAATAATATCATCAACTATTATGAGCAGAGTAAAGCAGTTGCAGTTGTAAAAGAAGATATGGAAGTTGACTACAACAATAAAAAAGCTCAACTGGCAGGCTTAGAAGCTGGAATTAAAAGATTAGAAGAAAAATTAGGGATTCAGCAACAGGTGCAATTGAAAAATAATAATTTACTTGATAAAAAGAAACAGCTGGGTGATATCAATTTTGAAATTGCGACAACTGAATCTGAATCTACAACTTCTGAGACGAATATCAAAAAATTATCAGCTCTAAAAAAGCAATCTGAGAATCTGAAAAACGAAATCAAAAAAAGTGTTCAAGAAATTTATACATACCAAAATTCAGTTGACGGTATTCCAATAAACACAGTACTTTCAGAATGGATAAACAATGTTGTGGAAGCTGAAAATCTGAAAGCAAAGCTTAAGGTGATGGATCAACGCAATAAAGATTTTCAACAACAATATTCAATATATGCTCCAGCCGGTGCAAATATTAAAAGAATAGAAAGAGAGATTTCAGTATCCGAACAAGGTTATCTTGAAATTCTTCATGGGTTAAATTTAGCCAAGTTGAAATTACAGGATAATGCTTTGGCTTCAAATTTAAAAGCAGTAGATCCTCCTTTCTTTCCAATTGAGCCTGAACCTTCGAAAACAATGGCGCTTGTAATTGGTGCTGCTTTTTTGGGACTTATTTTAGTTCTAGGTAATATTTTAGCAATGGAATATTTTGATGACACTTTGAAAAATATTAAAAGGGCTTCCAAAATATTAAACTTAACTGCTTTAGGAATGTTGCCTAAAATATTCTTAAAACCTGCTATTAAGAATTTCCCAGCTATTAATAATCGATTATTTGAAATTACTACACAGAATTTAAAACAGTATTTGAGTTTACACGATTCTGGTTCTTCAGTGAAAACAATATTGTTTTTAAGTACGTTAGAACAAGAAGGAAAAACTGTAATTGCAGGAAATATTGCTAAAAAGTTAATTGAAGAGGGCAAAAAAGTATTGATGTTGAATTTCTCTAAAACATCTGAACAATTTTTTCATCAGAGGAAATATTCTTTTGTGAATCGGATTTTGGGATATCAAGATCCAAGGATTAATAAGAAAAGTTCTTTTCTCGATAGCCCTGCCAATTATCTTCCGTCTGATGAATATGTTTTCTGCAAAATTGATAATCATTTTTATGATGTAAAGAATTATTCAGAAATTCTTGAACAAAATAATATTCAGATATCGTATGTGCCGGATTATGTGTTTATAGAACTTCCAGCACTAATTTTTAATAATTATCCTTCCGATTTGGTAGCTCAATCCGATTTGTCAATATTAATATGCCGTGCAAATAGGCTATGGTCGGAAGCTGATCAATCTGCCTTAAAAGATTTGTTACCACTTACAGGCAGTAAAATTGGTTTCATTATTAATGGAGTGGAACTTAATGAACTTGAATCTCTTGTTGGAGAATTGCCTAAAAAGAGCAGTGAGTTTAAATTGAAAATAAAGAATCTATTACGGTTTCAATTCTTCTCCAATAATCAAATTTAAACATCAATCACTTGAAGAAAACCCTTAACAAGATTGTTCGAGAAGACAATTTTCTTTCTCTCACTGGTAATTTAACGATTGCGATTTTTGGTATTACCAGTTTTGCAATACTTGCTAGAACTTATTCTGTGAGTGAATTTGGACAATGGGTATTGTTTATTTCTTCAGGCTCTTTCATTGAAGTGTTTCGATTTGGTATCACCAATACTGCTTTGATTAGATATTTATCTGGTGCAGATGATGAGCAACGAATAAAATTAATTGGTTCGAACGCTTTAATTGGATTAGGTTCTACCACCGTTATTGTAATCCTTTTATTATTAACTAACCTTATCTTTCATAATGCCATACAGAATTCTGCTTATGCATTATTTTTTAATTGGTATCCCATATTGGCTTTTATAAACCTTCCCTGGAATAATGCATTGGTTGTATTGCAGGCGGATAGGAAATATGGTAAAATATTATTGCTAAAAGCCTTGAATAGCGTTCCATTTTTTTTCATCCTATTGGTGAATTATTTCTTTTTTAAAATGACGCTCGTTGAGGTAGTGTGGGCAATGTTAATCATTAATGTATTTACCTCGATAGTGAGTATGTTGATGGGTTGGGATGGATTAAAAGATATTAGAAAAGCTAGTTCAGAAACAAATAAAACATTACTTCATTTTGGAAAATATACCACTTTTACATTAGTAGGTACGAATCTTTTAAGGAGTGCTGATACACTAATCATTAGTCTTAGCCCCTTGGGTAGTTCTGCCGTTGCTCTTTACAGCATCCCAATGAAACTTACCGAACTACAACAGATTCCGTTACGCAGCTTTGTAGCAACAGCATTCCCTAAAATGTCAAAAGCAAGTATACATGGGAAAATGAATGAAGTGAGAGAACACTTTTATGCTTATGCAGGTGCCCTTACTTATTTATTTGTTTTCATGAGCCTTTTTACTTTTGTTTTTGCTGATATATTTGTGCTTTTCCTTGCCGGAAAAAAATATCTGCAAAATGACCCTGCCACTGGATTTAATGCAGTAAATATTGTACGTGTATTTTCTTTATACGGGTTATTGCTTCCCATCGATAGAATGACAGGAATTGGTCTTGATAGTATCAATAAACCAAATATAAATGCGATAAAAGTTTTATTTATGGTTATTGCCAATATTGTGGGAGATCTCATTGCAATATTTTTATTCAAATCTTTGATTATGGTGGCAGTAGGATCAATTTTATTTACAATTCTAGGTATTTGGATCGGCATGTATTTTCTAGATAAAGAATTGACTTTAAGTTATTCTGAGATTTTCATCAAGGGAGCAAACTTTTATAAATCAATTTTTAATAAACTTTTACACAAGAAAGATTTAGCAAGTAATGAAATTTGAAAAACAGAACTAGAAAATGAAGAGCGATAATCAAATAAATCCATTTGAAGTTTATACAGGTTCTGATCGTTTGGTACAGCCGCGGTTTATTTTATTTATTTTTCTAACAGTATTACTGTTTTCGTTGATTTTTGCTTCATTGGGTTTAATGGGAATTGGATTTATTACAGGTTTATTTTGCGCAATTCTTTTTGCATTTTTCCTTTTCACTCGACCTATTATTGGTTTATATACAGCGATAGGGTTGAGCTTCATTCTTATCGGCATCGGTCGATACGTTAAAGACTTACAAGTTGGTCTTGGCATGGATGGAATCTTGATTCTTACTTATTTGGCTTTAATCATGAATAGGTTTAAAGAAAGAGTTGACTGGTCACCTGCCAATAAAGACATTACTATTTTATCTGTCATTTGGTTTGGTTATGCTCTTTTTGAAATTGTAAATCCTGAAGCACGAAGTATGCCGGCTTGGTTTTCGGGCAGGGGCGTATTCCTTTATATGTTTCTAATGGTACCATTGACTTTACTACTGATCAATGATAATCGGAAACTCGATACTTTTTTATACATATGGGGTGCTGTTTCGATACTTGCAACTTTAAAAGGGATCATTCAAATGAAATTTGGTGTTGATCAATGGGAGCAGGGATGGCTAAATGAAGGAAATTATAAAACACATATTCTTTTTGGTAAACTCCGTGTATTTTCTTTTATGAGTGATGCTGGGCAGTTTGGGGGTAATCAAGGATATACAGGGGTAGTGGCAATTATTTATTCCATGTCGCAGAAAGGTAAAAGCAAAGTGTTTTTTATGATTGTTGGTATTTTAGCTTTATATGGAATGATCATTTCTGGAACGAGAGGTGCCATTAGTGTACCTCTGGCAGGTTTTATGACTTTTTTTGTGCTTAGAAAAAATATTCGTGTTTTAGCATTCGGGGTGTCGCTATTGTTACTAGTTTATATCTTTTTTAGGTTTACGTTGATTGGACAGGGGAATGATCAAATTAGAAGAATGAGAACTGCATTTGACCCCAATGACGCTTCGCTACAAGTTAGACTGGATAATCAAAAAATATTAAGCAGATACCTTGCATCAAGACCTTTTGGCGGGGGGATCGGGCATGGTGGAGTTAAAGCCCAAAAATATTTGCCCTATGCATTCTTGTCGCAAATTGCTACAGATAGCTGGTATGTATTGGTTTGGGTGGAAGCCGGTATTGTAGGCTTATTACTTCACTTGTTTATTCTTTTTTACACGTTAGGAAAAGCTTCCTATAAAGTGATGTTTAGGATCCGGGATCCAATGATCAAATTGAAGATGTCTGCATTGATTGCAGGGATGGCTGGTGTGATGGTGGCCTCTTATGGTAATGCGGTATTAGGGGGCATGCCAACTGCCATGTTACTCTATACTTCGATGGCAATCATGTTGAATTCGGAAGTTTTTGATGTTTCAGAAATTGAATTGAATGCAGCGTTAAAAACTATCAAAGTAGGGTAAGACAAGTTTGAAATAATCTGTTTTTAAATATTAGCTTTTAGTATTTGCTCTTATAAAAATTAAATAAGAAAAAATGAAAAACCAAGATTTTATCATTACAGGTCTTCAATCATGGGATATTCCTGTTGGTTCTAATGCCATAGATATTGCAAAAGAAATTTCAAAAAATAATAGAGTATTGTATGTGAATAGCCCATTAGATATGATGACTATTTACCGCAACAAACCCACACCTCAAAATCAACATCGTTTAGATGTTTATAAAAAGAAGATCGACCCTATTCGTAAAATATCAGAAAACCTTTGGGTGCTCGATTTCCCTTTATCAATATTGTCTGTTAATGGGTTGCCTGATGGATTTTTATTTGATCTGTTTAATAAGGCTAATAATAAAAAAATATTCAATTATATAAAAAAAGTAGCCGGAGAGCTTGGTTTAATAGACCCCATTCATTTAATTGACAATGATATTTATCGCAGTTTTTATTCGAAAGAATTTTTACATCCTAAACTTTCTGTTTATTACCGTAGAGATAATGTTCAACCCTATGAATACTGGAAAAAACATGCAGTTAGATTAGAGCCTCTCTTAATTAAGAAAAGTGATTTAATTGTTTGCAACTCACCTCAATTATCAGATTATGCGAAAACATATAATACAGAAAGTTATGATGTAGGGCAGGGTGTAGATCTTTCGGCTTATAATACAGAGATCAAGTTTAATATCCCGGATAATGTTCAACCGATACCTCAACCTAGAATTGGATATATTGGAGATATTATTAGCATGCGTTTAGATGCAGATCTAATTTACGAACTTGCAAAGAGTAAACCCAATTATTCATTTATAATGATTGGTAATGAGGATAAAGTTTTTGCAGCACACGCATTGCATAGTTTAAAAAATGTACATTTTTTAGGCAGAATTCCAAAAGACCGTGTTCCGGAATATATGGCTGCCTTAGATATTTGTTTGAATCCACAATTAGTAAATGAAGTTACCATTGGAAATTATCCGCGTAAAGTAGATGAATACCTGGCCATGGGAAAACCTGTTCTTGCAACTAGAACAAAAACAATGGAGCTTTTCAAGGAACATGTTTATTTGTGCGATTCTCTAGAAGATTACAAAGAAGCAGTTGAAAAGTCATTACATGAAAACAATGTGGAAAAGGAAAATCAACGTATACTATTTGCAAAATCTCATTCCTGGGAAAATAATGTGAACATGATATATCAATGCATCCAGAAACTGCTTATATAAAAATAAAAAAAGGACAATTAATTAAAATTGTCCTTTTTTTTGGTTGTTGCCCGACCTGGATTCGAACCAAGACAAACTGTACCAAAAACAGTCGTACTGCCATTATACTATCAGGCAATCCTATACATTCTATTCGAATGGGTTGCAAAAATAGGGGTGTACCCCAATTGTTCCAAATTTTTTAAAAGATTTCTTAGCAAAATCTCTTCTTAACATACAAAATTAGAAAAAATTATGGCTCTTTTTCTATACCAAAATGCTTAAAATTGAGTTGACAGTTACTTTTAACATTTATATTTAATATTCAAAACCTAAACGATTAAACAACTGCCATGACGAACAAACTGATTTTATTAGCCCTTTTTGTGTGTGCGATGATACTGATGTCGTACAAATACGATAAAAAGAAAAAAGTGGTCTTTTTTGGTGACAGTATTACGGAAGCCGCAGTAAACCCCGGAGGTTATATCAGATTAATTGATACTATCATTCAGAAAGAGGGACTATCAAACAACTATGATTTGATTGGAGCCGGTATTAGTGGTAATAAAGTATATGACCTTTATTTGCGTTTAGAAAAAGATGTACTTGAAAAGAACCCCGACATCGTTGTGATATATATTGGTGTAAATGATGTGTGGCATAAAATGAATGGTGGAACCGGTACGGATTATGATAAGTTCGGAAAATTTTATGATGCTGTTGTTAAAAAAATAAAAGCAAGTGGCTCAAAAATCATTCTTGCAACTCCAGCTGCGATTGGCGAAAGAACTGATAACTCAAACCAGCAAGACGGAGATTTGAATTTGTATTGTAATTGGATTAGAAAATATGCATCAGACAATTCGCTTCAATTGGTTGATCTAAGAGCAGGTTTAATGGAGTATAATCTGAAAAACAATCATGAGAATAAGGAGCGGGGAATTTTAACTTCTGATAGAGTACACCTTAATCCAACTGGTCAGCAATTTGTTGCAGAAGCTATGTGGAATGAGATTAAGAAGATAAAATGAAAAGTGAAAAGTGAAAAGTGAAGAAAAGTTAGGTAAAAAAGTAGGTATAAAAAATGGTTTCCCCTCCATCGCATGCGATGGAGGGGACGCTGATGCCGGACTCGGCATACAGCTGGGGTGGTTGATTAAGAAACAATAACC
>Ga0194047_10001572_pt1 | contig 13787 bp, 12 predicted proteins | sample JunL225m_MetaG_2_FD_160070 | JGI IMG/M metagenome (GOLD analysis project Ga0194047, IMG submission 160070) | Anoxic zone freshwater microbial communities from boreal shield lake in IISD Experimental Lakes Area, Ontario, Canada - Jun2016-L221-5m | ecosystem: Environmental > Aquatic > Freshwater...
TTTAAATTTGCCACTTTTTAAATTAGATAATTTTATGATTAGATAATTTGATAATTAGTTGATGGATGCTTAATGTGTTTACTTTTCATCATCTCATTATCAAATCATCTCATTAATTAGTTATACTTCGCTGTTAGTTCTTTACAAACCGATTCGAGTTTTGCAATCACATCATCACTTAAATTTCCTTTTTTAAGTTCTGCCAAAACATCTGCATGTTTGGTTTCGAGGAAGTTCAAATAATCCTTTTCAAATTCAATAATCTTATTTACCGGAACATTGGTTAACAAACCTTTTGTTCCTAAATAAATAATAGCAACTTGTTGTTCAACACGAAGAGGAGAGAACTGACCTTGTTTAAGGATCTCCACGTTACGCGCACCTTTAGCCAAAACAGCTTTAGTTGCAGCATCTAAGTCGGAACCAAATTTAGAGAAAGCTTCCAACTCGCGGTATTGAGCCTGATCGAGTTTTAAAGTTCCTGCTACTTTTTTCATTGATTTGATTTGCGCATTACCACCCACACGTGATACCGAGATACCAACGTTGATAGCGGGACGAATACCAGAGTTAAACAAGTTCGACTCAAGGAATATTTGTCCATCGGTAATGGAAATTACGTTTGTTGGAATATATGCAGATACGTCACCGGCTTGTGTTTCTATGATAGGAAGTGCAGTTAATGAACCACCACCTTTAACCAAATGTTTGATTGAAGAAGGGATGTCATTCATATCTTGAGCAATACTATCGGTAGCATTAATTTTAGCAGCACGCTCGAGTAAACGAGAGTGAAGATAAAATACGTCTCCAGGATAAGCCTCACGTCCCGGTGGTCTGCGAAGCAACAATGAAACTTCACGGTATGCCACAGCTTGTTTAGATAAATCATCATAAACAATTAAAGCCGGACGACCAGAGTCTCTAAAAAATTCGCCAATTGCCGCACCCGACATCGGAGCATAAAATTGCATTGGTGCAGGATCTGATGAAGAAGCTGCAACAATAACTGTATAAGGCATAGCACCTCTTTCTTCAAGCGTTTTAACAACCTGAGCAACAGTTGATGCTTTTTGTCCGATGGCTACATATATACAAAATACAGGTTTTCCTGCTTCGTAAAATTCTTTTTGGTTTATGATGGTATCGATACACACAGCAGACTTACCTGTTTGACGATCGCCAATAACAAGCTCACGTTGTCCGCGTCCGATAGGAATCATCGCATCAATGGCTTTAATACCAGTTTGCAGTGGCTCTTTTACCGGCTCGCGATAAATAACACCTGGAGCTCTACGCTCGATAGGCATTTCGTAAAGGTCGCCAGCAATTGGTCCTTTTCCGTCAATTGGTTCACCAAGTGTATTTACTACACGTCCAAGCATTCCTTCACCAACTTTGATGGAAGCAATACGTCCGGTACGTTTAACGGTATCGCCTTCAAGAATTGAATCAGCAGCGCCAAGCAATACTGCTCCAACGTTATCTTCTTCAAGATTTAAAACGATAGCCTGAACTCCATTAGCAAATTCAATGAGTTCTCCCGATTGAACTTTTGTTAATCCGTAAATACGTGCAATACCGTCACCCACCTGCAACACCGTACCTACTTCTTCGAGTTCAGCATCACTTTTAAAGTTGCTGAGTTGCTCTCTTATGATCGCTGAAACCTCATCAGGTCTGATCTCTACCATATACTTTATTTATTTGGAAATGTATGTGTTAATTAATTCGTGTTTTAGTTTATTGAGTTTGCCATGTATGCTGGCATCAAAAAGTTTGTCGCCCATTTGAATAACCAATCCGCCAATCAATTTAGCATCAACTGTACTTTTTAGTTCAATTTTTTTACCTGTATAGTTGCTGATAAAATGTTTGATTTCATCCGTTAGTTTTTGGTCGATTGGTTGTGCTGTTTTTACCGAAGCAATCATAATGTTGTTTAGTTCATTATAAAGTTCAATAAATACTTCTGCAATCTGGCGTAATACATTGGATCTATTCTTCCTGATAACAATTCCGAAGAAACCCATCGTGTTTTTGTGATACGTTTTTCCGAATATTTTATTAAGAACAGCCGTTTTATCACTGCCTTTAACTACAGGGCTATTAAGCATTGTTTCAATCTGGTGGTTATTCTTAAGAGTAACAACAAAATCTTTCATGTTGCCCAAAATCACATCAAGGTTCTTTTGTTCAACCGAAAGGTCGATCAGTGCTTTTGCATATCGGGCGGCTACTTTGCGTTCTGACATCTTAGTTTAACTTGATCGATTTTAAATTGTCGTTAACAAATGCTTCTTGCTGTGTGCGGTCGTCCATTTTCTTGCGAAGAATTTTCTCGGCCATATCAACAGACAAAACAGCAACCTGCGTTTTCAATTCGTTTAAAGCGTTTAACTTTTCACGTTCAATGCTATCTTTAGCATTCGTAATGATTTTTCTTCCTTCTTCATCGGCCGAGCGTTTTGCCTGAGCGATGATGGAATCTTTCATTTCGTTAGCTTCTTTAAGCATACGTTCGCGCTCGGCACGGGCCTGCGCCAAAAGTTTTTCGTTGTCGGCTTTCAACGATTCCATTTGTTTGCGTGCATTATCTGCAGCATTAATGGCTTCATTGATGGAACTTTCTCTTTCTCTAATGGAGTTGAGAATTGGTTTCCATGCAAACTTTGTAAGGATATACAACACAATACTGAATGTAATTGTCATCCAGAAAAGTAAGCCTATACCCGGTTTTACTAATTCCATACTGTTAAAATGTTTTTACGTAAATAATAAATAAGTTATAACAAGGACTCCGTTATTTACAGAGTCCTTGTGTGTGTATAACCAATTACTTAACGAAAACGATCAAAAGACAAACTACAATCGCAAAGAATGCAGCTCCTTCAACCAACGCAGCAGCAACGATCATGTTTGCTCTAAGATCACCAGAAATTTCTGGTTGACGAGCGATAGACTCGAGAGCGCTACCACCAATACGTCCGATACCGATACCAGCACCAATAGCAGCTAATCCTGCTCCGATACCAGCACCCATTTTAGCAAATCCTGGATCTGTTACAGCTTGCAATAGAATGTTTAAAATTGTCATAAGTTGTTAGTTTTAAAATTTATGTTTTTGATGAATAATTAATGATGTTCTTCTGAATGATGCTCCTCGATTGCCATACCGAAGTATAGTGCCGAAAGCAATGTAAATACATAAGCCTGTAGAAATGCTACTAGCAATTCCAAAAAACTCATAAATGTTGTAAATGCTACAGAGAATATAGAAACTCCAAAACCAAGTCCGGTGTTCATCTCAGCAAATATGAATATCAAACTAAAAAATCCCAGCATGATAATGTGCCCTGCAGTAATGTTGGCAAACAAACGCACCATCAATACAAAGGGTTTGCTAAATACACCAATCAATTCAACAATAGGCATAAGTGGCACTGGGAATTTTAACCACCATGGAACTCCAGGTGTATTAATAATGTGTATCCAATATTCTTTTTTAGCACTAAATGATGTAATGGCAAAAGTGAATAATGCCAATATCATTGTGATGGAAATATTTCCTGTAACGTTTGCTCCACCCGGAAAGAAGGGAATCAAACCAAAAATATTATTGAAGAATATGAAAAAGAATATGGTTAATAAATAGGGGAGATACTTTTCGTATTTTTTACCAATAGAAGGAATTGCAACTTCATCACGTATAAAAAATATAAGTGGCTCAACAAATGATTGAATGCCTTTTGGTGCAACTATACCGTTGCGTTTATAACTTCCGGCTATCGAAAGCATGATCCATAACAACGCAAATACAGCAATAAACATAGCTGCTACGTTTTTGGTAATCGATAGGTCGTAAAAATCATCGTTACCGTTTTCGGCAATTATTTTACCTTCTTCAATTTTGTATCCTTGGTAAACTTCGCCTTCATGTAAATGTGATGATGAGAAAACATGCAATCCACTTGCATCTTTAATTATTACTGGAAGCGGAATAGAAATATGGTTATGACCAATTGTTGCAATGTGCCAATCGTGTGCATCGGCAATATGCTCCATAATAAGTTTACCTGCATCTAATTTAGCTTCTTTGTGTTCTTCTGCAGGTTTGTGTTCAGCAGATGTTTCTGCGGTATTAACAGATGAGTCGGCAACAACGTTTTCAACATTTTGCTGGGTTTCTTTTATCGGCTCGTTGGCATAAACTACTTTTACGCCAGCATAACCAACATACAATAGTATGATAAAAGTTGGAATTAAATATCTGAAAATCTTACGGTTACTCCTCGCCATTCAAGCTTTTTATTTTTTTAAATCGGGGCGCAAGGTAATCACAAGGAAATAAATTTCAAAAGATGTGTAAAAGAAATACAGTAAAATATATGCAACCATGAAATGCACTTGTTGTTCGGGATAAAAAAACAAGTAAATACCCAAAGGAAAAATGGAGAAAATAAATCGGATACCGATGGCACTATAAGTACGTGTAATAAATGTTTTATTGTTTTTTTTAGCACCCGAGTTGGTTATAAAATAGGTTAGTGCAGCCAGCGCAAAAAAGTAAACAATGGCTGGCCAAATCATGATACTTAAATTGATACCGATATGACTGTACTGAATTAGGGCAGCAAAAATGGCTAAGATGACGGTGAAAATGATTAAGCGTTTGTAAAAATTGTGTTGCATGACAGCAAAGGTATATTTTAAAGGAAAAGTAAAAAGACGATTATGTCATAAAATAACGCAATGCCGAAAAAAACTGCTTTTACTAAAAACAGTTTAATGGTTAAATGCGATAAAAAAAGCCGATTCCAAAACTGAGAAATGGAGTTTCATATTCAAAAGTGGGAAAAGTTTGTGAAGTGTTCTTTGCTTCTCTTTCGTAATGTAATTGTAAAACAGTTCCAAAATCGATGTCCATCCCAAATTTATTTGAGAAATTAAATTCTCTACCAATGCGAGGGTTTAAGAATAAAATTTTTTCAATTGATACTTCATTTTCAAATCGCATAAAACTCAAACCAAATCTTCCATACCATTTAAGACTGTCGGCTAATTTCTTAGGTTCACCAAACTTGTATCGAATATCACTTGAAATGGTAATGGAATGAGTGTTTTTTAATGGTATCGAACCAACAGATAAGCCAACTTCTACTTTATTTAATTGATAATTTACACCAACATAAATTTGGTCGGGAGATCCTATTCCACCAGATATTTTTATTTTTTCATTTTGCGCAAACACTTGAACAACGAAGCCCAAAGTAAAAGCAACTATGATTATAAATTTACTCCGAAAATTTGATAGGTAAATTGTCATATCATCAAATTATCTCATTATCTCATCATCTCATCATCTACTTCACCGGCTTTTTCAAAAACTCTTTAACAGTAACATACATAGCAATAAAAAGCGAGAGCAATACGCCAATGAGGGTAAACACTGGAAATTTCCATGATAAATAGTCGTCAAGATATTTTCCGCCAAACGTACCGGCAACAATGATTACAATCATTTGTAATGCGATGTTGCTGTATTTGATAACCTGATTATAAGGCTTGTTTTGCGGGGTTTTCAAAAGATTTAGCGGTCTGCTCTTCGTTGTTTATTTTCTTCAAAGTGTTCTTATTATCTTTCATCTGGCATTTACCATTAAACTCGGCACCAGCTTCGATAATCAGTTTTGTAGAAACAATATCGCCATTAATTTTGGCTGTATTTTTTACGATAAGTAATTCCTGAACAAATATATTTCCGTTTACTTCACCCGATATCTCAATGTTCACTGATTTTACATCACCATCAACGCGAGATGTTGGTCCGAGCACCAAACGTGCTTTTGACGAAACATACCCTTTAACCGTTCCATCTATTCTCAAGTCTCCTTCAGAATTTAAGTCTCCGGTTACGGTGGTTCCAGCGTTAATAATATTGAGGTTATTTGGATTGAAATTGTTTGAGGCGTTGTTGTTTCCTTTTAAAATTCCCATGATTCTATTTTTCATTTAAAAATTAATAAACTTTTCGGGATTAACGGGATTTCCGTTAGCCCAAATTTCAAGGTGAAGATGCGGTCCTGTTGATAATTCGCCCGAATTTCCAACTATCGCAATGGCATCACCTGCATTCACAAATGTACCAACTTTTTTTAATAATACTGCATTGTGCTTGTATACCGAAATCACATTGTTTTTATGCTGAATAGCCATGATGTTTCCAGTTTCGGGTGTCCAGGTAGAAATGACTACTCGACCATCAAGAACTGATTTTACAGGTTCGTTAGGTTTAGTTACCACATCAACCGCATAATGGTCGTTTGTGTAATCAAAAGCATTGCTCACAATGCCAGTAACCGGACTAAAAAAGCTCAGGTTTTCAATCGAGGGTGTTTTGGCATCACCATCTTCAACCGAGTAATTATCCTTGGTCATCTCTTCAAAATCTTTCTTGAATTTATCGTCAAGCTCATACTTTTTGTCGAGTTGTGCATCGCTGGTTTTTTTATCAATTGGAACCACAATAGTATCTCGCTCATCAATATTATCATTCATAATATTGAGCATATTTTTATAATACGATTCTCTGTCACTTAAGGCTTTTTGAAGTGAATCGGTTTCGAAAACCAATTTGGCAACTTTATGTTTTGTTTCGGTATCGGTATATCCGGGGATGTATTCGCGTAATGGCGTAAATACAATGAGCATAATTAATATGGTGGCAAAAAATACCAGAAACGAACTGAAACCAACAAACACATTCATAGGAGTAAGACTAAACGAAAATTTCTCTTCGTAAGTCGTATCGTTGATGAGTACAATTCGGTACTTATCCTTCAGTTTGTGTAAGAGTTTCTTTTTTGGTTTCTCCATTTTTAGCTGTTCAAAACAAATTATTTTATCACCAATCGCAAATGAAATACAATATTCCTTTTGTTTTAGCGGCAATAAAATATTTTTGTGGTTTCGAAGTTAACTCTTTTGTTTAGTGTTAGCCGATTTATCGTTTGCAAGTTTACTTTTTTTTTGAACAGATTTAAAGCAACATATATTTTTATTTTACTGCTCGTAATGCTGGCAGTTAACTACGCATGTAATCCAACTCGCGATAGGTGGATTAACCGCAAATGGCACACGCTTACAGGTCATTACAACGTTTATTTTAACGGTGAGAAAAAATTTAATGATGCCATGGAAACGCTTGAAAAAGGGCATCAAGATGATTTTACAAATGTGCTCGAAGTATTTCCTTATGGCAATGAGGTATCGCAAAAAGGAATAAGCGGAGTGATGGATGAAGTAACCAAAAAAGCTTCACTCACTATTCAAAATCATAATGTGGGCTCGTTTTCGGATAATGCGTATTTATTGATGGGAAAGTCGCAATACTTTAAACGCGATTATTATGCTGCTCTCGAACCTTTTCAATACATCAATTCAAAATATAAAGACAAAGGCCTGAGGCCAATTTCTACTTGTTGGGTAGCACGTTGCTACATGGGATTGAATAAAGAAGGTGAAGCCGAAGCAGTGATGGGATTGCTGTTAAATGAAGTTGATCCGATTCAGTTGGAAGGTAAATTAGCCAATTCGCCTTCGAAAAGTGTTAAAGTTTCTGCACAAGATAAAGCCGATATTTATGCCACTGCTGCCGAGATTGCCATCAAACAGCAAAATTATCCGAAGGCAATCGAAAAACTAACGGTTGCTTTAGATAATCAAACCGGCAAACCACGCAGAATTCGTTACACATATATTCTTGCACAGCTTTATCAAATGCAAGGAAAGACAAAAGAGTCGAACAAATATTTTAAGAAAGTATTGCACATGCTGGCACCATACAGTTTTGAATTTAATGCCAGTATTAATTTAGCCAAATCGTACGACTCAACCGATAAATCAGCTGTTAGAAGTGTTAGACGTTCGTTAAAGCGAATGCTCAATGATGATAAAAATGATGGATTGTATGATCAGATTTATTTTGAGTTAGGTAACCTTGAGTACAAAGAAAAAAACTTCCCTGCTGCCATCAAAAATTACAAACTTGCTGCTTCAAAAAGTACTAAAAATCCCAACCAAAAAGGACTTTCGTATTTGGCACTTGCCAATATTTTTCTTTCACAGCCTGAGTATAAATTAGCTCAAGCATATTATGATAGCGCAGCCAATTCGTTTAAGCCCGATTACAAGGATTACGAAAAAATAATGGCAAAGAAAACGGTGTTGTCTGAGTTAATCAGCAACCTAGTTGTAATCGAAACAGAAGACAGTTTGCAAAAACTATCGATGCTTACCAAAGAGCAACTCGAAAAGAAAATTGACGGATGGATATTATCGGCAAAACAATTAGCCGAGCAAAAAGCAAAAGCAGATAAAAAGCGCAAGGAAATAGAGAAATCAAATGAACTGAATCAGGGTATTCCAATGTCGGCTCCGTCTCTTGCTTTTGGCGGTGATGGCGGAGCGCAATGGTATTTTTATAATCAGGCAATTGTTGTTGGTGGTACTCAAGAATTTTTTAGTGTGCGAAAATGGGGGCAACGTGCCAATACCGATTTTTGGAGAATTGCTGCCCGCGAAAAAGAATCAGCTTCAACAGATCAAGCAGGAAATAAAGTAAATGTCGACAGTACTGCAACCGACAGTGTTGAAGAGGAAGATCCTGGAAAAGATAAAAAGGAAGATTTGAAAAGTTCGATTTCAACTGATAAGAAAGCATGGGTTGCCAATGTGCCATACAGCGATGAAGAAACAAAAAAATCGAATGATAAAATTCTTGAAGCTTATTACAACATTGGTTTGGTTTACGATGAAAAGTTGAACGACCAGAAAGAAGCTGCCAATGATTTTCTTGAAATGCTTAAACGTTTTCCGGGAAGCAGTTACGAGCCCGAAGTGTATTATCGCCTATACAAAATTTATTCGAAGCATAAATTCACACAAACAAAAGCCGAAGAGTTTAAAACGAAACTGATTACAAAATATCCCGAAAGCCCATACGCACTTATTTTACAAAACAAGGGTTTGAAAACAGCCGATAATGATGCCAATAAAGAATTGGTTAAGTTTTATGAAGTTATGTATGGTGTGTATCTTGATGGAAATTACGAGCAGGTGAAAGTTAAAAAAATGGAAGCCGATAAAAAGTTTCCGGGAAATTCGTTACAAGCAAAATTTGAATTGCTCAACACGCTTGCAATTGGTAAAACCGAATCGCTTGATAACTTCAAAACAGCGTTACTATCTATTACCAAAGAATACCCAAAAACAGATGTTGCCGATAGGGCTCAGAATATTCTCGACTTTATCAAAAAACAATCACTTGCAAAACTACCCGACTCGTTAAGACAAGATCTTGAACCCGATTTTATTATTGAGCAAACAGGCGGGCAATGTTATGTGCTTGTAATTAAAGACGACAAAATTGATATCCCGGATGTTGTTACTAAAATGACTCAGTTTAACGAGGAATACCATCAGTTTGATAACCTAAGAACAAACTCTATTATGTCTGGTGAAGGTTATCAGTTAATCATGATAAGAGAGTTTACCGATTATCAAAAAGCATTGGCATATATAAAAGATGTTGATATGCTTGATTACATTCGTAAGATGTTAAAAATTCAAGGACCATTCAAACATTTTATCATCTCAACCAATAATTTAAAAAAGGTTTTGAAAGATAAGAAGGTAGATAGTTACGAAAAGATTTTTAGCAAACAATATACTCCTCCTACAAGTCCTCAAATTAATAAGCAACTTCCCAAATAATGAGTCTCAAGGAATATTTTTTTAACAGCCGGTTTCGCAAACTATTTATGTGGATGTGGGTTGGTATTTTTTCTGCATTAACATTATTCGGAATACTTATCATGTTTGTTAGCTGGGGATGGTTTGGAGAGCTTCCTGCTCTCGAAGAATTAGAAAATCCGAAAACATATTTAGCATCCGAAATTTATTCGGAAGATGGCGTTTTGCTTGGTAAATATTATTTGCAAAACCGCTCCAATGCAAGCTTTAATGAAATCAGTCCGAATGTTTTTAATGCATTAATTGCAACCGAAGATATTCGTTTTTATGATCATCCCGGTATTGATTTTCGTGGTGCGTCATCCATTGTTTTATATGCGATGATTGGAAAAAAACGTGGTGCGAGTACCATTACTCAACAGCTTGCGAAAAATTTATTTCCGCGTAAGAAATTTGATAATGTAATTAACAAAGCCACAACTAAACTGAAAGAATGGATTACTGCCGTTAGGATAGAACAACGCTATACAAAAGAGGAAATCATCACCATGTATTTAAACACCGTTGAGTTTGGTGGAAATGCTTTTGGTATACGTTCGGCATCTAAAACATTTTTCGGAAAACAACCTTCAGAACTCGAACAAAATGAGGCTGCACTTTTAGTTGGCATGTTAAAAGGAATCACCAAATTTAATCCGATACGAAATGCAGAAAAAGCATTAGGCAGAAGAAATACTGTTTTAGAGCAAATGAATAAATATGATTTTATTTCGGATGCAGCGTATGATACTTTAAGCAAGAAACCCATTGTGCTCAATTACCAAGAAGAAGATCACAACGAAGGATTAGCACCTTATTTCCGTGAGCATTTGCGAATGGAATTATTACAATGGTGCGAAGACAATGGCTACAATTTGTATAAAGATGGATTGAAAATTTACACCACCATCAACTCAAAAATGCAATTAATGGCAGAGCAATCTGTTCATCAGCATTTGAGTGATATGCAACGTAAATTTTATAATCATTGGAAAGGAAAAGAACCATGGGGAAGATTTACTGAATTGATAACTGCAGGTGTTCATAGAAGTGATCGTTATAGGATTTTAAAATTGGAAGGAAAGAGTGAAGATGATATCATGAAAGAATTTAACAAGCCTGTTCATATGAAAGTATTTTCGTACACACGTGGTGAAATTGATACGGTGATGACTCCGCTCGATTCGGTAAAATATTATAAATACTTTTTGCAATGTGGTTTTATGAGCATGGATCCCACAACAGGATATGTGAAAGCTTGGGTAGGAGGAATCAATCATAAATATTTTAAATACGATCACGTAAACATCAATTCAAAACGTCAGGTAGGTTCAACATTTAAACCAATTGTTTATACATTGGCAATGGATAATGGTTGGAGTCCGTGTTTTATCGCTCCCAATCAGCCTGTACAATTTGAAGGCTATCCTGATTATGATCCTCAAAATGCAGATGGAAAATATGATCAGCCCGAGATGACTTTGTATCGAGGATTGCAATTTTCGGTTAATAGAATTGTGATGTTTATCATGAAACAACTTGGTCCGAATGCTCCTCAATCGGTTATCGAACTTGCACGTAAAATGGGAATTAAAAGTGATTTGCCTCCATATCCATCTATTGCATTAGGAACAGCAGATCTTTCGGTTTATGAAATGGTAGGAGCATACTCAACATTTGCGAATAAAGGTGTGTGGACCGAGCCAATTTATCTCAAACAAATTGTCGATAAAAAGGGAAATGTTGTAAAAGTAACAATACCGAAAACCGTTGAAGCCATTAGCGAACCCACTGCATACATTATGGAAAAAATGTTGGAGCGAGTAACAGCTCACGGAACTGCTGCAAAAATTAAATACCAATATTTAATACCGGGTGCCGTTGGCGGAAAAACAGGAACTACGCAAAGTTATAGTGATGGTTGGTTTATTGGTATTACACCGAGTTTGGTTAGCGGATGTTGGGTTGGATGCGAAGACAGAGCTGTTCATTTTCGTAGCATGGATTTAGGTGCAGGCGGTGCAATGGCAATGCCTATTTGGGGTTATTACATGCAAAAAATTACAGCCGATAAAACTTTGTTTAAAATTCAACCTGAATTTGAATTGCCCAAACAACCCATTACAGTTGAAATGAATTGTGATGAGTACAACAAAGAAGATGTTAAAAAATTGGAGTTGATTGAAGAGTAATTTTATGAAGAAGATAATTGTTTTAGGTTCGGGCATGGTTGGTTCTGCAATTGCCATCGAGCTTTCTAAAAAGTTTAACGTTACTGTTGCCGATTTAAATCTTCAAAATCTTGAACGTGCAAAACGCAAATGCACTGTGTTAAACATTTTACAAATTGATGTTACCGATAAAAAAATATTAAGCGAAACGCTTTCAGGTTTTGATTTAGTTGTTTGTGCAGTGCCAGGTTTTTTAGGCTTTCGCACGCTTCAAACAATTATCGAAGCGAAAAAAAATGTGGTAGATATTTCTTTCTTTCCCGAAAATGCACTCGAGTTAAACGAGCTGGCAAAACAACATCAAGTTACTGCGATTGTTGATTGTGGTGTAGCTCCAGGTTTAGATAATATTATTTTAGGTTACTACAACGAATTCATATCAATTACTGATTTTGAATGTTTGGTTGGCGGATTGCCTGAAGTAAAAAAATGGCCATTTAATTATAAAGCGCCATTCTCACCAATTGATGTAATTGAAGAATATACGCGACCTGCTCGCTATGTTGAAGATGGGAAATTAATTACAAAAGCAGCGCTTACCGATTGTACACTTCATGAATTTGAACATGTTGGTCAGCTCGAATCGTTCAATTCTGATGGGTTGCGTTCGCTTATTTTTACGCTTCCTCATATTTTAAATATGAAAGAAAAAACATTGCGCTACCCTGGACATTCAGAATATATAAGGGTTTTGAAAGAGAGTGGTTTTTTTAGTGAAGTGAAAATTTCTGTGAACGGTCATGATATTTCGCCATTACAATTTACCAGCAAAATACTTTTTAATGAGTGGAAACTAGGAGAGGATGAACAAGAATTAACGGTGATGCGAGTTACTGTTAAAGGGATTGATAAAAGTGGTGCGCAGCAAAATATTGTTTTCGAAATTTTTGATCGTTTTGATGACGTAACCCAAACTTCATCAATGGCTCGAACAACAGGTTATACAGCTTGTGCGGCAGTTCATATTTTTATGGATGGACTGTTTTCAGATAAAGGAGTTTTTCCTCCTGAGTTAATTGGTAAGCATGAAAACTGTTTTCATTTTGTGCTCCATTATTTGAGAGAAAAAGGTATTCAAATCGAAAAGAAAAATTAGCCTTTTGCCAATCGGTGCATTTGAAAAATGAGTGCTGCGAAGATTAAAAATGCGACAGCCTGATGTGTTACACCAAGCCAAACAGGCACACTAAATAACAGTGTAAAAATTCCCAATGTGATTTGCAAATTCAAAATTACAAACGATATATTAATGGCAAATTGTTGTTGCGAAGAAAGATTTAGTTCGTTTCTTTTTCGAGAAAACCACATCCAACTTACCAAGCAAAAAATGATTAAGGCAATTGTTCGATGTATAAATTGAACGACAGACATATTGCTGAATAAACTTTCAAACCCTTCATTTTGAAATGAAGCTGTAACAGCCGAAGCAATCCATTCATCGCCCATCTTGGGCCATGTGTTAAAAATATGTCCTGCATGTAAACCTGCTACAAAAGCTCCGTATGTAATTTGAATAAGTAACAATAATAAAGTAAGGATACTTATCATCAACATATTTTTTGACGCTGGACTTTTGTTTGTGTTTTCAAATTGTAAATCGAGTGCAACCCAAAAAATATATCCGAAAGTAATAAATGCATTGACTAAATGTATTGCCAAACGATAATGACTCACAAATGGATTGTCAACCAATCCGCTGCTCACCATATACCAGCCCAAAAAACCTTGCCATGCACCAAGCATGAAAATAAATAGGAGTTTAGG
>Ga0194047_10001574_pt1 | contig 13782 bp, 13 predicted proteins | sample JunL225m_MetaG_2_FD_160070 | JGI IMG/M metagenome (GOLD analysis project Ga0194047, IMG submission 160070) | Anoxic zone freshwater microbial communities from boreal shield lake in IISD Experimental Lakes Area, Ontario, Canada - Jun2016-L221-5m | ecosystem: Environmental > Aquatic > Freshwater...
GAACAGTATCGTGAAACACTAAATAAAATTGAAGAGTTGATCAATATTCGTTCGGTGTTTGGTGAAGACAGGTTTGAAAATTTTGTAGAAGTTGAAAAAAGTTTAAGTGCAGGAGGAAATCAATTTTTAAATGATTTGATGGTTGCTATTAAAGAAAAAAATATAGTTCAGCTCTTTTATAAAAGCTTTAGTTCAGATAAAGAAAAGATGTATGATTTTTTGCCCTTTGTATTAAAAGAATATCGAAACAGATGGTATGTTACCGGAAAAAATAAAGCTACCGAAAGTATTGTCACATTTGCCCTAGAGCGAATTCATAAAATTATTTTAACTGAAGAACATTTTAAAAAAGACACAACTTTCAGCGCGAAAGAATATTTTAAATACTCGTTTGGCATTTCGGTAAATAATCAATTTAAACCTGAAAAAATAGTATTGAAATTTGATGTCAATCAAGCACCGTTTATAAAAAGTCAGCCATGGCATCAATCACAAAAAATTATTTCTGATACAAAAAAGGAGTTCAAAATTGAATTGACAGTTATTCCTTCTTACGAACTCAAAGCGCAAATATTAAGTTATGGTGCAACCGTTGAAGTGCTCAAGCCATCTTATCTAAGAGAAGAAATGCTTAATACATTTACAAACTCTTTAAAAAGATATCACTAAAAAAGAAGTATTTTTGGTCACATTAAATTTCAAAAAATGAAAAAAGTATTTCTATTTATTATCCTTTTTGTTTTATACTCACACAACAATTTTTCAAACGCCCAATGCACTCCCGACAATGCAATTTATACAACAGGTAGTTATTTGTATCCTGCAGTGTTACCGTTTGCTACAGCAACCATTCCATACAATCAAATTCTCACCTTTAGAGTGCCAAAGGATACAACCATAAATTATGGAGGATTAACAGTCCCAGTTCATGTTGATTCGGCACAATTAATTTATATCACAGGAATACCAGCAGGCTACACTAAGCAATGCAATAAAACAACATGTACATGGGATGGAGGAACTTTAGGTTGTGCTCTCTTGAGTGGAAACAGCGACACAACAAAAGTGGGTTCCTATCCAATGTGGGTTTATATTTATACCTGGTTTGAGTTTGGAGTTACACCTCCTTATTCATTTGGTACTCGAATTGATTCAAGTCTTTATACGTTTAAGATTTTATCTCCGACAGGAATTTTCTCCATCGAACCCATTCTTCAATTAAACGCATATCCCAATCCGGTTACCAATATTTTAACTATTGAATTGACAGATATTTATTCAAAGAAGAATAGTGTTGAAGTTTTTGATCCAATTGGAAGAAGAGTATTTATAAAAGAGTTTGAGAGAATGCCAGCTTATCAACTAACTGAAAAAATTGATATGTCAACATTTTCAAATGGGCTGTATACAGTTGTATTAAGAACAGATGATAAAGTAAGCATCAAGAAAATTCTACGTAATTAAAAACGCATTTTAAATTGTAGATTGAAGGTTCTGGGAGGCTCCATTCTTGCAGGCCTGATAGAGTATTCAACATTATCAAGATTGTTTATTAAAAATGCTGCAGTTACGTTTTGGCTAATATCATAACCAAAGCGGATGCTCTGAACCCAATCTCCGCTTTGGTGTGCATTGAGGTAATCAGAATAGCCAACTAAGAGATCAAGCCGTGCATCCACTTTATCAAAAGAACTGTAATAGTTTGCACTGTATCCAAACATAAATTTTTTATAAAAAAATTCAATATCTGACTTTACCAATTTGCGATTTCTATATGCTAGTGTTTTTAACTTGTCAGAGCTATTAAAATCATTATAAGTTCGTAAAAAACCACTCATATAATTACCAAAATTTTGTAATGCAGGATCAGTAATCAAGTCAACAGGATAAATGTAGGTGTAGCCACACAAAGTACGAATACCCAATTCACCAATTTTTCCGGAACCCTCAAGGGTTAATTCAGCACCGGCAGTTCGTGTGTAATCAATATTGATAGCTTTAAAACCAATTACTGCATCCTTAGTTGTAACCGTAACTTTTGGAGGAATTGTTGAACTGTCTACATTGATTTTATATGACGCAGGCTCCCATTGGTCAAAATGAAATTCAATCAGGTTACGATACTCTTGCCAGAAAAAAGCAAAATCAATACTGGCGTTAAAATTATTTCCAACTGAAAAACCTTGTTTAACTCCCAACTCTGTGTACCACCCGCGCTCACTTTTTAAATCAGGGTTCGGTAAAACAGAAAGTGATTTTACGTTATCTTGAACATATCTTTCTGCAATTGTTGGGAAGCGATATCCTTCTCCATAAGTAAGCCTCAAGAAAGTTTTTTGCCTAGGTTGATAATTCACTCCCGCTCTAAATAATGGCCGAACAGTTTCTTGAATAGCGCCTAGCGCATTGAATTCATATCGAAGTCCTGCATTGAAATTAAAATTTTGATATTGATATTCAGCTTGAGTAAATGCGGCAGCTGAATAACCCGAATGATCACCAGGATACACATTTCCTGCAGCCCACATCCTTGAAAAATAAGCTCCGCTTGTTGTGGTAAATCCTTTAAACCAGAATTTCTGAAGATTAATGTCTAATGCTTGAGTATTGGCAATTGCATTATTTAGGTTATTGGTGTATTGAGTGGTATCAACAAAACGAGTGATGTTATAATGTTGCAAACGAAGAGTAAGAGTGTAGTTGTTAGGCTTAGTATATGAGATATAAGGGTCAATCGACCAAATACGATAAAAATCTTGCCCGGTTGAGCCGAGCCAAGGTTTATAATACCCTGAATCTCCTCCACCCCAAAGAAAAAAACGGCCTGCTTTTTTAAACATTGTGTTTACGCTCAGTCCAACTTGCAATCCTTTGATTTTTTCAAAACGATATCTTGTTTTCAAATAAAATCGAGCGCGATAAGAATCATTTTGTTGAATAAAACTTCTTTGCATATCTACGTTTCCACTAGCAATTAGATCGAATTGCCCGAACTTTTGCTTATGAGAAAAAAAAGCACCACTGTTAAAAGGTTGGGAAGTTTGCTCCCACCAAATTCCTTCTTTTGTTCTAGGGTTGTTCATTATTCCCTGATAGGTTTGTATTTTTGTTTCAGGCTTTATTGTTGGCCATCCTGTATTCAATGTGACAGTTCCACTCGAGGCAGAAGATCCGTATAAAACAGATGATGGACCTTTAAGCACTTCAATGTTTTCAGCAGCTTCAATGGGTAAAAAATCCCATTGTACATCTCCAACATCGGGTCCCATTAATGGCATTCCATCTAGCATTACCATCACACGACTCCCAACATTATACGACCAACCCACACCCCCTCTAATTATAGCTTGTCCTTCAATAACACTTACTCCCGGCACTTTATTCAAAATCTCAGATAGATTATTTGCATTACTACTTGATATTAGATGCTGGTCGATAGAAACGATAGACACTGTTTCTTTAGCCAATATCTTTTCTTGTTTACTACTTGAAACAACAACAGTATTCAGTTGATTCGTAAATGGTTCGAGGTAAAATTTCAGATTTAAACTTTCTTCAAGACCGATATTTATGGTTTGAAATAGAGAGGCATAACCAACTTTTGAAATCGCAATTTTATATTTTCCTGCATCAACTTTGATTTTAAAAAAACCTAAGCTATCCACTTTAGTAGCATTTAAATGATTGATTTTTACTGATGCAAATGAAAGAGGAATGCCAGTTTTAGCATCAATCACATGCCCGCTAATTAAAGACTCTTGAGCGATCAAGCTACTTGTAAAAAGAAATAAAGTAAAGATAAAAAGGAAAAACTTTTTCATTAAATATAAAATCATGCACAATATAAAGGATATTTTAAAAATCGATAATCAATATTTAAACTATTGCGATAAGTCAGCATTTAAACTGACTAATATCATCTTGTTAAATCAACATAATTTCGCATTTTTTGTGTTTGGATTTTGTTTCAAACAGTTCTCAAAATTTTGTCATAAATATTTTGTCGATTGCCAAAAACAAATACTAATTTTACACGTTTTTATACACAACAAGAAATAATGTTCCTTATGGATAAGTTGAAAGATAAGTTTGCAGAAGTAGCCCTACCTAAAGCCGTTAAAATCAAAGAATACATAAAAGCCAATGGTGATTTTGTATTAGGTCAATACAATCTTGATTCTGTTTTTTCAGGAGAAAAAGGAATGATAGGTTTAATAACCGAAACGTCTTTATTAGATCCAGAAGAAGGAATTCGATTTAGAGGATATAATATTCCAGAGTTACAAGTTAAACTTCCTAAAGTTAAAGGCGGAAGTGAGCCTATTCCAGAAGGCATTTTTTATTTGATGCTAACAGGAGAATTGCCAACAGACGAAGATGTTCATGATATTACGAACAATTTAGCACGTAGAGCAATTGTTCCTAAACATGTTTTTAATGTGATTGATTCATTTCCGATTAGTGCACATCCAATGACCCAATTTTCAGCGGCAATAATGGCACTTCAAACCGAATCAGAATTTGCAGAAGCATATCGAAACGGAATGAACAAAAAAGATTATTGGGAATTCACCTATGAAGATACGATGAATTTGATTGCACGTTTACCACGTGTTGCAGCATATATTTATAGAAGAACGTACAAAAATAGCGATCATATTGAACCGAATGCAAAACTAGATTGGGCAGGAAACTTTGCTCATATGTTAGGTTATAAAGATGAAGCATTTAAAGAATTGATGCGCTTATACATGACAATCCATTCAGACCACGAAGGAGGAAATGTTTCAGCACATAGCACACATCTTGTTGGTTCAGCATTAAGTGATCCATATCTTTCATTGTCGGCAGGAATGAACGGACTTGCTGGTCCTTTACACGGATTGGCAAATCAAGAAGTAATTCGTTGGGTACTTGATCTTCAAAAAGAATTAGGTGGCGGAAAACCAAGTAAAGATCAAATCAAAGCGTATATCCTAAAAACAATTAGCGATGGAAAAGTAATACCTGGTTACGGCCATGCAGTACTTCGCAAAACAGATCCTCGCTTTACTGCTCAAATGGAGTTTGCTAAAAAGCATATGCCGCATGATGAGCTTGTAAATATTGTTTGGGATATTTATGAAATTGCTCCTGAAGTTTTAGGAACCATCAGTAAAATTAAAAATCCATGGCCAAATGTTGATGCACATTCAGGCGCATTACTTGTTCATTATGGAATGATTGAATATGACTTTTATACTGTTTTATTTGGCGTATCAAGAGCGTTGGGTGTTTTGGCCTCACTTATTTGGGACAGAGCACTTGGATTGCCACTAGAGCGTCCAAAATCAGTTACCTTTGACTGGATTCAAAAAACGATAGACGCTAAAAAAGTTTCTTCTTAATGAGAAAAAAAATAATACTTATCATCGCAGCCGGATTGTTTTTACTACACTCCGGCTGTGGTTTTTATTCTCACACCGGTGCATCAATTCCTCCTGATGCCAAAACATTTTCGGTAAGTTATATAGCAAATACAGCTAGCACAATTGCACCTACATTAAGTCAAACTTTTACTGAAAAACTCAAAACAAAAATTTTAAATGAAACCCAGCTTAAACTTTCAACATCAGAATCTGATTTTCAATTCAGCGGAAAGATAATTGATTATAAAACCGCACCAGTTGCCGTTCAAAGCAATAATATTAACGCAGTAAACAGGCTTACAATAACAGTTTCAATTACTCTTGAAAATAAATTAGACGAAAAAAAAAACTACACAGAATCCTTTTCAGGTTTTGCTGACTACTCGGCCACACAAAATTTATCGTCTGTTGAAAATGATCTAATCATTCAGGTTTCCGACCTAATTGTTCAGAATATTTTTAACAAAACTTTTGTTAATTGGTGAGACGGTTTTTTTTATTTTACTTCGTGAGTTCAAACTGTAATCTTGAACAAAGTAGAATTCTCTTCTTTAATTGAAAATCCAAAACTCCTTGATAAATCTCATATCACGGCTTTAAAAAATATTGCTTCTGATTTTCCATATTTTCAGGCAAGCCATATTTTATTAGCTAAAGCACTTTTCAACGAAAATCATTATGAGTTTGAAAAGCAACTTAAATCAACAGCCCTGATTGTTTCTGATCGAGAAGTGTTGTATCGGTTTTTGCATGATATTGATGTAGAAGAAAAGATTGACGAGACAAGTTTTATTAGTTCGGTTGAACAAGAAATTGCTGAAATATCAGAAACTGTAAATCAGCAACCAATTGAAGAAATTTCAGAAACTATTTTAGAGATAACTCAAGTAGAAATTAATGAAGAGATTGAAGTTATATTTGAAAAAACAGAACCAGGTTATTATTCTAAGAATGAAAAGCATTCATTCACTGAATGGTTACTCCTTGATACAGAAAAGATAAAAGAAGAAATCATTGAGCAGAAAGTTGAAGATAAAATCTCTGAAAATAGTGAAACAAACGAACCTCTAAAACCATCAAGCAACGTTCATGAATTTGAATCGATACTTGATAAATTTATCAGAGAAAATCCGAGTATCAGTAGGCCAAAAGCAGAATTCTTTAATCCGGCAAACATGGCAAAGCAAAGTAATGAAGATGACGAAGACCTTGCTACAGAGACTCTTGCCAATATTTACTATACGCAAGGAGCCTTTAAAAAAGCGATAAGAACATACGAAAAATTATGCTTGATATATCCTCACAAAATGTCTTACTTTGCCGACCTTATTCAAAAAATTAAACAAGAAAATAAAAACGATTAATTATGTTCCTATTCTTATCAATATTAATAATTTTAGCATGTGTTCTTTTAACACTTGTTGTATTAATTCAAAATCCTAAAGGCGGAGGTATAGCTGCTAACTTTATTGCCCCTCAACAAATTATGGGAGCAAAACGCTCAACGGATGTAGTTGAAAAAGCAACTTGGATTTTGGCAGTTATTCTGATTTCATTTTCGTTGATGTCGAATTTCTTCCGTCCATCAGGTGAAGCAGAAACAGTAACTAAAGAATCAAAAATTAAAGAAAACACAGAAAATGCTCAAGTTCCTTCAATGCCTCAGCAACCGCAACAACAACAAGGTCAGCCAGCAGGAGCACAACCACAGCAAAAATAATTTGTAGAGATTTATCCTATTTAAAACCGGCTTTAAGTCGGTTTTTTTATTTTCATTGATTTAAACACTAATTTGTGCATCAAATGATATCACAAAATCTTTTAAATGAAATGGAATCCATTCTAAGCATACCGATTAAAAAAGGTGAAAGTGTTTGGATTGCTGATACAGCAAGAGTTTTCGGGAAAATTATTTTGGGTGATGAATGCTCAGTTTGGTTCGGTGCCGTTTTGCGAGGTGATAACGATTGGATAAAAGTTGGAAACAAAACTAATATTCAAGACAATGTTGTGATTCATGTTGACGAAGGATTTCCAACAACAATTGGCAATGAGTGCATTGTTGGTCACGGTGCAATTATTCATGGTGCAACGCTTGGAAATAATGTATTGGTTGGAATGCATGCCACCATTTTAAACGGAGCAACAATTGGCAATTTTTGTATTATTGGCTCTAATGCGTTGGTTACCGAAAATGCTGTTATACCTGATTATTCGGTGGTAATGGGAACACCTGCAAAAGTGGTAAAACAACTATCAGAAATTCAAATTGAAAATGTAAAACAAAACGCAATGAATTATGTGAAGCTGAGTAAAGAGTATATCAAACATTGGAAATAATTCAATCAACTTTTCTCACTAATATTGCTCATCGAAAAAAATAATTATGGCAACTAAATTAAAAAAAGAATCTGCATCCGAACTGGAATCAATAAAAGATTTTAAAAAGTTTCGAATCGCAATTATAGTATCCGAATGGAACAGTGAAATCACCTTTGCCATGATGAATGGAGCTATTGATTTTTTGACTTCAAAAGGTGTGAAAGAGAAAAATATTTCAGTACACAAAGTACCTGGAGCATATGAGTTGGCGCTTGGTGCACAGTTTTGTGCCGATAATAAAAATGTTGATGCTATCATTACTTTGGGTTGTGTGATTCAAGGCGAAACGCGCCACTTTGATTTTATTTGTGACGCTTGTGCTAATGGAATAATGAATGTTTCGCTTACGTTTAACAAACCCGTTGCATTTGGAGTTTTAACAACTGAAAATGAAAAGCAAGCAAAAGAACGTTCAGGTGGTAAGCTTGGAAATAAAGGAGTTGAAGCAGCTGAAGCGGTTTTAAAAATGTTGATTTTTCAGAAATCAATGAATTAATAATAACATAACTTTTTGATTGATATTTGAAATAGTATCATTGTGTCCTATCAAAAAAAGCAGTTGAATAATTTTAACAAATACCTATTTTTTGTTTTTGTGATGACTATTTTTAGTTCATGCAAAAAAGATTTTAATGGTGAGTCTAAAATTCAGTCACCACCTGAAACCTTTATGGTCGTTGACAAAATAAGCCGAACAGGAGATATCCGATTATCAACAACTATTGAGGCTCATTGGTACGGAGTATCACAAACAGGAGTTGTTAAAGGATATGAATATTCTGTCGACAACCAATTAACCTGGACATTAACAACAAATCAAAAGGGAACATTTTTGCTTTCACTTCCTATTGGAAAAGACACTGCTGATATAGCAGTTTATGTACGTGCAATTGATAATATTGGGCAAAAAGATCCAACACCTGCATCTACTCTTTTTCCAGTAAAAAACACTCCGCCAACAATTTATATTGACAATAGCAATGGACGGAAAACCACTTCATTTCCGGCATTCAGGTATTATTGGATCGCAAATGATACGGATGGAGTTGCTGATATTCAAGGAATAGAAATAGCCTTTAACGACACAAATAAACTTTATCAATTAGCTGCAAATATTTCGGCAGCAACCTTTGAAGCTCAAGTAAATTCAGGTGTTTTCAGCAGTTCATTTTTTGTTTATCCAAATTCAAAAACGATTGCATTGCCAAATTTGATTTCAGGCGTGGTTTATAATCAATACAACAAATTTTATGTGAGAGCTTTTGATAGATCAGGAAGTCGTTCAAATTGGGCTATTGATTCTATCCTTATTAAAAAACCAAAATCTGATATTGTATTAATCAATGATTATTCGGGAAGTAAAAATTACTACCAAAATTTTTATGCAAATAAATTAAATGCAATGAATGCTCCCTATAATAATTTTGATATTATTTTTTCGACAATAGATGAATTACCCAATGACAACTTTACTTCCATAAAAATTTTCAATTTCTTTAAAAAAATTATTTGGTTCAGCAACAATGCGAACGCAACGCTTTCTTTGGCAAGTACAAACACTGCAAACTTTTTTTATAATGGAGGCAAGATGCTTATGATTATTGATATTGGTGGTTTGTTTGCTTATAATGAATCGCAAGTTTCATTCACACCTGTTTCATCATTTGTTTCCTCTCCAACTATCAACGATCAGTTTAAAATGAGCCCAGGAGATACTGTTGTTTCAACACAACCAGGATGGCCAAATTTAATAGCATCAGGTAATATTTTAAGTACATCAATTCGTCCGTTTTTCCTTCAAAACACTTCTGCAAATTTCTCCTATTTTAATATGTATAATGGAAAATTAGTAATTCCTGCATCACCGTCACCTATTGCTTGGACAGGCCAATCTGCGCTCATTGCAAAAAGAAGCGATGTTAATACTGGTGCAACTAATATGGTGTTTAGCGCAATTCCATTTGATCTTTTACAAGGTAATAGTAATATTGATACGGTTTTTAGAAAGATCATCCTTAACGAATTGAAATTTTAACATTGAAAAACATTATTCTATTTGCATCAGGAAGTGGAACAAATGCAGAAAATATCTGCAGGTATTTTCAGCACAATTCTGAGATAAAAATTGTTGCGCTTTTTTGCAATAAAGTTGATGCCGGTGTGATTGAGAAAGTGAAACCCTTTAATATTCCGGTTCATCTATTTTCAAAACAAGAATTAAACGATGAAACCTTTTTTCTTCCACTCATTCAACAATACAATCCATCACTAATTGTGCTTGCCGGATTTTTAGTATTGATGCCAAAATATTTGATCAAAAATTTTCCGAATTCAATTATCAATATTCATCCGGCATTGTTGCCAAGATATGGTGGCAAAGGAATGTACGGGCATCATGTGCATGAGGCTGTTCTTGTTTCAAATGAAAAAGAACATGGAATTACTATTCATTTTGTAAATGAAAATTTTGATGAAGGACAACCGATTTTTCAAAAAAGTTTTATTGTTGAAAATGATGATAACTTGAATTCTATTTCTCAAAAAATCTCCAAATTAGAAATGAAAAATTTTCCAAGAGTGATTGAACAATTGCTAAAAAATAAATAGTATGGCAAACACAATTCTAATTAAAAACATAAAAGGATTAGTTGGTGTTGATGATGGAAATATTCTGAAAAGATCTGGTGCTGAAATGTCTCAACTAAGCATAATCGAAAATGCTTTTTTGTTGATTGAGGATGGATTGATAAAAGATTTTGGTGAAATGAATAGTTCACAGTTCACAGTTCACAGTTCACAGTTTACTGTCAACCGTGAACCGTCAACTATTAACTGCATTATAGATGCAACTGGCAAATTCGTTCTTCCATCATTCGTTGATTCACACACACATTTAGTTTTTGCAGCATCGCGCGAAGAAGAATTTGTGATGCGCATTAAAGGAAAAAGCTATGAAGAAATTGCTGCAGCCGGTGGTGGGATTTTAAACTCTGCAAAAAAATTGCAAACGATGGGTGAAGATGAATTATTTGAAAATGCTTTGCTTCGATTAAATGAAATGATTGGTTTTGGAACTGGTGCTGTTGAAATAAAAAGTGGTTACGGATTAACAGTAAAAGATGAATTGAAAATGTTGCGTGTAATTCAACGTTTGAAAAAAGTTTCGCCTATTACCATCAAAGCTACATTCCTTGGCGCACATGCTATTCCGCCAGAATACAAAGAGAATAGAAACGGTTATATCAATTTAATTATTGATGAAATGTTGCAACAAATTGCTACCGAAAAGTTGGCCGATTATTGTGATGTTTTTTGTGATAAAGGATTTTTTACTGTTTATGAAACGGATAAAATTTTAAATGCAGCAGCTAAGTTTGGATTGAAAGCCAAAATTCATGGAAACGAATTAGGACAAACGGGTGGAGTTCAAGTGGCTGTTAAAAATAATGCAATTAGTGTGGATCATTTAGAATTTGCGGGTGATGAAGAAATTGAATGTCTGAAAAATTCGAATACCATGCCAACAGCTTTACCAAATTGTTCTTTCTTTTTGGGATTACCTTATGCGCCTGTGCGGAAAATGATTGATGCCGGTTTGCCGGTTTGTTTGGCAACGGATTTTAATCCTGGTTCTTCACCAAATCCACGAATGAGTTTTGTTGTTTCGTTGGCATGTACACAAATGAAGATGACACCCGAAGAAGCCATTAATGCAACAACTATAAACGGTGCTTATGCACTTGAGTTAAGCAAAGCACACGGTAGTATTGCCAAAGGTAAAGTGGCTAATGTTTTCATCACAAAACAAATTTCTTCGCTTGCCTATATTCCCTATTCATTTGGTGTGGATATGGTGGATCAGAAGATTGTTGGTGGAAAGATTTACTAAATTTTTTAGATAATTTTGAAGTGATGATGTGTCCAAAATATTTGTTTTTTATATTGACCGAAGCTACATTTGAATAAAAAAATATGAAAACTCTAATTGTATTCCTCTTACTCACATTTATTGCAATTTCTTCTTATTCACAAACTATTCAACCGGAAGATTCAATCACAAACATTGAACTTGTTAAGGCTGCAAATTTTGGCCAAGCAGGTATGATTATAGCAGCTTGTGGTTCATTAGCTGGTGCAGCCCTTACAACCAGGTCCCAATCAGTCACAACTGGATTAATTGTTATAGGAGTATCTACAGTTGTAGGAGTAATATGCAATATTACAGCTTGGGGAAATATTAGAAAGGCTGGAATATATATTCCCCCTCAACCAGTAAATAAAGAAAATTAATATTGCTTTTAGGCGACTATAAATTTCTGAATAGCAGATAAGTTATTTATACATGTAGCAGAAGCACCGACTTCATGCTAGTTTACCTCTATCCCAAATTTGATAAATAAAAAAGCCACGTAATACGTGGCTTTTTTGGTGGTGATAGCTGGAATTGAACCAGCGACACGCAGATTTTCAGTCTGCTGCTCTACCAACTGAGCTATATCACCTTTTTCTTAAAGGGAGCGCAAATCTATTGGATTATTTATTCTGTGCAAAAAAAATCGTTAAAATATTCTAAGACAGATGCAAGTTTGATGTTTCTTATTAATATTGTAACAGATGTTTCAGATATGATTTCACAGATTCTTTTTGTAATACTCACCTCAGTTGCTGTTTATTTCTTTTCAAAAAATATTGGAAAGATTCGCAGAAATATTTTACTCGGTAAAGATATAGATCTTACCGACAATAAACCTCTTCGCTTTAAAACCATGCTACGAGTGGCTTTTGGTCAAAGCAAAATGTCGGCTCGGCTAGTTCCGTTCATCTTGCATTTTATTGTTTATGGAGGATTTATTCTCATCAATATTGAAGTTTTAGAAATTTTGATAGACGGAATTTTTGGAACCCATCGTGTTCTTTCTTTTCTAGGGCCGGTTTATAATTTGGCAATAGGATTTTTTGAAATTCTAGCTTTTCTCACATTGCTTGCTTGCATAATATTTTTAAGCAGACGCTATATTTTAAAACTTAAACGCTTTGCAAATCCTGATTTAAAAGGTTTTCCAAGTCGTGATGCGGCAACAATTCTTTTTATAGAAATCGTTTTGATGGCTGCTTTGCTTAAAGCCAATGCCTTTGAACAAATCTTGCAATCTCAAGGTGTTGAACATTATAAGCATGTTGGTTCTTTTCCGATTAGTCAGTTTCTGGTACCGCTTTACGAATCGTTTCATTTTTCAATCGGAACCTTAATTCTTTTTGAAAGAATGTGTTGGTGGTTTCATATCATCGGTATATTTCTGTTCCTAAATTATCTTCCATTCAGCAAGCATTTTCATGTTATTTTGGCTTTCCCCAATACTTGGTATTCTAATTTAAATCCAAAAGGCGAATTGAATAATATGGCATCGGTTACACAGGAAGTAAAACTCATGCTTGATCCATCGGCACAAACACCTGAAGACTATCAACCACCAACAAGTTTTGGTGTAAAAGATGTTTTTGATTTGACTTGGAAAAATTTGATGGATGCATACACTTGTACCGAGTGTGGGAGATGCACAAGTGTGTGTCCGCAAAATATCACCGGAAAAAAATTATCACCGAGAAAAATAATGATGAGCACTCGTGATAGATTGGAAGAAGTTGGGAAAAATATGGATGCGAATAAAAGTTTTGTGGAAGATGAAAAAAATCTTCATAGCTATATTTCTGAAGAAGAATTGTGGGCATGTAATTCGTGTAATGCATGTGTTGAAGCTTGTCCGGTAAACATCAATCCGTTGGAAATAATTGTGGAAATGCGCAGATATAAAGTGATGGAACAAAGTGCTGCCCCACAATCATTAAATTCAATGTTTAATAATTTAGAAAACAATCAGGCACCTTGGCAATTCTCTCCAATGGATAGAGCTAAATGGACTGAAGAAATTTAAAAATGAAAGGCTAAAACTTTGCGGCTTTGCGCCTCCGCGTTTAAAATTTTATGACTGAA